>Ga0163180_10001008_pt1 | contig 16135 bp, 10 predicted proteins | sample AtlANTMetagenome_2_FD_109647 | JGI IMG/M metagenome (GOLD analysis project Ga0163180, IMG submission 109647) | Marine eukaryotic phytoplankton communities from the Atlantic Ocean - Atlantic ANT 4 Metagenome | ecosystem: Environmental > Aquatic > Marine > Oceanic | place: North Atlantic Ocean...
ATGTTAGTTTTGTCGTTTTTTAATATGACGTCATAAGCATCTCTTTGCCAACGCCTTGGTTCAAATTCGGCAGCATCAGTCGTCGGGGGTACCTTATTGCTATTTCGTTTCAAATTTTGGTTCGCGATAGCCTGCACGTCCTCGCCAACGTCTATGATTTCTTTTTCCCAATTTGGCAAATGAAGATTTGTGAGATAATGAAACTTTGCATGCGACGTTGTTATCAATTTACACCTTTCTAGGCCGTACAGATGCATGGCCATCTCTGTATGCGAGAGCATGTCAGAAGTTATTCGGGTACCGTTAAAGAACTTCATTTGAAAAATTACTTTTTTGAAAAGATCGTATGCGTCCCCGCCAATGTCTATAGTATATTTTTTGTTGATAGGATCGACATACTCTGAAAATTTTTGCATTCCTAACTTTTTCAAAAATATTCCCAAGAACCACTCTGGCAAATCCTCGTGTCTTATCAATTTAAGTCTAACACAGCAGAAAATTTCGTAATATTGTGCACCTATCTCTTGGTTTGTTTTATGGGTAAAATCATAACAGTCAAGTTGTTCTTCGTAATGTAGTAGTGATTTAGCTAAATAATCGCGATAGTTATTTTTCTCAATCAATGCTGAGAGACTTTCGTCTGCTTGGTTGTCAACATTGACTAAGTCACCGTCTGGGCCGTCGTCAACAAGATTTTCTTCCATGGCCATGGAGGGTTCTTCTTGGTGCTCCCAGTCCATCGGTTCCGCTTCGATAACGTCGAGGTTCTCTTCTTCTTCAAGCGCGTCGTAGAGCGCGTCGTAGGCGACGTCGGCGTCTTCGCGACGACGACGCTTTAAATTTTGATCTGGCGGTTCCGACGGCGCCACCCGCTTCGTCTGGGCCTCCGGGATCACGAAAGACTCCGGTAATGCTTGTTCCATAATTTCAAACGACTTTTTAAAAGCTGTTTAAGGTTAGGTTTTCCAACCTAGGTTAAGACTAGTAGGTTTTTTAAATCTCCAAGTTTAAACTCAGCACAATGTATACCGTTGAAGTGGAAACCCCTGAGATGACAGTCGTTGTTGCCGACAGAACCTTTGCGGAGGCCTTCTATCGCTCAGCCACGATGATTCATCGCCTCGCGTGGTGTATTAAGGTGATCATGCTTAAAGGCCAGAGTGTCGGTGACGACGACGACGACGAGGGAGAACTCCGCTTAGAACTTGATGTTGGGGCTGGGGTAAAGGTACAAATGGCCGTTGAGCTTGGTTTAAGCTTTCATGGGAAGACGGACGCCATGTATCGTTCGGCGATCGACGTCTTGTCCAACAAGGATTGGGGAAACCTCGATTCAAAATTTAACCCGCAAATAACACGCAGTCAAATAAAAAGAATCGAAGACAGAGTTCGAGATATAGAATTACGGGGCGAATTAAACGCCAATTGGCGAGAGAGTTTCTTTGACCACGTGTGTGCCATGCAATGTGCTCCAAAGGCAACAATTTATGATTTTTACAACAAAAAAAAAGAGTGTTTACATCAGTTGAAGAGACAACCCATGTTACCCGGAACGGCCCCGCACAAACATCCGATTTACAACGGTATTCTTAAAGATATTATGGTTGATTTTAAACATATCATTTCAAAGCCTGAAACGCTTTTTAAGGTCTCATCGCTGCACCCGTTATATTTACATTTGCAAACTAAATTCTCTAACGACGAAGATGACACGAGCGAGACCGACTCAATTAAGAGCGAGTCCGAGTGTGACGACACGGTGTCTAGAGACGCATCTGAGAAGCTTTCAAAAACTAGACTTTGTGTTTTAAAAAAAACCCACGCGTTTACACGAACTACTTCTTCCAAGCGAGCACGCGTTTTATGATCGGCTCGGACATGCTGTAGAGGCCGCGCATTTCCGAATTGATTCCCGTAGAGGTTTCCATGAGATTTTGTAATAGAGATTTGCTGCATACGCCCATTAGTCTAAATGTAAGAGCGAGGTTTTCTTTATATTTTTCGTCAAACTCCCATTTTTCTAGAGACATAATTGGCTCAAAATGGTCAATGCCCGCGAGATGCGCAATGAGAAGCGTGGGGGCGTTTTTATCGTGAATAATCTCGTAAATTTCACCGTCGTTTCGCGACGAAACGAGAATTATGTTAAATTTATACGTTTTTGTAAGAAACGAGTAGATAAAGTCGTCTGCGTATGTGTGGTAGGTAGAGACTTCAGCGTAAGAAGGGGCAAACGAAGATACTTCCTTTGAGAGGTTTTTTATAAATCTATTCCAGCGAGATTCCTTCATAAGGACTGTTCTAAATTGCTTACCAAAAGATTGTCTCTGTGGAATTTCTTTTAGTTGAACATTTGCGACGTTTAACCCAAGGGCGATGCTGTGAAACAGACAAGACCCGTCCCCGTGGGTTGGTATTCGAACATACTTCCTATTAAACAGAGGGTGGTTAAGTACAACACAATCTAAGAAGGCCAAAGGAGAATCCGAATTCATTGCGTCGGTAATTATTATCGTTTTTAATTTAATTTGAAAGAATGAATTCGTGGTGGTTATTCGGTCTTTTTGTCGAGGTCAACTCTTTGAAACCTTCCTGGTTTTTTAACACAATTTGTACAACGCAGCAAGAGGTCTTGGAACAAGCAGCGAATGTATTTGATCCAAATAAACGTGGAAACTTAGATTATTTCAATCGAAAGGGATTTAGGATCTCGTATGAAGACCAAAGCTTTCTTGAGTTACAATCACTAAATGAACTTGCTTACGTCACATCAATTCGAAGGATTGAACCCTTTGGTGCTATTTCTTTCTATTGCTTTGTTGCTTCTTCTGCTACAACAAATGAGGTGGAAGTAGCGTCTAGAGTTGAGCATTTAGCCACATTAAAATTAAAAAAATGCAGATTTAAAAAGATAAAACTAGAACACAAGCCAGAAGTTGTCATGAGAGAGTGGTTATCAAAATTTAATTAGGCAGGGGGCGCGTGGGGGATTGGGCGGGTAAGGGTAGTTTATTTAAGCGTCATGATACAGTGTGTGGCGCTGAGCTCTTGCGAAAGCAACTTGAATGCTCCGGGAATCGTAACAAATCTTGCGTCGTGTGCTTTGCAATTTCTGCAGTACGCGCTCCGGCCAATAATTCCTTGAGCAAAGTTTTTTGAATGGGGCGGTTCGCAAATGAAATTACATTTGTTGCAAATGTAAACTTCTGTCTTGTCTGAACAATCAAGCAGTCTGTCTTGAATGATTGCTGAAACACCGTGGCTGATGAACGCGTCGCGCTCCATTTCGCCGCATCTCAGGCCGCCGTTTCTAGCTCTTCCATCCATGGGTTGATTGTGGAGTATATGTCTTGGTCCAGTTGCGCGACTGTTTATCTTGTCGTCTACCATGTGACGCAACCGTTGATAAGAAACCAGTCCCATCATAAGTTTGGTAGTAATAATTTGACCTGTTGTCCCGTTCACAAACGTTTCGGTTCCTCCCCGAGAAAATCCGTGGGCTTCTAGAATGTCCATAAATGTGTTTATGTTAATTTGTCTGAACGGAGTAGCGTTGCAAAAGCAACCTTTGAGAGCACAAGCTTTTCCCGCGAGTATTTCAATAAGCATTCCAATGGTCATTCTAGAAACAAATCCATTTGGGTTGATAACAATGTCTGGAGTCATGCCCGTTTGCATAGAAAAAGGCAAATCTTCCGGGGGCACGAGTAAGCCGACGGTTCCTTTTTGGGCATGTCGAGACGCAAATTTATCCCCCACTTTGGGAATCCGCGTTGTTGAAATTTGTACCTTGACTTGAGGTTTTCCTTCTCTTCCAATCGTTGAAATCACACCCGTGACCGTGCCATAATCTTTTGCAATTGTAGATCTGTCTCTTTTTATCGGTACATATTTGTTATCCGGACCAAGTTCCATGGATTGAGCTTCTTTTCCAATAATTACGTCCCCCGGCTTTACGCGAGAGCCAAGTTGGGGAAACCCATCTTGGTCTAATAAATCATAATTAGTAAGTTTCATATTTGCAGCTCCAGAAACCTTTGTGAAAACCTCGTCGTCGTTCCCTCTTTGATTAAGTTCGTCGCTTATTGTTTTTTTTACTTCGATGCGGGCAAAACCTCTCTCTACGCTTGCCTTGTTTAAAAGAATACTATCTTCTTGATTGTAACCGTTTAGAGATGCAATTAATAAAACAGCTTCGGTTGTCGTGGGATATTCATCTTGTCCAATCATGCGTTCAAAATCGGTAGAGCACAGAGCGCGTTGGGGGTACCACAACGACATGCAATTTGAGTCAATTCGATGCTTATAATTTGGCGTTTGAGCTCCAATAGCTTGTTTTCCCATTGATGCTTGATAAATCACACGCGGCGATTGATTATGATTTGCGAACGGAATAAGATTGGCGCTGACGCCCATAGTGGCTAACCTGACATCAAGTTCCACGTGGGTGTATTTACCTGGGTTAGCCCAAAAATCTTCGTATGTAGTTGCGCACACGACGTGTGCACTTTGCTCTTCCGTGTCAACGTATTCCAGATATCCCCGCTTTAAACATTGCGAAAACGACCCGACTGCAAGAGTTGGTGTTTCAAGAATAGATTGCAAAAAAGTAAACATCTCTTGGACTTTGGAAGCTCGGACAATTGGTCGCATGCATACCCCGTTATCTCCATTAATTGAAATCGAAGTTCCTTTGTTGTGAATAATTGATACGTCAAACGGAAGAATACCAGAAACCCTCGCTTCTCGTAAAGCTTCAAGGGTATGCTCTGCGTCATCCAAGATCACACCATAGATTGCCCCATTTATAATAATAAGCTCCTTTCTGTTCATCCATACTTCTTCAATCCCATGTGTCTGCACGTTTGCGTTGACTAAATTTAAGCAAGCGGCCAGATCAGCGGTTTCGTATCCCTGTCGCACGTGAGTAAGCATACAAAAGTTAAGCACCAGTCCGCATCCCCCACCCTCTGGAGTTTCAACGCAACAAATATTTCCCCAATCTGATAAATGAATGAGTCTTGGAGTAGATGTTTTTCCGTCTCGATTTACTGGGCAATTGACTCTATTGAGAGCAGCTATTGTAGCCGCTTTAGAAATTTTGCTCAATGGTGCACAAACCCCGGTTGTTGCAGAAGCTGAAACACGTGGGACGACCGACCATGCCCCGGTTGCAAAATGAAATCGAATGGTTGTTTCAATTTTTCGACTGTTAATAAATCCATCAATTACACGAATATTGACCATCGACTGCGTAGAATTGAGATCAAGTGCTTTGTACAATGATAATCTCATTGTCTTTTGTAAATTTCTAAGTAATTGACGAACTAAAATTGCAATCAAAGCGCCGGTTGTGTCCACTTTTTTAAAGCGCCAGTTGTCCCGGTCGTCTTCAACGTTTTCTTTTACAGCCTTCATTGTTTCTGAATAAATGAATGCTGCAATTGCCCTGGCCGTCATGATGCTTGCAAATATGCGTTTCTTTTCAAGTGTCAATGAGTCCAAGCCGCATCCAAGATGTGGCAAAATGTCGTTGCTAATCATGTGTTGGATAACGTGTCTTCTTTTTTCTGGAGTCTTTTCTTTTGTGCCGTCCGTACCAACCCACAAAATCAAATCTTCAAGATTGTGTTCATTTTTTTCAAAGGCAATAGAGTCTCGAATACAACTCAAGACCTGATTTTGACACTGCACATTTTCGCTCAACACAGCTTTTTTAATCATTTCTTCAACTTTTGATGTTGCGCTTGTGTTTGAATCTCCTTCCACACCCAAAAATCGAAAGAGAACAACAATAGGGAGTTCAAGTGTTAAGAAGGGAAACGTAGCACTTACAAAGCATCGCCCTTGCAAGTCAAGAACTGACATTTTTGCCGATAACGCAGAAGACTTGGCTGTTTTAGGACCAGCTTGGATGCGAATTGAACTCGTAGCTTTCCAAGCGTTATCGTTACTTGATCTTACCTCAGCGTAAAATGTTCTGCTTCCAGACAAATGCTTAAAGACATGAATGAAATTGTGCCGCAATTTTATTTGCGCCTGAATTGTTTTTTCCATGCCGTTAATGATAAAGTGTCCACATAAATCATCATTCACGGTTGTGGGAGGTGTTTTGTACAACCAGCAATATCGGCTCCGGACCATGCACGGTATTTTCATCAAAGGAACCTCCAAAAAATTGTATTCTTTTTTGCAAATCCAATCGTCTGCGTTTGCTTCCCTTGACTCAGCGGAACTTGTAGCATTTAGTTCATAGCACTTTTGATTTATATCCACGAAAACACCGGTTTGGTATGTTAGGCGTCTTTTTATGCATTCGTTTGGTAAGATCGCTCGTTGTTTACCATCAGATTCTCTTTGATACATTTTCATTATTGTCACATTTCTAAGGGTAACTACGATTCGGGACCGCGCACACTTGACGTCGAGTGGATCCATGTTGTTAATTATGCTTTTAAGCGTCACATCCATGAAGTGCTCGTAACTTTCTATTTGTTGACGACAAAAGCCGTGTTGATTGAAGTAGTCTTGTACAAATACAAATATGTCATCAGGGTTCCGCGTTGAAGCCATTTCCACATCCATCATGTCCATGTCCAAATAATTAGGTTAGGTTAGGTAGGTTAGGTTAGGTTAGGTTATTAGGTTAGGTTAGGTTATTAGGTTAGATTCAAATTAAAATGGGTTTTAAAACTAAATTACTTTTGGCTCTTATTGTGCCTCCTCACGCCGTTGGGTTGCTCTGTAGAGCCCCCGTGTGTTCTCCGAAACCAACTAAGCTGTTTTCAAACAACCAAGACGACGACGATAAAACATCTGGAGACAAAAAAAAGATAGATGTCGTAAAATCAGTCGGGGAGTTCATGGGTTACCCCGAAGAGCAGAAGTGGAAGGGGACTCGTATCTTATTGTACTCTATCGTTGGTGGGATGCTCGTGTCCGAACTCGTGCACGAAGCTACGAGAGGCCCCGAGCTGGTCGACTGGTTTAACTAGTAAATAGTAATTAGTATCCATATTTAGGGGTTTTGTCGCGTGGGAGGTAATCTTCCTGCGCCTCAGAACCTCCCATGAGCCTGTTGGTGTCCGCTACGCTGCGGATCCGAGCAACGCTATCTTCGACGTCTTGAAGCGATTGATTGAGGGATTTACCCTTAACGCCGGGGTAAGATAGCTCTGGCGATACGTGACCAAAAGCCTGCCGAAGTCTTTCAGCTTCGACCTGATCTTCTTCCTTGTGAGATTTGGATAGTTTCCTAATTCTTTTGTGCGCGGCCATCGCACTAGCTTTGTATTCCGGCACAATGGTGTTCAAATACCAGTCAACAAGTTTGTTTTCCTTGACAGCCTTGTCTGGTACTGAAACTTGATCACCTTCGAATCCCTGCAGGGCCATAACTTCGTTGTAAATAGCTCTCGGGTAACATTTTTTAGCGGCATCGACCTTGGGCCTGCGCGGGTCGGAGCCCCACTGACAATTGTATTTCGGGGTGAACTTTCCGCCCATTGGCGAATTCTTTGTGTTATTTCCCGAGCAATCTGCCTCGGTTGTCAAAGGCGCACATTGATAAGCTTCTTGGATCATTTCGTCGGGCGAATCGGAAGAGTCAAACGCGAATTCGCCTGCCGATGCTCTTGGAAGCACTTCATTAACGTACTCTTTTACACCCGGGTAGACGGTTACTCCACCAATTTTGTAACCGGGGACCCTTTCGTCGAGAGCAGACGCGCAAAATCCAACTTTGTCTGCACGGGCGGGTTTTGTTTCCATCTCAAAACCACGAATCCAGCGGTTTTTAGTCTTTTCCCAATTCCACGGACCCTTAGTGGGGTCCATCATTAATTCGGCGTTTGGATGTTGAGGACTTCCCAAAGCTTCTTGCCATCTATGTTCAGAGGAGGGGTCGCATCCCATTGACCCTCTTGATGGCTTTGTTCTTGACTGCCACGTTCCCAAAGTTTTGTCGAGGTGAAGCTGCGTTAACTCTTCAAGCTTACCCCGGGGAATAGCAGATGGATCCGTTCGTCTCGCTAGTGTTCTACTGAGCTGGGTTTTTTGTACAGCAACCTTACCCATTAGCTCAAGAACCGCGTTTTCCGCCAAGTCGGCGCTCTTCTCAAATTCAACTATTTTTCTAATAATTCTCGGATCATTCACTACACAAAGGCCATCGGGGGTGGCCACGGGTTCTCTAGAACCATCTTCATCCACAACAGGGAAGAATTTGAGAAACTCGTCTTCTTTACCGGCTGCTTTAAACTTGTCGTATAGATCTCTGGCTTCTCTAGCTTTCATAGACCACCAATTTTGCAACTCGCCTGTTTTTGGGTTGACTGGTAGCGCATTGCAGCTTTGACTAATTCTTGATCCGGTTAGGTCCTTTACGCGTGTCATTTCTCTGTCCAAAACACTAGCAGACGAATTCTTATGCTTCTGTAGGTCATCCGCAGCTTTAATTGCCAAAGCGACGTCGGTGACGCTGATGTTTACATCGTCGTCGGCACCGCCGGCAAGCTTCCTGGTTTTCTTGATTTTAGTACCCCCGGAAAGCTTGGTCTTCCTAGGCATATTATCAATGTGTTCTGTTGTTAAACAAAAACAAAAAAATAGTGATGTATTTTTCAAATTGACGAAAGCGATGATTTAAGGAATATATGACCCTACTTTAATTGATTTATTGCCAATACTTTTTACGTCATAGTTTCTGACTGTTATCTTCTTGGAGTCCACTAGGAGTTTCCTGAAAACGGAATAAAGCTTATCTACGTAAGCCATCCTTCCAGGTCTTCGTTTAATATTAGGATCTTCAGTATTCTGGAGTGTAACAATGTGCTGTCTAATTGCGTCCTTTGACGCAACTGCATCAACCATTTGAAACAATGCAGGATTACTATTTGTCTGGTTTTCACGAGAATCAATAATTAATTGTGAAAGGACCGCATGCATTTGGACGCCCCGTATTTGTCTCGGTGAGAGTGGTTTGTTGCCGTTTAATTTTTTAGCCAATTCTTTTTGTTGGGCAGGGCTCATTGTTAGGACTCCATCTTGAAAATCTCCAAGCGCGTTATCCCTAACAAGTTTAGCGTAAGCATAGATGGCATAATGCGAAGGTTGTGCTTGATCATAGCTCATGCCTTCAAATCCCCCATAATTACCGTTTTCGTCTTCTGCAACGAGTACCTTTGGACAAGACGACCCAATCTGATCGAAAGAAGAATTGAGAAATGTAATCTTGTTATTCCCCAAGGACAAGTTATCCTGGTCATCTCTACCCGGATATAAGTCCACCAGAACTCTCCGTTTTGTTGCTTGCTTTGACTCATCCGCTGATTTACCGGCAGAGATAGTACCAGTTGGTATGGCTTGAGTCAAATGAAAGACATCCCCATTCTTTTTAAACGAGCATTTCTGAGAAGGAACATCTGAAATAACTGGTTTGGGGTCAATCAGAGAGTTTGTGTTCTCTTTTTTATCTTGGTAGTTGTTAATTACGCGAGCTACGCTGTGGCTCAGTGCGTCGTCGGGTTTATCATCGTAATCAAATCTCTGAGTGTTGGGATCTTGCTTTGTATCAGTCTTTATAGACACTGGTGTGGTCAAGTTGTCGTTGTCAAAGAACAAGTTCACAAGCATATCAGTGATAAACAATTTGATATCCAAGACCTGATCACTCTTTGTGTTAAATTTAATTACTCTTCCCGTAACCTTTTCCATGAAACTTTGGAACTTGTTGTACTTTTCAGTGTTGCTTTCTTGTAGCGACGCAGCAGCTAATTGTTTGATCATCTTTGTCCAGAGCCCCGAAACAAACATGTCTGGGTTCTCTTTAGTTAAGACACCATCCTTATCGACATCATTTTCCTCCGAAACCCTTCTAAAGATTGACATGTAACCAACCCGAACGTCTTTCTTTACTGGAGGATATAGACCAACGGAAGGATATTTGTCGTAGGCGAGTACCGGGTTCGCAAATGTGTCTTTAATTCCTCTGTTAAAACCCGCCCTCCCAGTTTCTGCTTGAGCAATCTGCAGGAAAGGTAATAGTCCTTCTTGAAAAGACACGGCTTCGACAGCCTCTCCGTCGCTGCTATTTTTAGAAGAAATGACAATTGATCCAATGTCAACTTCGGGGACAAATATATCTTCCTGGCTCCCGTCGCTGACCACCGCATCTACAAGGGATTGGGTTGCTGCCTTTAGTTTAGAGAGTCCGCGGTTAACCAAACCCTTGGTCTTGAGTTTTTGTTTTTCGGGGTCTTGGGTTTTTCGGCTTTCTAGACGCTGTTTGATTTTGTCAGCAAAGCTTTCATTTAGTCTTTGGTTTAATACGTTCCCTTGGCCAAGGCTATCCTCGTAAAACAACATTTTGTATGCACCCGTACCTTTAGCCGCAGAATCTTCACGAACCAATCCCAAGCGCAAAACAGCCTTTCGCGTCCAATTTTTATCCCCGGTCATCCCTTCGAGGTCTTGGCAGAGCTCAAGAAGTCCGTTTTCCCCCAATGCGTGTATTCTGGAAGGAAGGTAAGCGGCTAACAAACACGCAATAAACAGTTCTCTGTCACTTTCTTTTGTTCCGTCACTCAAACCCTTATCCGTGTCGATGGGAATGCACTGGTCAAGAATTGTTGTAGCGCCCTTCTTTTGGGCTTTGGCGTGTAAGTAAAGGGAGAGTATCGAGGGCATAAACGACGCACTATCTAGAGTGGAATCGTTTGCTTGAATTTCTAAATCTCGAATAGCTCGATTATTGGCCAACTTCGGAATCCCTACCAGGTAATTTGCGTAGTAGTTGTTGTACGATCCACCCAACCCTAACCTATCTAAAGCTGTTTGAACAGACTTGGGATAATCTGTTGGGTTGGCCAGAGTCAGATTCAAAGTTGGTTGCGAGACTCTGATGGCAGCTGCACTTGCATTAAATTTGCTGTTTCTGTAAGCTCTAAGTCGACTGTTTGTCATCTCAGTTATGAGTCTTAGAGTTTGGTAGTACTGGTGTCCACCTTTCATTCCTCTTATCTCTGGATCGTCCTGAGCAAGTTTCTCAAACGAACTAGCTGCCTTCAATAGTTTCTTGACGTCTCCTTCGTCTCGTAGCTCGTGTGCGTACATAATTTTTGCATACTTTGCCATGATTGTGTCATAGGCTCTGTTGGGATGATTGCCTAGCATTTCCGCCAACATACCCGTCAATACGACACACCCAGTGTTTGAAACAAGATTGTTTTCAATCAGAGGAACAATGGAATCATACATGCCTTTTGAATCGAGGAATGTTACATATGGCGCAGCCCCAATGCTTTTAGCTGTTTCCTTCGAAAGAACCACGTAGTGTTGCACAGGAACCCTTTCGTTTGAGTCGGGAAAAGCCATACGAGAATTCATCGATTGCCTTTTAACTACTTTATTCTTGCTTGGAAGTTGGTAGTAGAGAGGAGACGTTGAACTATCTGAAAATATAGAAGCAAGGTTACACTGGGGAGTTGTTTTGGTTGACACCACCGCTCTGATAATTTGGTCTTCGTAAGCAAGAATTTGTAAAACCTCGTCGTTGCTGAACAGGACCTCATCTCCATGCATGGCAAACATGGTTTTTGCAAGGGCATCATATAAAGCCATTTTTAAGTCATAAAAGGCTGTGTTGTTTTGCACAGAGTACCAGAACTGCTTTGCGTTTTGGTATCCAGGCTTACCTTCTTCAAATAGAGGTGTTCCTCTTTCTTGCAATCTGCGTTCATAAGTTTTCTTTCCTGAAACACCTTCTCTCTTTTCAATAGCAATTCTGGCTTTTGTCAATTCTTTCATTGCATTTTTCATGCTAGCTTTTAGAATATCAGAACTGTTACCTCTCTGATTGCGTGCTAAAATCTGTTCTCTAGCTTTATTAGTAACAATGAGCCACACTCGATGCAGACTGGGTTTAATTTTGAACGTTCCCTTTACTGGTTTCGTGACGTCTACAAAGGTCTTGTCTTCAGCCATAATTCTTTCATACTCTGCAGATCTGTCAAGACCAATAGCGCTGCCTCCGTCCAGGCCAGCTTTTTGTATTTTGTCTATTACAGATTCCTGGGTAGCATACGGATCCCACATTTGTTCTTTAATTAATTTGTCTTCAACAAGAGCTTTGGCGTAAACTTTAGCATTTGAACTTGAAGCGTGGGCTCTTTGAAATGGAAGAAGTTCCTTTGGTAAACATTTGAATTCATCAATGCTGTTAATTTGTTCCACAAAGTTGTTAAACTCCTTACTTTTAATGGGATCAACTGTGATTGCTACAATTTCATCGTCATTAACAACAGGAATTTCATAAGGATCAATAAATCCTTTTGTAACTTTATTATCATACTTTGCCTTAACTTCCTTTTCTATCTTATTTTGGACACCAAATAAGTCCTTTTCATAGTCGATTGGAACAGGAGCAACTGATTTTCCACTTAGGAAAAGGTTCTTGGTAGGTTTCAAATCTTCAGCCCACACGCACGAAGCAGTTCCCGTCGCGAGTTCTCGTTTGCGGTCACACTGTGAAGCATTTTGCGCAGTTTGGCATTCCCCAAGAGGAATGTTTTGTTTTCCCCCCCAACCGAATTCGGCTTGACCGTTGTTAAGCTTGAACTTTCTAACTTGTTCGTTCACTTGAACCTTTGGATCTTTTATGAATTCACCGCTAATTTTTCTCATGTTTGCAACGTCTAAATCAAAGTCTGATTTACTATTAATGTAGTTTGTTGACGATGTTGCTGATCCAGATGTTTCGTACCTTTCAATGGCCTTTCTGAAAGCAGATTGCATTGTTACAAGTTTCTTTAAAATTGCTTTGTGACGATTAACCGCTGTTTCGAAACGCTTCTCTGCAATCGAATCTAGCACTAGCTTGGGATGGGAGATTTCTTCTTTGGTTAGACATATCTTCTGTGTCCCCGATTTGACATCCACTTCGATAACCCCAGTCGGTACGTAATGACCCGGGGGGCAATCTACGCCTTCTGTACATCCCTTCAACCGTTTGTCAAAATCTTCACATTTCTCAACATGAATTACATCCTGGGGATGGTTGGAGGTCTTAAATTCACTTTCTCTTTTAGCAAGCTGTTTTAATTTTTTTAACTGTTGCAGAACCTGTTCTTCGGTTTTCTGCATTACGTCTCTAAGCGTCCCCTTGTCAATAGCAATACCCTCGGTTCCAACACCACCTTTTAGTGCATCCAGCATTTGCCGGATGTTATCAAGCTCCTTGTGTGCCATGAGTCCTTTATCCATAATGTGTGTTATTATGAAACAATATATTTTTTTTACAATTTTGTTGCGTTAGTATAAGAAAACATGTCCAGTTCTCTCGAAGTTACCACCAGATTAGCTCTTGGTGGTTTGATTGGAACTACGGTTATAACAGTGATTGGAGCACTACAAAGCGAAGACAGTACATTCTATGAAAACAAACGCGTTGCCCTTACGATTGAATCCGCGGTGAATATTATTGCCAGTTACATGTATATGGGGATTGGGCCTCTTCTCAACAATGGTAACATTGATAAAGCAAACGATCTTCGTTATTTAGATTGGTACCTTACATGCCCCCTGCTAATAGTTTCCTTCATTTACTATTTAAGGAGTCGTGACAGCGAAGAATGCGACGACACGGAAAAGCAGTGCGATTTCCCCTGGGTTACGGCCTTGGTGGCAATTACTTCGACTCTCATCATGTTAACGTTTGGGATGGCTGGAAGAACTAGAGGCAGCGCAAACAAATTCTCGTGGCTTGCGATGATGGGATTTGTTGCATTCGGCGGTTTAGCGACTTCCCTTTATGTAAGATACCCGCATCAACTCGGCGCAATTTCTATCTTCCTCACCGTTTGGCTTCTCTACGGAATTGTTTACTTCCTTCCTCTAAACAAAACGGTGAACCGAGAAGCGGCCTACAATGTTTTGGATGTCATCAGCAAATCTGGTTTCGGAGTGTTCTTATTCTTTGCGATGAATGGTTAAGTTACCAACTTTGTTTTTTTTTTGTTTCTTTGTACAAAATGAAGACGTTGAGTGTGTTTTTCATCGGAATTCTGGGACTAGTAATAGTTTTCTTGATATATAGGGCTATGTACCCAGAGACGCTCTTTCCAGAAGACGAAGAACATCACACGAGTACAAATCCTTTTGCTCCAAATGTGATTGTTGTCTTTTCAGCGGCAAGAGCTAGGGAAATAACCGACGTCGCAAAGCAAATCATTGAATCGGCGCGCAACAAATCAAGAATAGTTGTTGCTGTAGCGCACATAGTTTACGATGGCATTCGCGACACAAGCGTTTTGTCGGAGATACAAGCACAAAAGATAGAAAACATTCTTCCACACATGAGAGTCACGGTTGTAAAATCAACGTTACATAAGGGGTCTTCAATTATAAAAGGCTACAAACGATGTCTTGAAGAGCTTGCCGTCGATGAAAGATATTGCGTCTTGACGCATGCAAAGTCAAAGTTTCCGCAGAATTGGGACTTGGACGCAATCAAATATTTTGAAAAAAATAAAAATCCAATGCAACTTTGCTTGACCACACCCGAAGTTGGTCATTTCTCGACGTGTAACGGATCTATCCGTGGAGTTCCGCATTTTACGATGCGAAAGTACACCATTAACATAGACTCACAAGCCTTGTTTCCTACAATATCAGCATCCCCATTCTTCACTTTGTGTCACACGGCGCAAGCCAAGGCCGCACTCGCAACTCTACCGCTTGAAGTCGAAACACCCGAGTGGACAGCCGAAAGCATCCTTTCAAGCGCTTTATATGACAGGGGGCTTAATTTTGTTAATCCAATTGCTTTTGGTACTACAAAATACCAAAAAATTGATTACGAAAAAGAGAAGTGGAGTCCCGAATCATTGGAAAAAATACTTTCCAATGCTTGGATTTCCCAGCAACTTGACATTACTCAAAAAGATGTTGTTCCGGGCAAAGCCCGGCTCGGTCTTTCTTCCCACGCCGACGACGCGGAGCGAAGGGCAAAGTGGGGTGACAGCACAGAACAAGATATCGCCGAATATATAGCTTGTGGTGGCGTCGAAGCCTTGGATTAATCTCTTGGTGAAGGCGTCCAGCCATAACGACCTTTGTGCGTCGTGCCCGTCAAGTCGTTTATGTACTTGGAATATCCCTTTTTGTTGTTGTCTATGTCAAGTCGTCTATCTACATGTTCACGTGGGCGGGTTCTCCTTTCCAGCTCGTTGATTCCGCAGATTCGATTTATTCTTGAATTTAGGGCTCGGAAAGCTGACTCTACTCCAAGACGAACGCGCGGCGCGCGTGCTGTTGCCCGTCTTGCGTGTAAAATATCTATTTCCTCCCTAAAATCGGGCCCGTACTCGTTGTCGTTTTGGCTGTCTAAAGTAAAGAACAAGGGGCATGAGCCAAGATTAATTACTTTAATATCATTTGGTCGTGGGTGATGGCCGTCGTCAAACATGACGGACATATAACCACCTTTAACGACTGTAGATACTTTGGTGTGAGTAACTAAGTGACGAATAAAATATGACAAATTTTTTCGAATTTGTATATTCGATAAATTTTGGGATTTTAGGTGTGGTAAAGCCATTATTTTATCTCTTAGTGAATCAAAATCCGCCTTTTCTCGGACTAAGTCTTTACTTTTGCCCGTCACTCCGTAGGCCCTAGTTGACAGGTCCCTAAGTCGATACTGCTGGCCTCCTTCATAGGGGTCGTACCCGTACATTCCCTTACCGATTGTAGGGAAGTTAGTGGCCAAGATTGGGCTGTCTATATCAATGCCCACCTTACCAGGCCTAATTATGTCTTCAGTAATCCACCCTCGATAGAAATCCTCTAACCACCAAATGAGATTAATTAACCACGTAGCGATGGTATGTTGTACTTGAACAAGTATTTCATCAGAGATTGGATCGGTGCACTTGACCCAAGAAGGCAAGGTAGCTTGGACTTCACGGGGTAACCTTCTCACGTTTTTTCTAATTTTCTTATTAGAGCGAGTTATCATTTATTAAAAGCCGAGAATAAAAACAATTAGGTCAAAGGTTAGGTTAGGTTACTCTTAGGTCAAAGGTTAGGTTAGGTCACTCTTAGGTCAAAGGTTAGGTTACAAAGGTTAGTTACAAAG
>Ga0163180_10001009_pt1 | contig 16131 bp, 24 predicted proteins | sample AtlANTMetagenome_2_FD_109647 | JGI IMG/M metagenome (GOLD analysis project Ga0163180, IMG submission 109647) | Marine eukaryotic phytoplankton communities from the Atlantic Ocean - Atlantic ANT 4 Metagenome | ecosystem: Environmental > Aquatic > Marine > Oceanic | place: North Atlantic Ocean...
AAACACTTACCTTCTTCATCACGAATTTCCCAAAACAACATAGTAACTCCTCTCTTGACTATGTTCTTATAGTACCACAATCAGAGAGGTTTGTCAACAATTATTTTTGATTATTTGCGTCTTTTTTTGGCGAGTTCGTTTGCAATCCAGTTCTTTGCAATACCACTGGTAGGTTTCTTACGTAGAAGTCCTTTGATCTGTTTGAATACCTTGATGAATACATCCTCACCAGCATCATTGTTATCTACTACAACAAACCCTTGTCGGAATGTCTGACTGAATGTGCCCATATTAGATTGTACATCCTTCCAAGATTTGACTACAATAGGTTCTGGTACAGAACGAGGACGATCTGCATTACGTTGAAGTGCAACATCCAGAGAGGTATTGACAAATATCATGTGTGTGTCATAACCTAGTTCCTTGAGTGCCCTGTGTTGACGAATGATCTTATCCGCCTCTCTACCAGTGCCGTCAATGATAAGTCCTAGTCTACCCTCTAGGTAGTTTGCTTTCTTTTTTGCAGTAATTTCTTTTGCTCGAGTCCGTACTGCATCTCTGGGTTCCTCTTCAGACTTGGGCATCTTTAGGGATAGTCCCGCCTTCTTCAAAAGGGACTCAAATGCGTCATCACTATTGACTACTTTGAGTCCTGTACCACCAGTGGTTTTCCTGACAACGTATGACTTACCGCTGCCAGGGCCACCAGCGAGGAAAAACGCCTTGAATATGTTAGGGTCGTACACCCCCTCTTGCAACTCTTGGTATTTTTTCATATTGGGTGTTCTCCATTAACTGTCTGTTTCGATATCCTGCTAATTCTATAACGTATTTATCATCATCTGAAATTGGGGTAGTGTAAGTCCTGTTCTGTGTTTGGAATGTCATTTTTTTGATTCTGTTTTTGGTCTTTGCCATTTTCTCGTTCCTTTTCAGTTTAAGTTGTTTCAGTTTGATATCTTTTGAGTTAATGGGTTTGTCTCCTTTTCTATAGATAGAAGTCCTCATAGACTTCTCTGTGTCTTGGTTGTTGATCCCCGTCTGGCGTTCCGTTCTCTATAAAATCAAGTTCATAGTTTATTGAGTCCTTCACGCACGTTAAGTCCATTTCATGTGTAAACGTGGCGACTGTGAAAACGTGATTTATGGTTTTCACTAAAAATCGTCCACTTATAAATTTATCAGTCTCGCTTGGGTTATTCCCATCCCTTACACCTTGATATGGTACTGATATTCTCACCATGTCACCAGCGTTGGTAAATGTATTTCCATGTACTTTCATCTCAACTGTCAACCCATTTAGTAGCATTCCAACTTGGGATGTACGGTCTGGTAACCAGGCCTCTGATAAGAATCCATCATAGACATAATCATTTGTTCTGTTAGTAATTGATGTATCCTTACCATCGGTGTTAGAAGTGTCGGGTTGTAAAAATGTTTTACTAACATGTTCACCCGGCCTCTTTCCAAGTAAATCTTTTGATGCACTGTAAATGGGGTGTGCTTGTTTTTTTTCTGGATCATCATAGATGTGTGTGTGCTTGTCATAGTCACCTATGTAATCGTATATTTTGGTCGAGTATGACTTTGTGTAAATGTTGTGTGATATAGTTTTTGAACTCAAATGTCCTAATACATTTCTCTCCATCCTATCGCCATGGGTAGTTGAATAATCAATGATGTGTTCCAACATTTGTACAACATCTTCCTGACCCCCCTTGTTGTGTGGTATCTGGTCTAACTTACGATAATGCAATATGTCTTGATCTTTTGAGATGTAAGCAGAGTTTCCATTTATCATTGAATTGAGACTTCTGAAATGGTAACCATGTTTATTTTCAAAAAACATATAAGTGTTGGAGATATCCCCACCACCTCTGCTTATTGCTTGTGGGGTAAGTAATTTAATTATGTCAAACGGCCGCATGTTGGGTGCGATAAATTTTTTAAGTTCAGCTGATGCTTCTATCTGTCTCAACTTTTGACAACCTACAACGTCTAACATGGTGTACACCATAGAACTAATGTTGCCCTCAAATGATCTTGAAATTCTGGTATTGGTATTTCTCACCCACTCACTAGAGATAAAGTGTACGGATAATACCTCTGCACCTTTACCTATGTGTTTTCTACTGTTGACTCTGGTAATGTACAACCTATTATTTTCAGTGAAATTTATTACATCCTTACCCTCTTTCATTGATGGGGTTCTAAGGACTAACTCTAAAGTTTCTTGACCTATGATTGGCCCTATATTAGATAATGACGCTTCATTGTGAAACGTGAGATCACCATTAATGAATGGTTGTGTAACGCTCTCTGAAAGTGTGATTTCAACAACATTACCACCTGTCATTAAATCAAAGGAGTGGCCTGCTGATGTGTGAATAGTACACGTTTCGATAACAAACTGCCCTGCTCGAGTAAGTGATTCTTCCATTTATAGTACGCTCTCATTAACAAGATGGTTGAACTCATCCACAAATTGTTGTACATATGCTGGGTCTAGTAATCTTATCTGTCGGATGTCATCTTGTCTTTCTTCCTCATATTCAAAATTGGTTACAATGCTTGCACTTGGATAATCAGTATTATCTGTTCCAATGTCTATCTTGACTTTAGTACTTCCAGATGATTGTGTTATTTCATAATGATGAGTTGCGTCAACATTATCATACTTATCATTAACAAACTCTAAAAACTGTGGGGTGGTCATTGGCCATCCATGATACCTATCTGTAATATTATTTACCATGAGGATGATCCAATGCAACTCCGCATCTCCATAAAATTTATGAGCAATACTCTCTGGGCTTTCTCCTTCTCTAACATCATATGTATCGTAGAGTAAGGTATTTGTTCTGACCTTCTCTCTAAGGGCAACCCTCCTCAAAAGGTTCTTAGTAATTTGAAAATTACCATTTCCATTTATGTCATATATTATATCTGGAAAGTTTTCAAAATAAGACATGACTAGAATCCCTCATCAATACGTGATCTGTCAAGAATTTCTATTTCTGTAAACTGAAGACTTAGAGTAGTTCTCTGTGGTGGTGGTGAAGTGTCACCATGCAAACTACGAGTTGGTTTGTATGCAACATAACGGTCACCACCATAAGAAACATTGACAGATTCTAGGTAGCATGTTGATATTTTGTTGAGATGTGTATTCTGTTGTCCCTGATACATGTAACGTATGTCGAAAGTGTCTGGTATCGCCATTTCATAACCTATTGCAATATTGTCTTGGTTTTTGGCTTCTCTTCTAAACTCTCCATGTGCGTGAAATTTAAACATATGAATTATATTCTGTACCACCTCTACTTCTGCTTCACTTTTTGGCATGAAGATAAAAGTGAATTCAAATTTTCTTCTATTGATACCCCTAAACGCCATTTCCATTTTATTTGAGAGTATGGCGCCCTGATTGATTTCTGCGGCCGCTCTAACCCCTGGCGCTACTGCATCCAACCCTTTCAACAGTGCTCTTTTTCCCATAGTTTCAAATGTCGAACCCGTGTTCTTTCCAGTTTCAAACGCCTGCGAAAAATTTCCACTAAATGCTTGAGTTAACAGAGTTGCAATTTGTTGTATTGCTGCTGCACCAACCCCGATCTCCGTATCACTATACTGCATAGAATATGATGAAGAAATACTAGGAGGCATGTATAATGCGATTGCGGTACTTAATGATGATGAAGACAGTTTAGATGCAACTAAACTACCGTGTTTATTCCCTCTGGCTGCTGGTGTGGAATCTCCTCTGGTATCTTTGACATTGATTTTTTTACCACCAGAATCAATAAACAAATCACCAAATGATTCAGGGCTAGAAAAATCATCACCAGTGAATTCACCACCTCGACTACGAATATCTCCACTGATGTCATAGTTTATCTTATTTTTTATAGAGGTCATGTGTTTGGATTCTTTAGTCCTGAGTGAAGTTCTTCCACTCACCTGATTAATCATAAAGAGAATGTAGTGACCTTGCATTGGGTCACCTTCTACATTCATTGGATATTGAAGATTTTGAGTATAGAATTTTGGTTTGTTGTTAATTGCAGCGCCGGGAGAGTTGTCCCTACCCATACCAATCATACCTTTAATGTTACCAGCAACATTGTTGATAACACCTCTGGTGACCGATTGAAATTGTCCAGAAACTACTTGACGTACTGCATCTACCATGTCTAAATATCCTTATAAAACACTTTTAACTATTTATACACCATGGCGTACAAAGGTCGATATAATCCTATACACCCCAAAAAATATAAAGGGGATCACCACAACATAGTCTATCGTTCACTATGGGAACGAAAGTTTATGGTGTATTGTGACACCAGTGATAACATTATTGAATGGGGTAGTGAGGAAATCATTATCCCCTATTTATCACCTTGGGATGGTCGTATGCACCGATACTTTCCAGATTTCTACATAAAAGTCAAACAGCACGATGGGTCTGTTAAAAAGTTCATTATAGAGGTAAAACCCAAGAAACAATGTTCACCACCAGAGAAAACTCCAAAACGTAAGACTAAGAGGTGGTTTAAAGAAGTCAAAACATGGGGCGTCAACTCCGCAAAGTGGAAATATGCTACCAGTTGGTGTGAGAACAATGGTATGGAATTTAAGATATTGAATGAAGATCATCTTGGTATTAAGTATAAATAGTATCATGGCACAAAGTAAATTCGTACAGTCCGTAGTTCAAGCCGCTGGTGGTAGACCACGATCTACAGGATGGTATCAAGACAAGATCAAAGAGTTTGGTAAGCCTGGAGCACTGGACTTAATCAGAGATGGTAAGAGGTCGAGTAGACCATTCTATGGTAGACTCAATATGTTTTTTTATGATCCAAAATTTAAGGCGAAGTTACCATACTACGACACATTTCCTCTAGTGTTACCTATCGAAAGATATAGTGATGGGTTTCTGGGGATAAACTTTCATTATCTCCCAATACCCCTACGAGTTAAATTACTGGACAGATTGGTAGACTTTTCAAATAATACAAAATTTGATGAATCGACTAAGCTGGTTGTGGATTACAGTAAACTAAAAAACATCAACTTAGTTAAACCTACCATACATAAATATTTAGCAGGACATACGAAATCACAATTTCGTAGAATAGATGCAGATGAGTTTACAGTCGCTGCACTTTTACCTGTACAAAGATTCAAGAAGGCAACTGCAAAGGAAGTCTGGAGTGAATCAAGGAGTATGATCTAATGATATCAAGTTTTGAAGGACTTGGTTATGGTCTATTGAATGATGTGTTGGGAGTCTTGCGTTCTGATGATGGATATGCAACACCTAACAGATACGAAATAGAGATTGGTCTACCTAACATAATAGGGACAACAAGCGGTGGAGCACCAAACACAAACGCCTTAACATCTGCATTTGCATCACTCTTACCTTCTGGTATCGCTGCAATGGCCGGTGGTGGTAGAAGTGGTGGACTTAGGAACATACAGTTAAGGGCTGGAAACGTGACCTTGCCGGGTAGAAATATTGAAACTTCAGATGATGTTAACATCTATGGCCCTGTACGTAGAGTTGCATCTGGTGTAAACTATGCAGAAGACATCACTATAAGTTTCCAATCAAGTTCTGGTTTAGAGGAAAGAAAATTCTTTGAGAACTGGCAAAATTCAATATTCGATGAAAGTTCTTGGAACATGAACTTCTACAACGACTATGTTGGATCACTGTCTATATTCATTCTTGACAAAAATGATAAGAGAAGATATGGACTAAAATGTTGGGAAGTATATCCCAAAACTATTGGGCCCAATGATTTGAATTATGGGTCTAATAATGAAATAATCCTTGTGCCCGTGTCCTTCCAATTTAGATATTGGACGGTTGCAGACAAGGAAAGAATGGGTGGTGGAAAGGGATTGCTTGGTAATCTCGCAGAAACCGCTGTGGATCACGTAACTAGAAATATTACGAGGAACATCCCATTCACTAGACGTTAATTATTAAAGGATGAAATATTATGGCGTTACCTAGACTTAATACGGCGAAGTATACTTTAAATCTTCCGTCATCTGGTGAGGAAATTGAATTCAGACCATTCCTCATGTCAGAACAGAAAAATCTGATGATTGCACAAGAATCAGAAGATGACAAACAAATGCAACAGGCAATCGCAAATTGTATTATCGACTGCACATTCAAAAAGGTAGATGCATGGTCATTACCAGCATTTGATGTCGAATACATCTTTCTGAAGATACGGTCAAAGGCCGTAGGTGAAACTGTTGAGATTGGTTTGACCTGTCCAGATGACAACGAGACAGTTGTACAGAAAAAAATTGATCTGTCCAAAATTGAGTGTACCATGCACGCTGGACACACTAATGAAATTCAACTCACGGATACTATTAAGGTTGTCATGAAATATCCCACACTGAAAGATATTTCTATGATACAATCAGAATCACAAACAGAGCAGTTGTTTGAGATGATAGGAAATAATATATTCCAGATTGTTGATGGAGAAACAGTCCATAACAGAGTTGATGTTACGGATGAGGAAATGAACGAATTTTTAGGATCAATGACTTCAGACAACTTAGAACAGGTTACCAATTTCTTTGAAACTATGCCGAAACTAACTCATGAGGTTTCAGTTAAAAATCCTAACACTGGTAAAACAGGTAAGGTTGTGTTGGAAGGGTTTCAAAGTTTTTTCGACTAACCCTCTCACATGATACTCTGAAAAATTATTATGAGGTAAACTTTGCATTAAAACAACACCACAGTTGGACTATAAGTGAATTAGATGATATGTTGCCATGGGAGAGGGATATTTACGTAGGATTATTGGTTTCCTTCATAGAAGAAGAAAACAAGAAGATAGAACGTCAAAATAGACAAATGAGACAATCTTGATGAATAAATAGTTTAAAAAGGATCGTATCAATGGCGCAGAAGAAACTACAAAAAGATAGTGAGTATGCACATCTAGATTTAGATGGCGATGGTATCGTTACTGATGATGAGCTTGATTTGGATGAGAGAATGATGAGACTTGAAAATGAAGACAAAAAAGAAGATGCACAAAGATTTATGGCATGGTTTGCACTATGGGGAATGTTGTTATACCCATCCCTAGTAGTATTTTCCATATTAATTGGTTTAGACCAGGCTGCAAAAATACTAGGTGACATGGCGGCAGTATATTATGTTTCAGTTGCAGCGATAGTTGCCGCATACTTTGGTGCTCAGGCATTAAAGAAAAGTAGTACACCTAAAAAATAGGAAGTTAAATGGTAGACATACCTATAGACAAAAAAGATGTACAGGAAATAGTCAACTCTCAAAAAGAAACGACTAAAGAAATTAAGGGGTTTGGTAATGTCATCACAAAAATGATGCAGAATCAACCACCCCCTTCTTCTGATACGGATGCATCTTTTGAGCAAGTTGCGAAAGACATTAGCAAAGGCAATGAGCTCATTAAGGTGACAGGAGAGAAGAATAGAGAGACAACAGAGAACTCAGCAAATTCCACTAATAAGGCCTTAGGGAGAATTGATCTCAGTCTAGGTATATTGGGTAAACAGGGACAAAAGGCAGCGATAGATCAGAGAGTAACAACTTCAGACGAAACTGAGGATCAGAAGAAATCGCTTTTTCACCGCTTGAAAGAAAAAAAGTTTTGGGCGGCCTCCACGAAGTATTTTAAAGATTGGGCAAAGTCTCAAAAAGAGAGATTAAAAGGAGCAGGAAAGGGACTTCTCACATATCTGGGTACTTTACTTGGTGGTGGTGCTCTGTTAGCGTTGTTACAGTTCATGGAAAGTCCAGAGTGGAAAAAAATTAAAGAAAGAATTGCGAAATTTAATTTTAAGGAATTTGGTATGAAAGTTGAAAGGGTTCTTACAGCATTATCAACTTCTCTAAGTAGTGCTTTTAAATACTTTTTTGGTAGTACTGATGATAAGGGTAAAAATGATGGTAAGGGATTGTTTGCTAGAATAGGTAAAGTGTTCGATGGTTTCAAAGAGAAAGGTCTTCTTGGTGGTATAAAAGCCATGTTCGATAATTTTGGTCTTGTTGAAGGTGCGGTTTTGCTTATCGTTGGCGCACTTGTATTACCAAAGGCCTTAGCGGCCACAGGTATCTTACTTGCGATTAAATTAATGTTCAAAGGATTTGGTGCAATATGGGCGGCACTTAAAGCAATCACTGGTTTTACATCTTCTGCAAATGCAAAAAATTTAAAGAACGCTAAGGCAGCGGGAATGTCTGCATCGCAACTAAACGAAATAGCAGGGGCCGAAAAAGGTAAGTCTTACAAAATGGGTAAACAAACATTCAGATATGAAGGTCAACAGTTTGTGAATGAAAAGACAGGAAGAATAGCAACTAAGGTTGAAGCCGAACAACTCAGAAAAGGTATTTCAACTGGTAAAATTGGAGTAGTAGGATCAAAGCCAGGTTCAAGACCTAAAGTTGCTTGGGCCAAAAAGTTTCCAAAGATGGCAAAATTTTTGAAGTTGGGTGGGCCGCTTGCTGCAATACTTGGTGGTATAGATGCAATATCTATTTTGCAAGATGACAAACCACAAAAAGCATCTCGACTTGCAGGCGTTTTGGCTGGTAGTGGTGCTGCACTAGTTGGTTCAGTAATAGGTGGTGCGTTAGGATCAGTGGTGCCTGGTTTTGGTACGTTACTTGGTATATTAGGTGGTGGTGCGTTAGGTTATTTTGCAGGCGCATCAGCAGGAAAGGGTTTGGCCCAATTTCTACTAGGTGAAAAGGTTGATGCATTTCCCTTGGATTCGATAAACAACTGGCTTAACGGTAAACGATTGTCAAAAGACGTTGCACGATTAGAACAGACACACGATAAATTGTCTGCTCGAGCAAACATGAGGGGTATGTTCTTTGGTGGTGAAACATATAAAGGATCAGCGTTTGACATGTATAGTAAGAATTTTGACCATACAAAAACTGGTGGTTTTAGGGGGTTTGTGCGAGAAAAATTAAATGCGATGGGTATTAAAGGAAACGCCAAACTTACGGCTCAACAAGCATCAATGTTATCTAGAGCGGGTCTAGTAGGTGTAACCGAAGGAGAAGCAGTGGCGAGTGCAATTGCAAGAAATAGAGATTTCTTCATGTCACAACCTGGCTCTATCAAGAGACTAGAAAATGAAAAATCAGAATTGATGGCCAAATTAAAAGATAAAGAATTACCAGAAGCAGACAGAACGGTAGTGCAGAATATTATAGACAGTAGTAGAAGAGAAGATACCACTATGGTTTCAAGATTCACTCCAGCATATCCAGCGGGATTTTCCCCATTCTAAAAAAAAGGGGAACCGAAGTTCCCCCTTTTCCTTATCCCTCGTCTGCGAGTTTTTGAAAATAATCTATCGAATCATCTTCTTCATCATCAGAAACATCTACAGTAGGAGCAGGAGACTCCTTCGTATCCACAGTGACGGTAGTTTCAACTGGTTCATCTTCCATAACACTAGTTACATTACCAACGGTAGTAGTACCAGCGAGTACCGTATCCAGACGAGTTTTAAGTTCATCATATGATTTGAAGTTTGTAGGTGCAGTAAACTCTTCAAGAGAATACTGTTTACCCCATACTTCCTCAAGTGCATCGTCATCATCTAACAATGCAGATGGTGCTGCAAACTCTGACTTATCATAGTTCCAGTAACCATCAACCTTACGAATCTTCAACTTGAAGTTCGCACCTTCCCAAAAATCAAATGGATTAAGGGGAGTCTCATCTTCAAATGCTGGTTGCATCGCTTCCATGCACTTGTCGAAAATCTTCTTACCAAAGCGATAGAGGAAAACCTTTCCTTCATTCTCTGGATGTTTCGGATCACTCACCACATAGATGTTGGCGAAGTACTGCAACTTCCTCTTCTGTTTACGAGCGATCTCTTTATCACTCTCAACACCAGAGTTCCAGTATGCGGTGTTCATTTCCGATACAGGGTCTTTCTGACCAATCGTTGTTAGGGAGTTCTCAATGTACCACTGACCAGTTGGCCCTTGGAACGCATGATTCCAAACCTTTGCCCAAGGAAGGTCTTCTCCCTTGACTGCTGGAAGAAAACGAATGACTGCATATCCGTTACCAGATTTATCAACCTCTGGTTTCCACAGACGTTCATCAACGTATGACTTCTTTTCTTGAGGTTTGTTTTCGGACTCAACTGCACCGAGCAGTTTATCCAATGAGTTTTGCTTCTTAAGCGCATCTAACGACATATTATTTCTCCTTATGTTAATGTATATTATCGTATGTTAAAGTATCTTTAATTTATCACAAAGGTCGTCTTTTGTCAAGTACCCCACATTAGAAAAATGTTTAAATTCTTCTGTCTGTGCATCCACCCAATAGTATTGGACTTCTGGGAACTCTGTAAAAGTTATCTCCATTTGCTGAACCCAATTAGTAGAATTAAACCCCTTGGTATCAGCAGGCAGATAGTTTTCACTACCCTTGTATATGTTATTTAGGGGTTTGTCATAGGACGATAAATCAAACCCTATGAAGTAAATCTCTTTGTAATTCTCTCTTGATGCAAGATGCAACGCAGTACACCCTGTAGACCACCCTCTGGGATACTCTACTTCTATTACACCATCGTCTGGTTGCACTTCAGTTATCCAGACACCAACATCCTTTTCCATCTTCTTGGTAAGATCAGCAATCTCCAATTCTGGATGCATCTTGATTGCAATCTCTATTTTCTCAGACACGGTTACAGGGTCTTTACCACGAACAACACATTCCTCTGCACCTTCTTCTTTGTGCATGTGTACTAACTCATCTGGTATGTCAAATCCCATTAGAAACGTGTCACCTATAGTTACTGGTATCTTCTTCCATTCAAGAAACCAACAGGTGTTATCCATTACATAACCAGACTTATAAATCTCTTGTTGCATACCAGCATCAGTCGCAACCAGATTATCAACCTTTCCATCACGATAGATTGCATTGCATCCCCACGTATCAACTCCATCACGCATAATAGTCTGGTGACATGGTGAATACCATGATCTACTTTCACCATTCCCTATCACAAGAGCAACGTCACCTACAAATGAAGGAACCCACATTGGCCCTCTCTCTTCATAACTACTCTGGGGTATCAGTTTCATTGTTGACATTGGTTACATTCTCACCATCAATAAATTTTGCAATGGTGACTTTCTCAATTGCTTGGGTAGGATTAACTGCACATCCGATTTCTGCAATGTCTACTCTCCAACCATCTGCTAACATTCCACGAACAGTACCTAAACCTCTGTCCTTAATAATACCACTCCAATCATTTACAAAATTTACACACTCATTTTGTGTATCAAAGTGTCGAGACAAAATATGAACTTTCTCATCTCTTTCAAAACCTTCTGGATCAGTGATCGTGAAGGCAAGTAACAACATAAAGGTTTTAACCATGTATCTTTCCTTTCAATTCTAGTACCCTTTGTTTTAACACGTTTACTGATGTCCTTAGATGACCAGTATCGTGTTCCTCAAATCGACTTTCAAGAATTGCAATCTCTTCCATCAACATGATAATTTTATCTACAGTGGTTTGATTCCACTCATTAGAATATTCAATCATTTCTCAACGCCTCCCACGAATACGGAAACTTATCTTCCGCAAGTTTGTCTATTTGATTTGCAACCACTTGGGTTTCAACTTGTGCGTCTGGTTTGCATCGTAGGTTACATACACGTGCAAATGCATAGAGTGTTCCACTCCAATACCATTCTGTCATCATAGATTGTGGTAAGACCATTCTGGCCATTTCTGGTGCGATACCCTGTTTCAACATAGAATTGTATGTTGATGTAGCATGCATATGAGTTGCAGAAACATCGTAAGGAGTAGTTTCATCTGAAGAACCTTGTTTCTTATCTTCTGCTGAAAGTCTCCATTCTGTAGGTTCATAGAACTCTGGTTCATAATCAACGTATCGTCTAGATACCTCATTCCACACCAAACCGACTTGGTGTTTCACTAGTTGTCGAGCAACGAATACTGGTGCCTTAATATGAAACTGCATAGATGCATGACCAAAGGGACTCCAGTGATCATGTTTTGCAAGAAACTTAATAAGTTTCTCATCTCCCTCTTTTAGAAGTCCTGGCGTAGGCCCTGCCTCTGGAATTGTCTCCCACTTTGAGGTTTTAGAAAAAGATACTCTTGCAGCATTGACTACTGATAGATCACTACCCATGTGATCTACCAGTGTCACTTCCATTTCACTTCCCATTAAATTTCTTCCCTTTGGGAACATACCTACGTGGTCGATAACCCTTTGGCCACTGAGGTTGTCGGGATGCAAGAGACTTTACCCTCTCTCGTAACTCTTCGTTTGACTTCACCAACTCGGCGTTGTCAAAATTAAGCGCCTTGAGTTTATTCTCAAGGTCTGCAACTTTGGATTCAAAGAACCCTTCTTCACGTAGGGCATCACCCTTATCCAAGTACAACGTAACTTCCATCAACTGGACTCCTCTATAAGATTTAATAGTTTTATTCTATACTTCTTTGCGTCAATTGTCAAGAACCCTTTGTATTTTTTTAAGAAAAAACTAAGGTCTTTCCAGACAATATCATCACCCAATTTCTTATCCCAATCCTTGGCATACTGTACCAATTCATCCAGAATGATAAGTGTCTCTAATGAGATACGCCTACCTAGATATTCCTTGAGTAATTTTGGGTGTTGATTATTCTCCACCTTGAACAGTGGATTCAAATTTGTGATGTATGGGGTTAGTTCTACAGCAAACATATCAAAGAAACCTTGTCTCTTTAGTTTCCACGATTGATAATTCTCATCATTGAAGTTTGCAATGTACCCCTTCTTGTCCTTAATGAAGTTGGCCAGAAAGTAGTCCTGTGGTTCGTCATACTTGTTTGCTATCCTTGCAAAGTAGTATCTATCTTTTCTTTTCCAATACGAGTCTCTAGAAACCTTAGTCTTACCACCATACTTGTGATAATCATAGTCTTCTCTAGAGAAGTGTGCCTTCATTGCACAGTACATTAAGTATACGTCAATTGGTTCCATGTTTTATCTTAAAAAAGTTTTTGATTATCCATGCGTGTATGTCTATTTCCCACTTATAAGTTCGATGATCATATGCATCGGGTTTTGCATGATGGCTATTGTGTAAACCACATCCCATTGTTAATATATTCATCAATGTATTATTTGTACTAAGGTCATTCGTATCATACACACGATACCCATAACGATGACACAAAACATTTCCTACACCAGCACAATGAAATGCATATACAGAAGGGACACTAATAAGAAATGCAGCGATTCTCCAATCTATTAATGCAATTAGTAGATAGGTGATAAAATAAATTTTGAAATAGTGATGATGTATGTTTAGTATCCACTTATCTTCCCTTAGAAGGTTTAGGATGTGTTTACCATAATACTTACGTTCTATTTTAAATGGTTTCCAAAACGTAGACCATACTCTCCATGCAGATTGACAACCATGTGGGTCTTCTTCTGTATCACTCTTTGCATGATGTTTTCTATGTACTCCTACCCATGCAATAGGACTAGCAAATCCAGTAAATATTCCAAGTGTAACCAGTAGTCTTCTTCTCCAACGTCCTGTTATAAAACTTTGATGTGCTAAGTATCGGTGAAGTCCTATTTCACCCCCTACCTTTATAAATATAATCCATCCAAATAAACTCAATAGTAACCATGACCATTCACTATGCAATATTGCAGTAATAGCAACTACATGACTGAATAGTAATAGTAACTTTGCTCTATTCTCTAGTTTCATTTACTACATCTTCAGGCATTTTTAGTTTCCAGACGATGAAAGGTTCTTCACACTCCCCTGTATCTGGATCGCATATCTGGCCAGGAATTGACTTTGCAGTAGGGTCTAAAGGTTGTTTTCCAACATAGTGCCACTCTGCACCCATTGCTTTTTCCTTTGCAACTTGGTCAAAGAACTCCTTGTTCTCTACCCCAAAAGTTGTACCCAAACCTAGTATGAGTGCGAGTAATACCACCATGTTGTTTCTCCTAAATTGGTAACTGGGCTTGTTTAGGGAGAAAGTTTAACTCCCTTGCATTTGCTTCGATCTTCTCTTTAAGACCTTTTGATATTAATGATTTTACGGAATCTGGTTCTATGTCTTGTTGATCACAATACCACAAAACCGCTTCCATATGAGATATGCATTTATCTTTCACGATGTTCTCTATTTCTAGAGTGAACTTCTTAGGTGTGTTCAGTGCCATAAAAACTCCATATGTAAGTTTGGGGGGTTAACCGTGACCCCCCACGCATCTATTAGGTGATGACCCCTTGCGTCCCACAGGCCAGATGGGATGGTATGGTTGACCCTGTTCTTTGAACAGTGTACTTGTGGCCTCTAACTCCACACAATTCCTTTCATGTTGTTACCCTCAGATAGTCAGATTGTTACTCTACACTTCTTTAGGATAAAATCATACTCGCCTTAGTGCGTTAGTATGAAGTGGTGGGTATTCTGTTACTAGGAACCCACCGAAACCCTATCCGATTTACGCTGCTAGAGCGTAATCTTGAGATGCAAAATTATCGTTTGCATTTACTAATTTGACCTATTAGGCAGTCAACCCACAACTCTCCACTTCTCTATTCCACGCCAGTCGATCCTAATTCGCCCCCATCAAAAAAAGACTAGATATATGATTCCCGAAAGTAAGGCGATGTCTGCACAAATACTCCAAAGAATATATGCTCTAAGCATCCACTTACTTACCTCTCGTACTAAGGGGTTCTTCATCTTGACCCCCTATCAATATCTGTTCCACACTAATCTCCTTTTGGTGGAGGCGATGGGAATTGCACCCATGTCCTGTACGTCTTTCAATCCACATCATCGAATTGTATATTATTTATACCATACTCGTACTTAATTGTCAAGTCGCCATTTTACAGGTTGTCCAATATTTTGCTGAAAATTTTCTCTAATGTGTGCATTAACACCAATAGATGTAAAACAACCAACGTCCTCACCAGCATATTCTATTACAGTAATTGTTTTATTTTTATGGTTCATCCACAGAGCGGCAGCATATCCCAGTGTTTGATCATTCCACATTACAAGTGGTTCTTCTCCAGAAACTTTTAGACCTTTATGCACTGACTCCGCATCTGCACACATTACAGGTTTCATGGTGTTTAGAATTTGTTTTGGTTCTACCAATTCTTCTTTTTCTTCCTGTTTTTCTGAAGTGTTTTGTGGGGCGGGTTCCACTACCGCATTTGGTGTTGTATTAGTTGTTTGACAACCCATGAGCAGAAACACCGCCATTATTGTTATTAGGTGTTTCATTTTGATTTCTCCATTCTGTAGCGGTTTCAACCAACAAATCTAGGTAATCATGTTTCTCTTTTACAAACTCTTGTACAGTCCCATCTTCTGTCACACATAGTATGACTATCTGATCAATGCTTGTACCAGTTCTTTCTTCGTACATCTCTGCATAGGCAGAACATTGTATGTAATAGTTTTCATTCCATTCATCGTTGCGTTCTTTAGTTGACGTTTTAAAATCAATTATAGAGAGTACCCCTTTGTACTCTGCGATGCAGTCAACTCTACCCGCTACCTTATATTTATCACTGTATAGACCTACCTCTTGTGCATGGATGTTATTCACATGACACAGAACTTCACTCTTTAACTGTTGAAATAGACAATAGGGTAGAAAGTTCTTCTTGTGTTTTTCCCAATCTGATGGGTAATTGGTATATACGTTGTTTAGATAATCTTCACACATTTGGTGTACGTGAGTACCCCTACGTGCAGCCTTACCAGCAACATAGTTTGCAACTTCATTACCGACTTTCTTACGCCACTCCATCAAACCTTTTTTGTTACGGACTGATAGAATAGTTGTTATAGATGGATACTTGTTACCTTCTGGTGTTTCATATAGACGTACACCGTCAATTGTTGTTGCCGTAATTTCAGGCAGTTTCACATTCAAATGATTAAACATATTTTGATCCTACACTCCAAGAACCATCAGGAACCAATATTAGATTACCATGACTATCGTAGACT
>Ga0163180_10001010_pt1 | contig 16083 bp, 14 predicted proteins | sample AtlANTMetagenome_2_FD_109647 | JGI IMG/M metagenome (GOLD analysis project Ga0163180, IMG submission 109647) | Marine eukaryotic phytoplankton communities from the Atlantic Ocean - Atlantic ANT 4 Metagenome | ecosystem: Environmental > Aquatic > Marine > Oceanic | place: North Atlantic Ocean...
GAATTGGGGATTTCACTCGATACGATTTTGGTTGGTATCTCTTACTGATTTTGTCCAAGAATCCGATAAGGCGGGCCGATGAGACGCGGCCCGCTTTTAATGATTCTTGCGACGCTAGTGCTGACATGCATGTCGGCAGCAGTAAAAGTCGCACGAGCAGATCTGAGTACGCTGGACGTCGTGGTCTGGCGGTCGGCTTTTGCGATTCTGTTTGCATGGTGGTGATGTAAATTCGTCATCAGGGGAGAGAGGCTATGGGCCGTTTTGGGTGGGTTGTCGTGACTTTGGTCGCCATCGGTTGCGGTGAAAAGGCCGATGAAAGCTCAGGCGGTAGCTGGGCCGATGAGTGGGGTGATTCCGATTCGCTTAAGGATTTGGCCGATGGGGAAATGTGTTTGAACACGCTCTTGGAGATGGCGGGCTTGACTCGCGCGGATCTGGAAGGTTCGGGCGCAGATGAGATTCTTGCGCATGCTCTCGCAGCACAAGAAGATGTTCTGGGCACGTCGATTGTGGTCGACTGCGAAGCCCAGGAAAGTGTCTCTGCCATCAGCGATGCATCCGCAGCGGCTGAACCACCCGAGGATGCGGAAGGAGAAGAGCCTCCGCGCGAACCGGAGACGACGGAAATCGGAAGTTCTGATCAAGTCGGTGGTGCCGTTTTGGGCGCGGTTCAGTCGGGCAGTTCCGAAGGCATGGAAGTCGCCATTCTACTCGATACGACCGGCTCGATGCGCGATGACGAAGTGTCCGTACGGGAAGCCATTGAGGACATCATCACCGAGGTCGAGAATAACAACGGCTTTATTGCCTTGGCCTCATATGGTGACCTCAACTGTGATGATCCGTGGTACGGCATCAACGAAGGGGGCCTCATCGACCTCAGTGGGGGCGGCGGGGTCATGGCGACCACCAAGGACGATCTCTTTTCTGGGATTGTACAAACCGGCGGATGCGATTGGCCAGAGTCGCTCTATGGCGGCATCTGGGAAACGGCAGACAGGTTGGATTGGAAGAGTCAAAACCGGCGGATCATCGCGATTACGGATGCCACGCCGCTGGAGCCACCCAAAACAACGTACTCGGCTGAAATGGTTGCCGATAAACTGAACGAATTGGGGATTTCACTCGATACGATTTTGGTTGGTATCTCTTACTGATTTTGTCCAAGAATCCGATAAGGCGGGCCGATGAGACGCGGCCCGCTTTTAATGATTCTTGCGACGCTGGTGCTGACATGCATGTCGGCAGCAGTAAAAGTCGCACGAGCAGAGCTGAGTACGCTGGACGTCGTGGTCTGGCGGTCGGCTTTTGCGATTCCGTTTGCGTGGTGGTGGGCCCGGAATGGAACATTCCAGATCCGCCGACCGAAACTCCTGGGCATTCGGATCGGCCTTGGTTTTGTCGCTATGTTGTGTTTCTTCACCGCATTGAAGGGCTTGCCACTGGCCGACACGAATCTCATCACGAAGCTCCAGCCTGTCCTGATTGCACTGGCTGCCCCATTCTTTTTGGGTAAGACGGAGCGCATTGATCCGCGTACGTGGGGTCTGTTGATTGTCGGTCTGGCCGGGACCGCCATTTTGATTGCGCCCGATGCGCTAACAGGAAGCGTTTGGGGCTTATGGGCTGTGGCCTCAAGTATATTTTCAGCCGCGGCTCACATTGCTCTTCGTGCGCTGAAAGATGAGCGGTCGGAAGCGGTGGTCTTTTGGCTCCAAATCGCGGTCTTTTTGATGGCATTGGTGCTGCTGATTGCCACTCAGGGCTCCATAGCCATCCCGTCGACACGACTATGGCCAGCCCTGGCTGCCGTGGGCATATTTGCCACAGGGGGACAACTGTTGATCACTAAGGCTTATGCCGCAGATACGGCCGGTCGTGTGGCGGCTGTTCGATTCATTGGTCCCGTATGGGGGGTCATTCTCGATGTTCTGTTCTTTACCGGCTGGCCGCCATTGCATGTGTGGATAGGCGGCTTGATTGTGGTGTCTGCTGGAATGATGGTGACCTTACAGGGGAGGCGCGAGTCTCAGGGCTGATCGTCGATGTGCCAAGCCGGCCGCCGAACGTGACTCAGGACACGCCAATCGCCGTCTTCTCGTTCAAAAGTCACGCTAAAGGTCAGTGCATCGACATTGACGGGCCAACCGACGGATTGCCCCTTCATGCCTTCGGCAAGACCGGCATCAAAGGCTGCTGTGGCGTGGTTGCCGTCGACGGTGACGTCGATGGCGCTTAGCCATACCGTGATGGGCCCACGCTTCCGAAATTGGCTCCAAAAGATGCCGTAAATACCCCGTCGATCGATGCCTTCAGGGTCCGCATACCGATCGGATATGGGGCTCATGACACGGTTCATATCCGCAGCTTCGGCGCCATCCGCTATCTGTTCAATCGCTGCACGGATCTGATCTTCATCGGTCAGTTCTCCCTCGAAGATGCCGAAGAACCATGCGCCGAGCAGTATCGCCAGGGCGAGCCCTACCAACTTAAGAATTCGACCCTTCATGGCTGCCAACTCCGTCCGTTCATGCGCTAAACTATGCTTGTACAAAGTAGGTGTGGACACAATGGCGCGCAAGAAGTTCCAGTGGAGCCGTGACGATGAAAACCCGGAAGGGGAGGTTCATTTCACAGAACGACAAAGCTGGTCCGAACAGGACCAGGAAAACAAACGCATCGTCGGATTGGCCAAGGCGCTTGTCCGGCTCAAGCCCAGTGCCTTAGCCACTATCGAACTGTCCGATCCGGTTCGTCAGGCCGTTGAAGAAGCCAGACGGTTGCGGGCGAAGGGCAACGTGAAAGGGGGTATGCGGCGCCAGATGCTCTTGGTGGCGACGGTCCTGCGTGCAGAAGATGATGAAGCCTTAGAGCGCATCTTAGAGGATATAGGCGCCTGACGGAGAGCGCTCAAGAACGAGCCTCTAACGATTCCCAACGGGCGTAGGCCTCGAGTACGGCGTCTTCAGCGGCTTTGAACTCTGCACTCAGGGCGGCCGCATCGACTTCGGCCTTTTGGTAGGTCGAGGGGTCGGAAAGCTGGGTTCCCAGGCGATCGCGCTCGATTTCGAGTTGTTCAAGTTGTTCTGGCAGCGATTCCAGTTCGCGCTGTTCTTTCCAGCTCAGGCCTGTTCGTTGAGCTTTTTTACGGGTCGGTGTTTTGGTGCGTTCCGGCTCGCCACCCCCAGCGTTTACCGGCTGCTGTGCGTTTAAGGCTTGTAATCTGGATGCGTATCGGACAACTTGTCCATCCCCTTCGAAGGCCAGTACGGCCGTACAGGCCCGGTCGAGGAGTGCACGGTCGTGACTGATGACAATGCTGGCGCCATCGAAGGAAATGAGTGCTTCCTCCAAGATCCTAAGGGTCATCAGGTCGAGGTCATTTGTGGGCTCATCCAGCAGAATGACATTGGCACCTTGAAGAAGCAGTTTGGCCAGCAGAAGTCGCATCCGCTCGCCACCAGAGAGCGATCTGACTTTTTGCTCCAATTGGTCCTGTCGGAATAGGAAGCGCCTCAAGAAACTGGCCACATGGATAGAACGGTCACCGATAGTGACATGGGAATTCCCGCCCCCGGCGGCATCGAAAAGCGTGTCGGATTCATCGAGTCCTGTTCGCAGCTGATCGATGATGGCGAGACGCACGCGTGGGGCCCGGTAGATGTTGCCGTGGGTAGGCTCTAACTCGCGTGTAAGGAGCTTCATCAGCGTGGATTTTCCCACCCCATTTGAGCCGATGATGCCGACACAGGATTTTGCTTGTATGGCCGTTGATAGACCTTTGATCAGGCAATTGTCGGGGTATCCTCCATCGACTCGGTCGAGTTCAATCATGGCTGACCCACCCTTGAAACCGGTTCGGAGGTCCAAGTCGAAGCTGCTTTGGCGAAGTAGTGGCCGTTCGTCTTGAAGTGTCTCTAGACGTTTGAGCCTCGCCCGTTGTTTGGTGCTTCTGGCTGCGGGGCTTCTTGCGGCCCAGGCGGCTTCCCGTGCGAGTGTGGCCACTCGACTCATTTCTGTTTTCTCCATTCGGGCTCTGCGCTCTGCGCGGGCCACGAGATAGTCTGCGTAGCTTCCTTTGTATTCAACGGTCAGACCGTCTTCGACCTCCACGATGCGGTCAGCGACGGCTTCCAGTAGATATCGGTCGTGTGTGACCAGCACGACGGCGCCTCTGTAGCCTTGCAGAAAGCCTTGGAGCCATTCGATGGCCTCGGCGTCGAGATGGTTGGTGGGCTCGTCCAGCAACAGGAGTTCGGGTGTTTTGAGTAGTGCCCGGCCGAGCGCTATACGGCGACGCTGGCCACCGGACAGTTGGCTCATGGGGGTGTCGAGTGACGGTGCGCCCAGTCTGTCGGCTATGGCGCTGACCTGATGGCTGAGGTCCCACCCGACATCGTCCAGTCGGTCCTGAATTCTGCCCGCTTTATCCATATCGCCGGTTTCGATTGCGGCTTGATAGCTGTTCAGTAGATCGTGATGCCACGCTTGAGCTTCTCGCAGTGATTGCTCGACAGTTTGTCCGGGAAGGCTGGGGCTTTGTTCCAAGAGCCCGGCGGGTGCCATGCGTTCGACGGTGCCATGGTCGGGGCTAAGGGTCCCAGCGAGGACTTTTAGGAGCGTCGATTTACCCGAACCATTGTTCCCAATCAGTGCGACACACTCGCCTTTAACGACAGATAGGTTTGCTCCTCGCAGGACGAGGTGCGTGGCGAAGGAAACTTCGATCTCGGTGGCTCGCAACAACATTCCCACTGTCTCCGGTCAGGAAATCTCTAAGACCACATAATCGAGCCGTCCTCGAGGGCTATCCACTTCGAAAGGATCGCCGTTCTCGAGTTCGATCATGGCCGACCCAAGGGGTGATGAAGGCGAAATCGACCTTATGGTTTCGCCGTTGATGACCGCCTTTCCTCCGCCGATGGGGGACAGGTAGACAATCTCGTTTCGTTTCCCTTCTATTCGAACCAGGGCGCCCACCTGAACGACGGGTTCCTCAAGCGTTTTCGTAGCCTGATCCGAGTCGAGCCAGCCCGCAAGTTTTCTCAGTTCGATGATGCGCCAGGCTTGGCCTCGCGCGAGATACGAGGCTTCAGTGGCCCGAGTATCGTATTTGCCTTCCGCTTTTGTCTCCGAGTTCGTCGCTTCATCTCGGGACGCTTCCGCGATGGATTCCATCCCCTCCAGTTCAGTTTGAACTTGTTGAAGAAGTATGGATACGACCTGTTTTTTGTCGGGAAGCATCAGTCGGCATTGGGGAAGAAGTATTGGGTATCAAATCCAGGGAAGCGGTATTTCCGATCGGACTGTGTCTGGTAATAACGATGCAGTCGAGGAAGATTGACCTTCATTACTTCGTGGGGAACCTGGTCTTTTCGTCGGAAAAAGCTGTCCCAGTGACCAAAGAACACTTCAGACGGGTCGACATAATCGATAATGGACGGCTTCCCTCTCGCTTTTTCTTTGCAGGAGTCCATGGATACGATGGCGATGTCGACGGGCTTTTCCTTCAGTAGCGTTTTCGGGAAACTACCGGAAGGAAAGCCATTGGAGGAGGTTTGTGCGAACACCCGATGGGCGATGGTGTCATCGGTATTCATAAAGTCAATCAAGAACGCGAAGGACCGCCCCTCTTGGTAATGAGCAGCGCGATGGGGTTGTCGCGAGCGATCTTCATGAACGGCGTGAGGATACAGATGGATAAATGCCCAGTGATTGGGGTGACTGGATTCAATGGGCATGATGCGCACTCGGCCGTTTTCACTCCGTATCCATGTGCCAGTGGTGGTGGGGGTGGCGGCGAGTGGGTTCGCTACTGTCCACCGCAGAGGCAGTTCGAAGGGAGCCAAGGTGTGTTTGAGTGTGGCATTTGAAATGACTTGAGTTTGGGGCTGGAAATGGGGTGCCAGATACGGCAGGTCCAACATGTGATCGTAGTGAGCATGGCCCACCAATACGGTATCGACTTGGCGGAGTTGCGGGATGTATGGATCCACCTGCTTGGGGTCCGGAGCGATGTTGCCGAAACCGGTGCGCCAGATATTGAAGCGACTGAAGTACGGGTCGAGGAGAACGGCACGCCCTGCCCAACGAAATTGGAAGCAGGCCACACCGTAGTAGTCGATGGATAGCCCTTGCTCTGGCGGCAGTTCACCGGTCCGCCCGGGGTCAAAGGGGAAACGGCGAAGCGGGGCACCACAACCGGCCAAGGCGGCGAGGGAAGTGTGCAGGAAGTGGCGTCTTGTGAGCGGCATGGTTCGCTACTCTAACGTTACTTTTTCCATTTTTTTCGTCGCTGATGTTGCTTTCCGCCTTTCTTGAACGGTCGACCCTTATGGGTTTTTCGCTTTTCACCCGGCTTATGGCTTTGCCCGCGGGCCAGTGACATGTGGGTAGTTCGGCCTCTAATAGTGACTTTATCGTGTTGGTTTAAAACGTGTTCGGCTACCGTTCGGGGCAGGCCGATAAAAGCATTTTTGTCGAAAAGCATGACCCGGCCAATGTCGGATCCGGACACATGGAACTCGTTCGCGAAGGCGCCGACGATATCCCCAGGGCGTACGCCGGCAGCTTTGCCGAGACCGATGAAGATTTCGACTTCGTTGACGCGAGCGACCTCTTGGGAATCTTTCGCTGGACGGTTCGCTCGTTTGTTCCGGCTGTCTTCTCCTTCACGCCTTTCGTTACGTCTGCGTTTGGGCTCTGGCTTGGGCGGAGCCAGGTCAATACCTCGCGACTTGTTGACCATGTGGATGGCCGCTGCGGCCATCGCCATGGGGTCGACTTCGGAAGCCGCACTCATTTCATTGAGCCATTCGAATTCGTGGCTGAGGTCTTCTTCTGTCAATACGGTTTCAACTTCGGCCCACAGAAGCGCACGCTGCTGTTTTGCGATGTCCATATTGGATGGCGGGTCCATTTCTTTGATGTCGTATTGAACGGCCTTTTTCAGGAAGCGGAGCTTTCGTTGTTCGGTCGGCGTCACCAAGGTGATGGCGAGTCCCTGGGCACCTGCTCTGCCGGTTCGGCCAATGCGGTGGGTGTAGGTCTCGGCAGAACCTGGATAGTCAAAATTAATGACTCGAGTGAGGTGGCTCACGTCAATCCCTCGAGCCGCGACGTCGGTGCCGACGAGAACGTTGAGGGATTTCGCGCGCATGCGGTTGATGACCCGCTCTCTCGCTGCTTGATTGAGGTCGCCGTGGATGGCGTCCGCAGCCACGCCGCGCTTGGTGAGCGTGTCTGCCACTTCTGCGCATCCTCTGCGGGTTCGGCAGAAGATAAGGGTATACCCGGAAGGGTCGGCAAGAAGAAGGCGGACGAGATCGTCAAGCTTCTTCCGAGCGGGAGACCGTATCCAAAATTGTTCGATGTGATCCACCGTGAGAGAGGTGGCTTCGACTTCGATGGTTTCGGGCTGCTGGAGGAATCGTTGCGCGACGTGTTGGATGGCGGGAGGCATGGTGGCGCTAAACAGCGCGATTTGCCTGTCGCTGGGAAGTCGCTCAAGAACCTGTTCGACGGGTTCGATGAATCCCATCCGCAGCATCTCATCCGCTTCGTCGAGAACGAACATTTCGACGGCGCTCAGGTCCAGGCTGCCTCGTTCCATGTGGTCAATGACGCGCCCTGGCGTACCGACCACGAGGGTTGCACCGTTCCTCAATGCCTTCAGTTGTGGAGGGTAGGGAGACCCACCGTAGATCGTGACGATTCGGATGGGCAGGCCTTTAGCGAAAGACCGTAAGGCGTCGGTGACTTGAAGTGCGAGTTCGCGAGTGGGAGCGAGGATGAGTCCCCGGGGGGATTTGCCTCCTTCCTTGAGTCGCTCCAGCATGGGCAGCCCGAAAGCCGCGGTCTTGCCTGAGCCGGTTCTTGCCTTCGCAATCACATCTTGACCCGCGAGGACCGTAGGGATGGTCGCGGCTTGAATCGGTGTCGCAGTCTCGAAACCGAGTGTTTCGACTGCTTTCTGGATCTCTATGTCGAGACCGAATTCGTTGAATGCAGGCACAAGGCCCCCCATAAGTGGTGCGGGGTTTAGGGGGTTTGAGTCGTCAACGCCAGCATCGACGCGAGACCGTCACTTAGGCGGTGTCGGTTTCCGCTTCTGAATCAGGTGCCGATGGCGAGAGTGATGTCGTAGGGGATTTCGCAATCTGAGCCGTACATTGAGCTGATGGTCAGTTGATAGGTCCCGCTGTCATCAATCATGGGGCGTCCATCGTACGACAACAATTCAGGCTCTCCAGAACCCACATCGTTGACCTGGAAAACAAACTCATAGGTGCTGCCCGTTTCTTCGTCGAGTTGCACCAATGTGAGTTGAATGTCGGTGTTCAGGGATTCCGATTCGGCGAGCGCATCGATATAGAACCACCCAAAAAGTCCATCATGAACTTCAAATTCGTAGACGTCTTGATCGAACTCCGGAAACAAAAGGCCGTCGAGTTCGATGACATCCCCACCGAAAACCTCACCGATTTCAATAACGGGCGATGAGGAGTCTTCGTCCCAGATGGCATCTTCGTCCGTTTGGCCATCGCAATCGTTATCTATCGCGTCGCACTCATCGATACGGTTGGGATGAACCTCGGGATCATCGTCATCGCAGTCATCCAGTCCGTAGCCATCGCCGTCCAGATCGAGGTTCTCTTCGTTCGCATCCGCCGAGTCGTTATCGACTTCTTGGTCGCTATCGCCGTCGTTATCGTTGTCGTCATCGTTGTCTGAGTCGTTGGTGACTGGAGGGGCTTCGACCTCATCGCCTTCAATGGGTGTCGATGCGTCCATAGCATCACCATCCAGCAGCAATTCGTTATTTTGCCCGTAGGTAGGGTCCAATCCCAATGTGCATGCCTGCGCAAGAATCCAAAACATTAAATCACCTCGCGGGCCGGTTATAACTTAAAATCTACCAGTGAGTAGAAAAAATGTAAAAGTGATCCCTTTGACGTCGACAAATCGATCGCGATGTTTGGACCTGAGCGGTAGGGTGGCGGGAATTCGGTTAGTAGCCGCCGTCTTAAATACAGTGAGGAGTACTCATGCAGTACGAAATGAAGATTGAAGAAGTCTCAAACATTGGCCGCAAATTGCACTTCACCGTCGCTTCAGGCGAGGTGAAGGTCGAGCTTGAACGTGCGTATCGCGACCTGATGCGTAACGTTCGTATGCCTGGTTTTCGTCCAGGAAAGGTGCCGCGAAAGATGATTGAGGCCCGCTACGGAGCCCAGGTCAAGAACGAGGTGTTCGGTAAGCTGATTGAAGCCACTTATCGGGAGGCTGCCCGTGAACTGCCCGTCGCAGGACGTCCCGCAGTTGTCGATCAAGGCGACGTTCGGGGAGACATCGATTTGACCTTCTCGATTGAGGTGGATTTCCGCCCTGAGATTGAAGTCAAAGATCATAAAGGCGTCGCTGTAGAGATGCCCGTGGCGAAGGTGTCAAAGGCGGACATCGATCGCGCCATTAGCCAACGCTTGGCCGGTCAGGCCCGCATTGAAGAAGTCACCGACTCTCGAGCTGTTCAGTCGGGCGATCTGGTTGTGACCCAACTCACGCTTTCGCAAGGTGGGACGGAATTGGTCAATGAACCTGGCACGATGATTCATACCGTCGCTGAGCGCTACTATCCGGGGGTCGAGGGTCTGCTTATCGGTTTGGCTGCGGGCGAAGAAAAGTCCGAAGAAATCACCATCGGTCAACACGCCGAAAACGAAAGTATCGCCGGCCAGACCGTTCTTGCTCAAGTCAAGGTCATCACCATTCAAGCGCACGTCGTGCCGGAACTGAATGATGAAGTGGCCAAGGAACTTAACTTTGAGAATGCAAAGGATATGACTGCCAAAATCAAAGAGCAGCTCGCTGAATTTGCTGAGAACACCGGAAAGAATCAGGCCCGTGTGAATGTGTTGGAGACTTTGGTTGAGGTCAACACCTTCGACGTGCCGCAAGGCATGATCGACGAGCAACTCAACGCTTTGGTTGAGGAGCTTCGGATGCGCCAGGCCTATATGGGGCGCGATCCAAAGGATCTCAAGTTCACCGATACTGAGATGGCTGACTTGCGGACGCGAGCGGAGTTCGCAGCCCGTGCGAGTTGCGTTTTGGATGGTGTTGCGCGTCAAGAGAGCATTGAAGTGACCGACGCCGATCTCGAGGCCAAGATTCAGGAGATGGCCGACCAGCGTGGTCAACCCATCGAAGCGATTCGTGGATATATCGAGCAGGAAGGCGCCAGTTCTGTCCTCAAGGCACGTATTCAGGAAGAGAAAACCTTAGATTGGCTGCTGGATAACGCCAAGATCACCAAGGTGGATCCGCCCGCTGAAGATGAACCATCTGCAGCGCCCCCCAAAGCGTCGAAAGGCGATTGGAATAAGTCGATGAAAAAGGCGGAACTCTTGGATGTCGCGAAGGGAATGGGCTTGGATGTGAATACTAAGATGACCAAGCCGCAAATAATTGAGGCACTTGAAGGCGCGTAAGTTCCTGAAAAATAACGAAAAATGAGCCGATCCATAGGGTCGGCTCATTTCGTTTGGGACAGAGGGAAGCCCAAGGGGGAGCGGTGGGTTACCGTTTTCGTGACCTTCCTTCCCATCCTTCTGGCCTTCCTGGCCCCGATCTGGAGAAAAAATGAACGAGCAATTTGCTAGCTCCTTCTACCTGCCCACAGTCATAGAGCACACCCGCGGAGGTGAGCGAGCCTATGATATCTACTCGCGTTTGCTGATGGACCGCATTGTGTTCCTTGGAACGCAAGTCAATGACACGGTTGCCAATGCGATCATCGCCCAACTCTTGTTCTTGGAGAGCCAAGACCCAGAGAAAGATATTTACCTGTACATCAACAGCCCTGGCGGTGTGATTACGGCTGGAATGGCGATTTACGACACCATGCAGTACATCCGACCCGATGTGGCGACCATTTGCATGGGGCAGGCTGCATCCATGGGTGCGCTGCTTCTCGCGGCCGGCGCAGCCGGTAAGCGGCGGGCGCTTCCACACGCGCGAGTGCTTATTCATCAGCCTCACGGTGGAGCCCAAGGACAGGCTACGGATATTGAAATCCATGCCAAGGAAATCCTGCGACTTCGTCACCACTGCAATGAGATTCTCTCAAGGCACTCGGGACAAACCGTCGAACAGGTCAAGCTGGATACCGAGCGCGACAACATCATGGATCCAATAGAGGCTCTCAAGTACGGGCTGATCGATGAAATTGTTGGAGCTGTGGACGGTGACGCAGACGATGCGGACACATCGGCCGACGATACCGACGCCGAGTAGTTGGGATGGGGCGAATCGAGACTGGTGAAAAAAACAGTGCGATTCGCCTTCATTTCGTTTTCGGATGACCGATACCCTGAACAAATCGGCGCGTCCGCGTACTTACTAATGCGGTGTAATCCGCAAACGGGAGACTCAATACTGTGAGCCGAAAACCCACATCCGGACGCAACCTATCCTGCAGCTTCTGCCGAAAGTCTCAACGTGAGGTCCGCAAGCTTATTGCAGGGCCTTCTGTTTACATCTGCGACGAGTGCGTCGAGCTGTGCAATGACATCATCACCGAAGAATATGAACGCGAAGACTATTACGCTTCGCGGGCTCTGGTACCCAAGCCTAAAGAGATCAAAGTCCACTTGGACGACTACGTGATCGGCCAAGAGAGAGCCAAGAAGATTCTCTCTGTGGCTGTTCACAACCACTACAAACGGATTGACAGTCGGTCGAGTCACGATGATGTCGAATTGCAGAAATCGAACATCTTGATCATTGGGCCCACGGGAACAGGAAAGACCCTGCTGGCTCAGACACTGGCTCGATTTTTGAACGTTCCGTTTTCGATTGTGGATGCGACCAGCCTGACTGAGGCCGGGTATGTCGGAGAGGATGTCGAAAACATCATCCTCAGTCTCTTCCAGGCCGCAGATTACAATGTCGAACGTGCCATGAAGGGCATCATCTACGTCGATGAGATCGATAAGGTGAGCCGGAAGGGGGAGAACCCTTCCATCACTCGAGATGTATCGGGTGAAGGTGTTCAGCAGGCGCTGTTGAAGATTATTGAAGGCACCGTGGCTAATGTTCCACCCAAGGGCGGTCGTAAGCATCCTCAACAAGAGTTCCTACAAGTGGACACCACCAACATTCTGTTTGTTTGCGGTGGTGCTTTCGTGGGCCTCGATAAAATCATTGAGGAACGAATCAATAAGTCAGGGATTGGTTTTGGGGCGAAGGTGGATCAGAACACGGAACTGACTCGAAGTGAACTTTTGGCTCAGGTAGAGACTGAAGACCTGCTTCGATTCGGGATGATCCCAGAGTTTGTGGGCCGTTTGCCTGTTCATGCGAGCCTCGCGGAACTGGATGAAGAAGCCTTGGTCCGCATTCTGACAGAGCCCAAGAACGCACTCATAAAACAGTATCAAAAGCTCTTTGATATGGAGAATGTACACCTGAAGTTCACCGACGGTGCCATGGCGTCCATCGCCAGCGAGGCGATTCGGCGCGACACCGGTGCTCGCGGACTTCGCGCCATCCTCGAGGAAATCATGCTGGATGTGATGTACGACCTTCCGGGTCGTGACAACGTCAAGGAATGCATCATTTCCGAAGAAGTAGTGGAGCGGAAGAAGGACCCCATCTTGGTGTACGAAAACGAAGCAGAGTGGGCATAGCGCACACCTGAATCGGAGGAAGAATGACCAGCAAAAAAGAATCCAAAGTTCTCGAACTTCCGATGCTCCCCTTGAGGGACTTGGTGGTTTTCCCGCATATGGTGGTGCCGCTTATTGTGGGGCGACCTCGCTCCCGCGCGGCCCTGGGGCAAGCGGATGCGAGTGACAGGCAGATTCTTTTAGTGGCTCAGCGAAATGGTCATACGACTTCACCGCAAGAAGGCGATATTTTTGACGTGGGCACGATAGCGAGCATTCATCAAATGCTACGCCTTCCTGACGACAACCTAAAGGTGTTGGTTGAGGGTAAACAGCGGGCTCGAATCATTAAATACATCCCGGGTGAGGACCACTTTCGTGTTCAAGTCGAACTGCTGGAAGACGTGGAAATCGACGAAGAGGAATTCGAAGCATTGGTCCGGTCTGTGAAGGGTGCATTTGAGCAGTTCGTAAAGCTGAACAAAGGCATTCCCCCGGAAATGCTTTTGACGGTCGCTGCGATAGAAGAGCCTGGCCGTCTTGCTGACACGCTTGTGGCTCATTTGGGCTTTAAGCATGACGATCGTCAGAACCTCCTTCAGGAAACGACGGTTCGAAAGCGACTCGAGACCATACTGCGCTTTGTTCAAGGTGAGATTGAGATTCTTCAAGTGGAGAAGAAGATCAAGAGTCGAGTCAAAAAGCAGATGGAGCGTAGTCAGAAGGAGTACTACCTCAACGAACAGATGCACGCGATTCAGAAGGAGTTGGGTGGAAAGGAGGAAGCTCGTACAGAAATGGACGACCTGGCTCAACGAATTCAGGCTTCGGATATGCCGCCAGAGGCCAGAGAACGGACCGATAGAGAGTTCCGTAAACTGAAGATGATGAGCCCGATGTCGGCAGAAGCGACAGTCTTGCGCAATTACATTGATTGGATGTTGGCCCTGCCGTGGAGCGAAGCCAGCGATGAGAACCTCAAATTGGACCATGCCAATCAAGTCCTTGATGAGGACCACTATGGCCTTGAGGAAGTCAAGGAGCGGATTCTCGATCACTTGGCAGTCGCCAGTCTGGTCGAAAAAGTGGAAGGGCCGATCCTGTGTTTGGTGGGACCACCGGGAGTGGGAAAGACATCGCTCGCCCGGTCCATCGCCAGAGCGACCAACCGTAGTTTTGTCCGGCAGGCCCTGGGTGGTGTGCGAGACGAGGCGGAGATCCGCGGACATCGACGGACCTATATCGGCGCTATGCCTGGAAAGATCATCCAGAGTATCAAGAAGGCCGGCTCCTCAAACCCCGTGCTATTGCTCGATGAAATCGACAAAATGAGCATGGATTTCCGAGGCGATCCTTCTGCGGCTTTGCTAGAGGTTTTGGACCCGGAACAGAACGAGAACTTTCAGGATCACTACCTTGATGTGGGCTACGACCTGTCCAAAGTGTTCTTTGTTTGCACGGCCAATACGCTTCAGGGGATTCCAATGGCGTTGCGAGACCGTCTCGAAATCATTGAGTTGCCGGGGTACACAGAGGAAGAGAAACTCGCAATCGCTAAGCGCTATTTGCTTCCGAAACAGATCAAGAAAAACGGCTTATCTGAAGACCAGATCGCGGTCACAAAGCAAGCGACTCAGAGCATTATCCGCGACTACACTCGAGAGTCGGGTGTGCGGAATTTGGATCGCCAGGTGGCCAAGGTCTGCCGCAAGGTGGCTCGACGCATTGTCGGTGAGGAGCTCAAGGATGTGATCAACATCACGAGCGAAAATATTCACGACATTCTCGGTACAGCCAAGTTCAATCGAAATGGTTTGGAAGATCAGGACCCTGTGGGTGCTGTGAAAGGAATGGCCGTCACACCCTGGGGAGGCGAACTTCTCGATATTGAGGTGGCGGTGGTTCCCGGTTCTGGGAAGCTGATTCTCACAGGCCGTTTGGGTGACTGGCTCAAGGAAAGTGCTCAGGCTGCATTTTCATACATCCGATCTCGGCAGAGAAGCCTTGGGCTCGATGAAGATTTTCATGAGAAGTATGACTTCCATATTCATTACCCTGGAAATTCCCTCAAGACCGATGGCCCTTCCGCTGGGATTGCGATGGCTACTGCCATGGTCTCCGCTCTGACTGGACATCCGGTGCGCCGAGACATTGCGATGACGGGAGAGATCTCGCTTCGTGGCCGAGTGTTGCCTATCGGTGGACTCAAGGAAAAAACGATGGCGGCCCATCGCCGTGGAATCCAGAAGGTGTTGCTTCCTGAGGAGAATGCCAAAGACATTCCCGAGATACCAGAAACCGTGTCGTCAGAGATAGAGATGACAACGGTGAAGCACCTGGATGAGGTTCTGTCGTTGGCTTTACGGCCTCGAGATGGCCAGGTCTTGTTTCATGCGGTGCCTCAGGAGGCTCCGGGAATGGAGGTTCCAATCCCGGAAGAACTCCCGAGTTCTTCGCAGCACTGACCACGATAATCAGTCTGTTTCTGGCTTATCCGGGTCGGTCTGAATGGGAGCCCCCTCGACCTTGTCATCACAAGCAAGGATGACGCCAATCCCGATGCCTCCCGTCTCATCGGTGGCCATCCAGACCCCCTCGATGGGCAGTGCAGTAGCACCGCGGGCGAGAGATCCGCTGAAGGTTTGATTTCCCAGATACGTGCCGCCGATGGGTGATGTTGTCGGGGTACCGATGGGTTCGGGTGTGACGACACAATCGTCCGCATCCATGCTGTCCGGTTTCGAACCCGATGCTGAGGTCTCCTCACAAATGATGACCTTGGGATCATCGTCTTCAAAGGGCGTATAGCCACCCGCGAATACACCGAGGTCGGGACGTGCAGGCGCGAATCGGCCATCGACTTCCGCAACGGGTAGGCCGTTCGGCTTTAAGAGAAGCCCATCAAATTCGTTGTGGTGTCCGGTCCAACGAACCGCCATGAACGCGACGGGAACACAGTCTTCTGTGGGCAGGGCTTCCAGAGCCAGATCGAGCTTGGACCGCGCGTCCGAGGGGACCGTGACCACGCCATCTTCGATCGCTTTGGTGGCTTCCAGGAAGCCCATGTCGATCATTTCTTTGGTGTCGAGAGGATCGGCGCTGCAATCTGCATCCAGGCAGGCTGAGCTTCCGCACCCAGTCACGTAAATCGAGAGTAGAGAAAGAAATTGAAGGGGTTTCATAGAGCGTCTCCGACGCCCGTGCCAACTGTGCAAACGGATCTCCAGACCGATGACATTAGATCAACACGAAAAACAGCATACTTGAACCCTTGACAGGGGCGATGGGGCTGAGTACTTGGGCTGGGTCTTTGAAATGGGCGGATAGCTCAGTTGGGAGAGCATCTCGTTTACACCGAGAGGGTCGTCGGTTCGAGCCCGGCTCTGCCCACCATCTCAATCTTTAAAATCGC
>Ga0163180_10001011_pt1 | contig 16077 bp, 10 predicted proteins | sample AtlANTMetagenome_2_FD_109647 | JGI IMG/M metagenome (GOLD analysis project Ga0163180, IMG submission 109647) | Marine eukaryotic phytoplankton communities from the Atlantic Ocean - Atlantic ANT 4 Metagenome | ecosystem: Environmental > Aquatic > Marine > Oceanic | place: North Atlantic Ocean...
ATATAAGATGGTAAATCTGGTGGTGACTGTGATGACGCATCCCCTTGCAGACTAGGTATGACCTACAAACGCTCAAAAAAAAAACATATCGAGGCATAAAGGGTGAGACTTACCGATGTGATGATGGAACATCTGTTCTTAGAACATCCATGCTTTGTACATAAGTCGATATTTTTAAATGACACGTACGACCGTTTCCCATTGCTAGCGAAAGCTCCAGGTTTGTGTAAACTTGACTGGGTGAAGGGATTCAAAAGTGCTCGTGTTAAATAATGGACATAACTCACCAATATTGACATGACAGCGCCCTTCAGAGGATGGATAAATAACAAGCGACTCGCGCTCTAGTGCGCACGGCGGTGCGCGTCAGTGCCAACTCGCCTTCCGATAGGCCCAGGCCATACCGAGGAAAGCACTGGTCAGAAATACAAGTTGTTCCAATTGAGTATGTTAGTCGTTTGCGCAACATAATACAATACACATGTGTTTTATGGTAGACCGTTCGTCAGTTCGGCGAAAAGCATTAGCATACAATCATTCCTGATATTGTAGTGGTACAGGTACCTAGTAGATGTCTACTGATGTGAAATGTGAATGAGCATGAGCTTTGTTCTACAAGGCTGTCGCACCAACGAGTTGACTGGAGCATATGTATTCGAGCGTTTGACTGTTCGGAATACCTGTGCAGCACACGAGGCCAGTTGAAGGGAGACCTGAGTCTAGCTCATTCTTAACTTGCTCACTTTTACGCTTGTTTCTTACATAGAGATGGCGCGGAGGTATGGTCGTAAGTTCTCTCGGACTTGCACGGACCTTACCGGATTCATAGATACGACTCGCGAACGACGACTTTCAGCCCGGAGGGACGCTTGTATCAGGCATGAGATTACAAATTTTGCATAAAATGTGTCTAATCATTAATAGGTCGAATATGCGGTTGAAGCCATCAACCATGCAGGTGCTGCAGTAGGAATCAAAACGGCTGGTGGTTTGATCTTAGCAACAGAAAAGAGAGTTCTGTCAAAGGTGCGTGTTCTCAGCAACAGATATCGTTTGTGAAATATAAAGTACCTTACACTTAGCTTCTCGAGAAAACGCTCGCTGAGAAATTACATCAGATAGATTCACATGTAGTCGCAGCTTCAGCTGGCATAAACGCAGACGCTGAGATTTTGATACAAGCAGCAAGGTACCGAAATAGCAAGTTACCTCTAGAATGACCTCAAAATTGTGACAGAGCTATGGCGCTGCGATATAAGCATAAGTACGGACAAGCGATACCGGTGGAAGTGCTTGTTCAACATATAGCAGACCATAAACAAAGTTATACACAATTTGGAGGACTTCGGCCATATGGCGTGTCTTTCATTTTTGCAGGCTGGTGAGATGTGTGATTCACTTTCTTATCGATTCAGCTTATGTTGTATCAAAATCAACAGGGATCAAAATTTAGGCTTTCAGCTCTATCAGAGTGATCCTTCTGGAAACTATGCAGGATGGCAGGTAAGTAGAAGTTCGCCAGTATCGAGAGTACAGAGGCTCACTTTCACTTGTCAACTTTGTTAGGCGACTTCGATTGGTGCCAATAGTCAAACGGCACATTCAATTCTGAAATCGGATTACACCTCAAACCTATCTTCAGATGACGCGAAAAAGCTTGCCCTAAAAGTTCTGAAAAAGATCATGGATGTCACCACTGTTTCTTGTGAAAGTGTTGAGCTCATAGAACTCACGCTCGCAGGAGACAGAATTTCATCCAGACGTATAAGTGAAAGTGAGATCACGGAGCTAAATGAGATGTAGGTCCAAATGCATGTCATTTTGTTTTTGTAATGTGGATTCGAATACAAATAGTGGATATGTTCATGATATAACGTTTTACAACTACGTCAGGAAAAACCTGCTTTGGCAAGTCTGTCTTTGAAAAGTTCAAGCTCATCAGCTTCTAAAGTGTATGGTGTAAAGCGTTCATCCGGGAATTGGTGTGTACCCACTTCATTAATAAACTTTGCTAATGCACTTTGGATGTTTTCACCTACACGAGCATACTGCTTGCAGAACTTAGGAGAGACCTTTGCATGGTGAGGATGTTGTAGGAAGCCTAGTAAGTCATGAAACACTAAAACTTGTCCACTTGTTCCACTACCGGCACCAATTCCAATAGTCGGTATATGCAGCGCGGATGTAATTGAATCCGCAACCTCTTTCGGGACACACTCTAATACGATAGCGAAGCAGCCTGCTTCTTGCAGTTTCAGTGCTGCCTTGAAAATTTCTAGTGCAGAGGTGGCTGTCCGGCCTTGAGGCTTAAAACCGCCAAGAACCCCTATTGCTTGAGGTGTGAGACCTAGATGACCGACCACGGCAATACCGGCGCTTACTATTGTTTTGACAGTAAGTACTCGAGCATCACAGCCACCCTCAAGTTTAACTGCATCCACACCACCCTCCTTCACAAGCCGTATGGCAGATTCAAGTGCATGGTTCGCACTAGTCTCGTATGATCCAAATGGGAGATCACCAACTACGAATGTTCGTTTCGTTCCTCGTTTCACCGCTTGACAGTGCGTGATCATATCATGAAGTGTCATCGGCAAAGTCGTATCCTGACCGTGCACAACCATAGCTGCAGAATCACCAACAAGTGTCATGTCGAAACCTGCCCTATCCACCTATAAGTGATTATGTGCGCATTTAAAAATAAGAGTTGAAGACGTACATGAACTGCACTGGGATAGTCGTACGAAGTTATAGCTGTGATAGGTTCACCCCGTTTGTACTTGTTCTGCAGAGAAGCTAAAGTACTGCGGGCTGGTAACGGTGCCGTGGACGATCCGTATGTGCAGTAACCATTGCATGCACTATGATATGCGCTGTTGAGTGCATTTCGTAGCCTGTGCCATCGCATGAGACGTTACTTGGTCACAGGAAGCGACAACGACGAGGCCTAGGCTCAAACTTGTGCTACGAAGACGCCCAAGGAGTGCGAGTGCTTCCCTGCTCTCAGGCTCACTCTCTCCCAACCGATAAACAAGTTCGCGCGCGCGCTTTCCTCGATATGTACAATATTGTGGCGCTTCACACGCCTATGTAAAATCCGTGATAAAAATACTTGAACGCGCCTTGACGAGTCACAGACCATCAGGTTACTTTCTGACCGTAGGATAGTACTTGTGTGTATCAATATCCTTTTTTAGTGCTATAGACCATTCATATATGACGCATAAGGAGGTTTTGGTCATCTTGTAGCAGACATATTGGTAAATTTGACTTGTATATTATGCCATGAAGAGATCAACAACCGGAATAAAAGATTATTTCACATTTCTGTCGACTTGCCTTCATAAATAACAAACGATAGAAGGGAGAGACGCTCGCGGCAAGGGAACCACACGGGCAGAAAGGCTCCCAGCTGTCGTGTTGGCAGACGCGGACCGCTGCGAGTCGCCCTTAGCTGGCGCACACTGGAAGAGTATACAAAAATGGATGCCGATAAATTACAGCGATTGGCCGGCGCCGTCCGGATGGGTGGAAAGGGATCGATGAGAAGGTAAAGGGAATAGAAACTTGACATAGAGCCCGGTTCATGATTGTTTTCTTAGGAAAAAGAAGGCTATGCACAAGTCAGTCAGCAATGACGATAAGCGATTACAGTCGGTTTTGAAGAAGATGGGCATGAACACCATACCTGGCATACAAGAAGTTAATATTTTCCACTCGGATAGCGTCACACAGTTCGTCAATCCTAAAGGTAGGGTTTTCACGCTTCACAGGGAGTACACCTCGTCATAACTCTCGTTTAGTGCAAGCATCTCCCCATGCCAATGCGTACGTAGTCAGCGGTCATCCTGAGACGAAGCGTGAGTGCTGCGTTCATATTCATTTCATCCCTAATATTAACTCTATAACAAGGTTTGGAAGATATTTTACCAGGCATCGTCAACCAACTAGGTGTGTACACATAGCTTATTGTGCTTTCCATCTTTACAAGTTACGCTTTATAGGACCGGAAAATCTGGCGAACCTGAAGAAAATGGCCGAGCAGTACCAGTCAACACAGGCTTAAAATTTCCAGTATGAAACATAGTACAATGAAACGTGAAACACAAGCTTGTAATGACCAGTTTCTGAACACTTCTGAGCAGTATGGTTCTGGTGTTTGTAGCTATTCATTAGTCCCGCTTTGGGCGAAATTTGAAGTTACTGTCATATATATTTTTTGTTAGTACCATGTTGCGCTGTCCCGAGTTCCATTGTGGAACGCCACATCCCCTCCCCAGTACGAGCCAGCTCTACTGACAGAAACTTAGTCCCATTCGTTGACGCACACCGGCAGTGCGCGTTCCATGTAACTAAGTATGGTTATGGATCCTAGGCTTGAAGACGAGTTGAAGAACTCAGAAACTTACATCACTTTACGGCTCCGTGAATCCACGGACTTCGCCGACTCGTACGTGAAGCAACTGGGCGCTAACGATTTGAAAAAAGTTGCAGAACGTGCACTTGGACTACTTCATATTCGACGGAACAAGCAAGCTAGGATCGAGGAAGATTTTGTTACAACGTTGCAGTACTTACTCTACCCCTTCCATGCGAGCACAGCGCCCGTTCTGATTCAAGATCGAAGCGCGTGGCCAACAGCACTACTTGCTCTGAGTTGGCTGTTCCGCATCCAAGCTTATGAATCGACTACACAGGCCAAGGTACTGATAGGCAACGTTTCTGAGCGGATTCAAATAAAACGATCACACAGATCCAGATTGGCGATACCATCATGCAACGCTACGTGTCGGCCTACAAGGTGAGTTGCTGGTTCGAGAAATACTACTTCCTCACACGTTGTAGTTTTTTCTTAGTGGTTTGGATCAAGAAAGTTTTGCCGCATATAGCGCATGCTTCGACGATGTACAAAATCAAGTAGAAAGGATATCGAGCGAACGCTCATATGTCGATCAGGTGAGGGCGATTGCAAATTTTAACGGTCTACACTCACCTTGCAACAGCAAAATACAGAACTAAAGTGTTTCAACGACGGCAACATTCCATATCGCGTTTGCGATGACGACACGAAACTCAAACTAGTGAGTGTTTTTAGTTTGTTGGTTGTCGGGCTTCTAAGCTATTCTTGATAAGGACAATCTTGAAAAACAGAAAACATGGCACAAGCAACGTCTAGAACACCAAGCACGGCAGTTATTCGATATAGAGAAGCGGCGAGCCGTACAGAGTTATGCGTTGCATAGCAAGCAGGTGAATATAGTTGTTGTATCATGCAAGCACGTTCACATCATATCATTGCGATTAGAGGGCAGCAAATGAGTTTGAATGTCACGCGATGAAAGGTATCCCAGGCCAGGTAATTTTGGTTTAGAGCCTGTATTTGATTTGAAAACAGTTTTAGAAGGGAGCAATACCCGGTACGACTGTGCAAGATTGCTATGACTACAATACTGCGCTAGAGCAACAGATACATGATTTGATGCGTGAGCTCACTAGCCTTGCAGCCCATGTTGACTTGTTGGCAAGGCAGCTTCAGCTGCCGGTGTCTAGCGACCAAGCGCACCATTTGGTGTCGCGAACTGGAAACGAATCTATCGACCAGGTGTGCAACTGCTGGAATTTTCGTGCGTGTCTCATTTACTTGCAGTTGAAGAATGTTTCAACGACTCAGGCCTGTACTTCACTTCGCCATGAAGAAACACTTTTGAGGTACGTTTCAAACATACCAGGGTACCCACGACCGCTTATGAAAACATAGAGCCTCATACTCGAGGATAGATGCGCAAAGTATTTTGAAGCGCAGCGTATCCAAAACTTTGATGGAGAGGTAATCGACAACAACCAGAAAGTGTAATATGTTTTTATAGTTTGCTTTGTAGAAGTGATACATGTGCTCGCCTCCAAGCTGAGCTACACGACAAAGAAGGCGAGTATCGCCAAGCGCGTGATCGTGTTGAAAAAGATCTATCTGCGCTTAAATCCAACTTGGAAGATATAATGGAACAGGTCTGTTTACTTATTCAAGGTGTACAACTTTTTGAAGACAATTTATTTCAATAGGCACCCCAACGAATCCCATCAAACACAGATTACGTGGAAAATATGAAGGTAAGCATCATGGAATAATGTTTCGTTGAGTTGTTTCAAGTATCTGGTAGATAGTTTTAGCGGAGTCTCAAAAACGCTATGCACGTGAAAAGCACGGTCTGCAGCAAAGAGTGTTTACAGGTCTTGACCTGCTGATGGAACACAAACAAGAGGTACACAGTTTGATGGAAGGGATAAAATAAAAGTGCACGCGATGAGTTGTATTGATACTGATATTGATATCAATAAGCGTGTAATAAATTATTCCTAATAAAATTGTTGGGATATTTCACCACTAAGTATATGGCTATAGTCTTCCCGAGTATTATATGAGACGAGTCATAACTCAACATAGGAGGAGCCACTAGGGCTAAATATATCTTGTAAGAATCCACACAACTTTACACGCATTTAAGTCGATCTAAGCTCTGGCCCGCAAACATTCGAATAAAATAGGGGTGCGATGTTGCACCACGACCACGGTCGTGGTCGTGTCAACACGAGGACAAAAAAAGTAAAAAAAGTAGCCGCCGCTTCCTTAACCGGCTTAACTGACGGGCTAACGTAGCGCCGCCACTCCGCAGTCGCACATACAGCGCCCAGACAACACATTCACCGCTGATTCGAAGTGACATTGCCTGAGGTACTACGCGAATTTGCGGAGTACGCTGTATACGGGACTGCGTGGCAGAAGTATATTTTTGCGAAGAGGCGAAGAGGATGAGACAGGAAAGTGACGTTCTGAAAGATATCACACGGCCGCACATCGAAGCGTATGACAAGTTTATACAGCATGGTTTAGGGGAAATCGCCAGAAACATTGATCCATTGACTGTACCTTTGGGCGCCAACAGATACTTGACTTTCTCTCTGGAGGAAGTAAGGGCTGGTCAAACTGCGCTGTCTGGCCCTGCAGCGTCTGTAAGTCCGAAGATGTGCCGTGATGGTCGAAAAACATACTCGACACCACTAGCAATTTCGATCTCTTGGTCATTAAATAATGGCGCGCGTACAATAACTCCAATGTTCGACTTGTGCGACATACCTGTCATGGTTGGATCGTGCTTGTGCAAACTTGGACGAGCTGATACAAATGAACTTGTAACTTATGGGGAAGAGGCAAATGAACTTGGAGGATACTTTATTGTCGGAGGCATCGAGCGAGTGGTTCGCCTCCTGATCCAACAGCGACGACATTACGTTATGGGACTGGTTCGTAGTTCGTTCAGAAGCAGAGGTTCCCTTTTCAGTAAGTATGCCACTGCGGTCCGGTGTGTCGACAAATGTGAGCGCTCTAGTACAGTTAAGCTTCACTACCTTTTGGATGGGTCTATAAATGTGGGTCTCGCAATGTCTCGGAAAGAAATATTTCTTCCCGTTGCTCTTGTAATACGTGCGTTAACAGATATATCTGAACGTGAAGTGCATGAACTTGTCCTTCAGGGAGTACTTGCAGGAGGTAAGGTGGAAGCAGGTTATGCTCAAGAGACGCTAGAAAATATATTTGACACCACTTCACAACATGCGGTTCGAACGCGTATTGAAGCTGTCGAGCACATTGGTTCACTATTTCGAACTACTTACGAGGGAGTGACTCCAGACACTTTTAGTACTGGAGAGCACATGCTGCGCAGTTGTCTGTTTATACACTTGAAGACAAATGGTTCGAAATTAGACCTGCTTATTTTTATGCTCAATAAGCTGCTTTCTTTAGTATCTGGTTCGTGTAAAGAAGACGATCCTGACTCCTTGGTGCACCAGGAAGTTCTTCTTCCAGGCTTTCTTCTGCAAACCATGTTACACGAAAAGCTATATGAGGGTATGTTGCGTGTGAAGTCGGATCTTGAAAATATGGCGAAACTACATTCAATTGATTCAATTGATTCAATTGATTCGATGAAGCATTTGTTCGTATCGGCTATGAAACGAGTAGATATCGGTAAGCAGCTGGAATATTTTCTAGCTACTGGAAATTTAGTGAGCAAATCAGGACTTGGTCTCAGTCAAACCAGTGGCTTCACGATTGTCGCTGAAAAGCTCAATTATTTACGTTATATCTCGCATTTTCAATCAGTCCATCGCGGTGCATACTTCGCGGAATTAAGGACAACGACAGTTAGGAAGCTGTTACCCGAGACTTGGGGATTTATTTGCCCTGTACATACTCCCGACGGGTCTCCATGTGGACTATTGACGCACATAAGTGCATCAACTAAGATAGCGATAGGCGACAACAGCATTAATTCTGTTGTGCTGACAGCTCTCATAACGGACGCCATATCAACATGTAGTCCACTTTTTGTACTCAATGACTCTGTGAACCAACAAGTTATACCTGTGCTACTCGATGGGTTCATTATAGGTTACATACCGACAAAGAAATTGTGGAAAGTCGCTTCTACGTTGCGAAATTTGAAGGTTTCTTCAACATCAGCCATACCTAGCGACGTTGAGATCGCCGTCTTGCCAGATTCTGAAGTTTCCACGGCGTATCCGTGTTTAGTTCTTTTCACTGGAAGCTCAAGACTGCTCAGACCTGTGCAAAATTTGAATACGGGTAGTTTGGAACTTATAGGGACGATGGAACAAAATAGTATCCGCATTGGCCTGTGCGGAGACATTGTTTGCAGACATGATGCGTATTCACACTGCGAAATTTCACCAGGCCAGATGTTGAGTATTGTTGCAAGCTTGACTCCCTGGTCGGACTTCAATCAGAGCCCTAGAAATATGTATCAGTGTCAGATGGCGAAGCAAACCATGGGTGTTCCACTGCACTCCTTCATATTCAGATCTGATACGAAGCTGTATCGTTTGCACAGTCCACAGCGACCTATAGCACTTACTTCTGCATACGATAAGTTTGCTGTTGACAGCTATCCACTCGGCACTAATTCCGTGGTTGCAGTTTTGTCTCACACAGGATACGACATGGAAGACGCCATGATTGTTAATAAGGCTGCGGTTGAACGCGGCTTTGCGCACGCTTCATTGTATAAAACAGAACCATTAGTTTTGCGAACAAATGAACGCTTTCAGGGCAATACCAATGTCAAATGTGGATCGAATACATCTGTACACAGTGATGGCTTACCTCACGTGGGTCAGAGGCTTAAGGCTTCTTCCATAATGTGTAGGTCATTTGATACCGTATCGAATAGCTACAGAGAAGTCAAGCAAAAGGGCACTGATGATAGCTACGTCGATAAGATCAAAAGAGTCAGCACAAAGAAGAGAGGTATTGATGCAGAAGAAGCGAACGTTACCCTCAGATTCAATCGAAATCCAATTATTGGAGATAAATTTAGCAGCCGGCATGGACAAAAAGGTGTTTTGAGTTTTCTGTGGCCTGATGAAAGTTTGCCTTACATTGAGAGAACGGGTATTAGACCTGATATCCTTATAAATCCTCATGCATTTCCGTCTCGGATGACAATTGGTATGCTCGTAGAAAGTCTAGCGTCAAAAGGTGGAGCGCTGTTGGGCAAATCAGTTGACGCATCTGCTTTCTGTAATAGGAAGTGGAGCCCGATTGACACAAACGGAGCTTTACTCAGTGCGATCGGATACAATCGTACTGGTTCAGAAACCATGATAAACGGCCACACTGGCGAGATATTCAACGTAGATATTTATATAGGTTTGGTTTACTATCAACGCCTAAGACACATGGTCAACGACAAGTTTCAGGTACGATCAACTGGGCCAGTCAATCCAGTTACGAAACAACCTATCAAAGGTCGCAAAGCCGGTGGAGGTGTACGTTTTGGTGAGATGGAGCGTGATTCTCTTCTTGCTCATGGAGCCGCGTATCTTCTGCGTGATCGACTTCATTTGTCTTCTGACGCACATGTATCAAGTGTATGCACAACGTGTGGAAGCCTGATATCAACTTTCTCAAGAGCTCTTGCAACAGGTATGCAAGCAGTTGCACCGAATACCATTCAGTGTCAAGTTTGTAAAACCAACAGTTGTATTGAAACTGTTGCATTGCCCTTTGTTTTCAAGTATTTAGCCGCTGAATTAGCAGCAATGAACATTCAACTGAAAGTGTCGCTGACTTGAGGCTTGTTCACACACGGTGTTTCATAGTTGAAACTTGCTATCAATGAGTGTTGTATTCAATAGTTCTTTCAATTTTAGCCATGAATTCCACTGGTATCCTTGCCTCCAGAATATCCCCGGCTTCAACGTAAATTGTATCATTTTTTCGTTCTAACATATTCAGCAAAGCCTGCAGGTGAGGTCTTTCAGAGTGAGAGCATACAGTAATGGCTATACCAGTGGCACCTGCACGAGCGGTACGTCCCACACGATGCACATACGTTTCAAAGTGATCAGGTACATCGTAGCAAACTACTAGCTTAACGTCAGGCAAATCTAACCCACGTGCAGCTGCATCAGAAGCAACCATGACTCTTGAACATTTCGTTGAGAAGACTTCGATTGCACACATTTGTTGAAGCTTTGGCAGTGAACCGCAATATTTCACTGGAAATGAATCTGAATGATACTTCTTTAACCATCGCCACACCTCAGTGCAATTTGAAACTGAAGATGTGATTATCAAAACTGATACGCCACCAAAAAGAGATAGTAATTTTCTTAGAACTTCGAGCTTTTGTGTGTATTTAGAAAGAAGCACGATTTCTGTAAGACCTGTTGCTAAACACAACTTAGAATTTGACCCATTCTCGAGTACGTTTCGGACCGCCAAAGTCTGAATAGATCTGATAGTACTTCCATTATGGCATAGAGTAGCAGATGCTAAAATGGTGTGCATCCGCCTGCACACTCGTTTACCCACGGGTGCTTGTGCCGATTCGTACGTCGAAAGAATAATGCTGTTCAGAACTGACAACGAACCTTGATGCATCTGGTACATCAACTTATCTGCTTCATCTATGATACAGGTTTGAAGTATGTTCTGGCGGTAAAAACTGACAAAATGCTGCAGTTCAGTTGGCGTCAAAATGAGAATATCCTTCTGCTCGGAATCGTATTCAAGATGGTATCCACACGGTTGCGTTGCTACAAATCTCTGTTTTCTTCGAAATCGGCCGAAGTTCGAGTATTTCTTTCGAGTGGCCAGTCGGTTTACCACTACGGTCGCTCCTACGGCCTCGGCAAAAGGGTGAAACACTCTTGCCACCTGTCTAGCGAGATCAAGAGTGGGAACGACAACGAGGATTCTTCCATCTTTATCAACACATTTCCTCAAAGCATCAAGCGTTGGGAGCACGTACGCTAAAGTCTTGCCTCTGCCAGTACTTGCAATTATCTGGTGGTCTCTTTCCACTGGTCCACCCCGAATGTGTCGCCACGCGGAAACCTGAATAGGCATCGGTTGTGAACACCGCAAACGCTGTAAGCGTTCCAACAGTCGTGGGTCGACATCATACCACGATAAAGGAGTTCTATACATTTACACTGTTGGTTTGTGTCGCTCGTGTCCTCGGGCAAAAGTGTCTGGCGCCGTCGGTTGTGAGCATACATATATTCACATTGCTACGAACTCGTCTATGCACCATTAGTCCAACGGTTAGGATATGAGCCTTCCAAGCTCGAGACCCGGGTTCGACTCCCGGATGGTGCATTTAGTGACGTAGCCCACTGTACCTTGGTACCTTGGATTTTTTTAGCTAAAACGATTGTACATAGCACCAGGCACGTCTCAGTCTCAGCAGGTCGCAAGGACTCACAAGTGTTGGATCTGGCGATCTGTAAACAATTTTGTTCACAACGCTGTGCACATCGCGCCTTCCTTCATAGCTCTGTCGCCTGTGTCGCAATGTCGCGACCTGCTGTTCTTCGTTTTCTATTGTGCACGCTAGGTAGATGTTTCCAACCGGGTTTGTAGACAGAACACAAAAAGAAAATAAATTGACGTTACGTCTTTACAGGTGCCTTTCGGAAGTGCCGAACGCTTCTGTACGCTGTACATCTTTCAAACAGCTGCACGTGTCTGTTTTAAATAGTCCACAGGCTGTCTTTGTTGAAGGTGGAAAACATTCACACCACGTTGTCGTCCGAAAATATTTAAGACCTTTTGTTTGGAATCACGTACGTATTTGATGTTAGTTCATCAGTCGCTGAAATTACAGCGTCAAATAAAGGTTCTGGAAGTTGCAATACCAGTCGCTATGCCAGGTCTGAGCCGAATGCTTACTTTCTACAATCACTTTTTCCCAATTGTTGCGGGTTATTTGAAAACAAAGTACATGTATCGTGGTGACTTCATACTCCTAGATTCTGTTTCACGATTTCATACGCAGAGTTATTCCGTTATTAGGAGGAGATAAGTCTAAAACTGAGGTACGGCGAACAGTTCTTTATGCATCTTATTTTCAAGTCTCGAAATAAGTTAATCTGGGAGGCACGGCACGAGTGGGGTGCAAGTAAATCAGTGAAAATGTTGCGCGAGCTTTCTGGTTTCTATCTCAAGGTTGAGCGAACTATTTTCGACATTTTTGCGACTGAAATTTTAGAAAGGTTGCCCAAGTGTTTGCAACGAAACACGACTTTTTACCTAAACAATACATCCAACAATTAGCGTTTGTTTTCGAGAACTGTGAGCCCATGTCGATTTTGGAAGTTCGAGACATAATCCAAAATGACCTACCATCGGCAATGATCGACGTTTTCGTAAATGTTGAAGAGAATCCCATCGCTTGTGCCACTATCGCACAAGTCCATCGAGCTTCAATTTCTGGTACAGCCCACTCTGTTGCTTTAAAAGTCAAGAACATAAAGAGTCAAAACGTAATGAAATCAGATCTGGCAAATATGCTTTGGGTCTCAAAAATAATGGATGTATTGAAGATTCAGCTACCATTTGACCATACCAGTGTTCTTTTAGAGTACAAATCTGAGGTATGTTTACCTAAAACAAAAGTTTCTCTTTGACGACAGCCCGCTACAGGTACCAAAGGAGTTCGACTTCTTGAGAGAATGCAGCATGATGGACCTTATAGGACGCTCTATACGTGCGAAGTTTGTAGATGTTTATGTTCCTAATCCTCTGCCAGTAGCGTGCTCAGATAACGTCATCACAATGACTTTCATGAACGGGTTTAGTCTAGCGACGTTTCTTTCTGATCACTCTTCATTGGCGATAGACGGCACAAGTTTGTTGCACTTTGCAAACAAATTGGTGGAAGTCTACGCTTATCAAATTTTTGAGCTTGGAATATTCCACAGCGATCCTCACCCGGGTAACATTTTGATAAGTTCAACGGGAGCTCTCACGTTATTGGATTTTGGTCAAGTGAAGGTGCTAAGTTCTCGGACTCGCGAAAATCTAGCTCGACTGGTTGTTGCACTTGACCAGAATTCACCGCTATCAGGACAATTATTGGATAACATGGGTGTTAAAGTACAAAATGCTACTGCTTCAATGAAGACAGCGATCGCTTACGTTTTGTTTGATACTCGTATGGATATAGCTGAAGCTAAGATGAACCCATTTGACAGCGATTTACCACCCGAAATTCGGCAAATCAAGCTTTCCAGAATTCCCAGAGAGACCTTCATGCTTATAAGAGTGATTGCCTTGTTGCGAGGTATTCTTTCAGCTTTGAAACTGGATGTTCACGCTCGATCAATTTGGTCCACGTATGCTACGAAGTTTCTCCAGGGGCAAGACCTAAAGAATATTCGTTCTAAAACCCCTCGCACGGAAAGGAAAAAGGACACGCAACAAGTGAAGGAAATGGCGCAGTGGTTAGCTTCAAACGGGTTACCTGCTAGTAGAGAACATCTCACACCAATGGTTCTTGCAGGAGTTTGGAATATTGAGGATCTGTCAACTTTACTTCGTTCAGATGAGAAAGAAAGTATCAATAGTGCACTCAAATATTACAAGCCTGCGGAACGTTTCGCGCTGCGAAGCATCTTTGGTGATATGAATCACAACTTCTCCTAGTATCTTAGCTGTAGTGGGCTGAAATGCAACGCTACTGCAACATTATATTCTACTAATCGGTTGCATTCCTATTATGCTAAAACATTTTGCCAGGATATTTGATGTGAGTACACACGTGGTTAAGCGAGCTTGTTCTTCCTGAACGCCAAAGACTTTGCACTCAGAGTAGAAATTGTTGAACAGCACACATAACGTATAAGTGTATTCACACATCTTTGATGGCATCAATTCAGCAAGTGTGGTATCCACAGCATCTTCAAACCTGAGAAGCTGCAATAGCAACGCCCGTTCCTGCAAGGCAGAGCAAATTGGCGACGCAAGTTCACTAGAGCACTGCCCCGTTTGCAAGCCAGCACGCTCAAGGATAGAGTGAACTCTCGCATATGTGTACTGAAGATACACAGCTGTGTTCCCTTTCAAATCTAGCATCCTTTCGAATGAAAACATGTAGTTTGTTGCAATGTTATTGCGAAGATCTGCATATTTTACCGCACCTATTCCCAGTTTGCCAGCAGACTCAAGGAGTATTTCTTCACTTGAATCAGCACCACGAGCTTGAAACTGATCAAAACATTGTTTCTTTGCCTCTGCAAGTAGATCTTTTAGTTTCACTGTTTCTCCTGAGCGGGTTCGAAGTCTTTTTCCATCCTCGCCCGTTACCAGGCCGAACCCTACATGGTCCACCACGGTGACTTTCCTTCCATCTAACCAACCTGCACGTCTACCTGCATCGAATACTGCATTGAAGTGCTGACTTTGACTCACGTCCGTCACGTATATGATCCAATCCGCTTGCTCAATTTGAGTCCTGTAGTATAAAGCGGCCAGATCGGTTGAGGCATAATTAAAGCCACCATCGCTTTTCCGACAAATTAGTGGCACCTCTGAATCGTGAGTGAAAATACAAAGTGCACCCTCATCCGTAACCGCAATTTCTTTGTCTACGAGATGTTGAAGAACCTCTGGTATCAATTTGTTGTAGAAACTTTCGCCGCGCTCTTCTATCTGTATATCAAGCTCTTCATAAACTTCTTCAAACTCTTTCCTGCTCGCCTGACAAATCTGCTTCCACATGTTGTACGTTTCTTCATCGTACGCCTGAAGCTGAGTAACCACTATTTGCGCGCGTCTTTTAAAATCATCATCCGTGTCAAATTTTACTTTCGCTTTTTTGTAGAACATCTGAAGATCGGAAATATTCTCTGTAAAAGAACTTGCATTTTCACGCATGTATGCGATGAGCATGCCGAATTGGGTACCCCAATCGCCAACATGGTTGAGCCTAGAAACGTTAAATCCGCGATATTCTAAAGCCCGACATAGTGAATCACCGATTATCGTGCTACGCAAGTGACCTACGTGCATTTCCTTCGCTATGTTTGGAGACGAGAAGTCAACAATAACATGTCTACCAAATGTTTGCTTTGAGGAGGAGTCAATATTTTGTGCTAACTTGAGAGCTTGTTCCGAGATAAATGTATCGGAAATGTGGAAATTTATAAACCCTGGCCCAGCTACTTCAATCTTGTCAAACATATCTCCGCGCTCTAACATATTCGATATCACGACCGCCAAGTCGCGAGAACTTTTGAACTCGTGAGTGTCAGTCAACTTCGCAAATAACTGCATACAGCCGCTATATTGGTAGTCACCAAATAAAGGCTTTGATGTTTCCGCTATAGAAACGTCGGTCAAAAGCTCAGGGTTGACTTTTTCAATGCCAGCAGAGACAACATGGGCAATTTTATGTTTTAACGTAGGCTGGTCAGACACTCCACAAGTCTCCTTTAAAACTTCATAGTTGGATTTATCACCGCTTGGCGATGTTCTACCTGAATGTGATGCCGAAAGTGCTTTCAAGGAGCGCCGGAGAGGTCGAACAATGCGGGCTTGTTGACCCAGACGTCGTTTGGACGTTTTGAACGCGTTCAGAACCCCGGGCCTTAAAGCGCTCAAAGTGCGTAACATGGCTAGTATCCGGCAGGGTGGCGAGTAGAACCTTCAAGAAGTGTACAGAAGTTCACAGAAAGCACGTAAATAGCTGACGCCACCTCGCAGGATACCGA
>Ga0163180_10001012_pt1 | contig 16068 bp, 9 predicted proteins | sample AtlANTMetagenome_2_FD_109647 | JGI IMG/M metagenome (GOLD analysis project Ga0163180, IMG submission 109647) | Marine eukaryotic phytoplankton communities from the Atlantic Ocean - Atlantic ANT 4 Metagenome | ecosystem: Environmental > Aquatic > Marine > Oceanic | place: North Atlantic Ocean...
CGGCACCCATCATTGGCAAAGCCGGCGCTGCCGTCGGAGCTTATGCGGCAACATGGATACCAACAGGCGCAAAACTAGCCATGGACTTGGCCATTGAGAGGGCGGGGGGTGCCATGGAGACCATTAGCATCACAGTTGCAGAGTGGACTAGTACCGGATTCAACTTTGTGCCGTGGCTCAAGGTTTTGGAAACGATAAAAGCCGCGTACGCGACCGTAATGGATACAGAAGTGGTCGGGCAGGCTACACAGGGTATACGTCAACTCTACGACTACATGCTAAGTTTGGCGGGGAAAACGCCAGAGTATATTATCGACAGCCTGTGTAGCCTGCCCGATTGGCTTCGTCAAAACCTGGCCGCACCATACGTTGCGGCACTTGGCCTCGCTGGCGCCGCTGGCATCATTTACCTTGGTTCTTCTGTGTACAAATGGATCAAAAATCAGAAAACAAAATTGTTAGGCACGAGCATTATGGATTTTGGATACGTGCTGAGTCGCGATCTGACTCACGACAAAACAGGAGCAACACCCGACGCCATCACAAAGTGGCAAATACACGAAGCTATCATGCAAGGTTTGTTAAAGGCACCTGAAATGCAAAAGGGTATGTACAAACCCCAAGACGACAACGATCATACACTGCAATTCCTGACCCCGGCCATGGTCGAGGGGCGCGCGGCGCGCACGGACTTCGCCTTACACTTTTAATAAGATCAAACAACAAACATTCTGTCATTCTTTTTTCTATGTTCTCTATCGTATTCTACGTCCTTCGCGTACACGGCGGCGCCGACCCACAGCGGGCGGCACGCCAGCAGGAACAGGGGTGCGTACGCCCCGCCCACGACCACGGCCATGGCCGAGCGCTGCAACAGCGCGAACAGCACGCAGCACGCGCACATCGCCCTTTCCCGCTGCTCGGCGGCCGTCACGAACAGGGGTACCGGAAGGAAGTTCAGGATCGCCATGGTCATGCTCTGGAGGGGCGGGCGCTCCGAGAGAGGCACCGCGCACAGCAACACCTCGGCGAATATCCACACGTGGTCCGTGCAGGGCGTGAAGATCTGCCGCTTGAGCTTGCAGGCGCGGCCGGATCGGAAGAGGAACAGCAGAACCACGCACACGCACACTCGAGTAGTGTAGAGGCTCCACAAGAACAAATCGTGCTCCGTCACACGAGATTCCCCCAGCTTAAGGTCGTTTCGGTACATAACATTAGTGTATGCCCACAAAAGACAGATTTCATCCAAAAGTAGCACACTATATCCCCACCAAGGCGCGGGTTTCCGCAGTTATAATGAGCAACCCCCCACTGGCCGCGCCCGCCGTGCCCGCCGCGCCTGTGAAGCGCAAGCTCGCGCAGACGCCCGCCGGCGAGGCGAAGAAACCGAAGAAAAAGAAGCGCAAGAAGAAGAAGAAGAAGCAGCGCCAAACAAAGCTCCGCATGGTGCCGATAAGAACACCAGCACCAGCAGCCACGCCGGCACCCGCAGCCACGCCGGCACCCGCAGCCACGCCGGCACCCGCAGCCACGCCGGCGCCCGCAGCCACGCCGGCGCCGGCGCCCGCACCTAAACTGACGGACGCAGAGAAGCGCGCGCGCAAGAACGCGCGCGACCGCGCGCGGCGGCGCGCCGCAAAGGCAAAGCGGTCGTCGAGCGGTTCGGCGGACGCGGCGGAGGCAAAGAGAAAGGAGTTGGAGGCAAAGTTCGAGCACCGCAAGTCCAAGGTGACGCCCAAGACGATGCCGCAGATTTTGACGATGGAGAGCGTGGCACAGTCGGACGAGACCCTCGCCGCCGAGACGGCATCGTTCAACCGCACCCAGCATCACTCCGGCATCGACGCGTGGTTGGAAGCCGAAGTGGACGGGCTTCTCGACGCGGAGTCCGGAGACACGCCGTTCAACCTGGACACCTCCGTCATGATCGACAAGTACCGCGTCGAGCTGCCTCGGTTGCGGCGCAAAGAGGAGGAGGAGCTTCTGAAAGAGTGCTCTCCCACCTCCCCGGACGTCTGCCAGATGCGAGAGCACTGCGAGTCCGTGCGCATCTCGAAGAAAAGAGGCGTCAACCCGTGGATCTACCTGCCGCAGGTGAAAAAGACCAACTCCATGATGTGCCTCATGTGCCTGCGCCACACCACCACGAGCCAGTTGCTCCGCCTGCGCATGGACCGCACGGGGTTCGTTAGGACCTCTACTTTGCAAAAGCACGCGAACTATTGTGACGTCCCCGGCGAGTATCGCTGGGAAGACATGTTGTGCACTCGGGCTGACAGGTGGGAAGGGATCGCCCTCCCGGTGCTCCAGCACCGCGAGCAGTCCTACGCGGCCATGTCCGCGGTGCTCCCGGACGGCTCGCGCCAGCGGTACTGGTGCCAAGAAAAAGGCTACCCTTTGCCCGACGTAGACCCCGCCTCCTCGTCCTCCTCCTCCTCGTCCTCCTCCTCGTCCTCCTCCTCGTCCTCCTCCTCGTCCTCCTCGGGTTCTTTTTTATGAAGTGCGCCACGAATAGCTGCTCTGAGAACCCCTCAGAACTATTCGTGGCGCATCCCGAGCTACACCCGCGTTGCTGGGAGGCTGTGTCCGCCGACCATGTTGTCGCGGCTACCGAGGCGCTGCGCGCGGACGTGCCGGGCAAAGTGGACCCGGACCCCGCGCACTGGAAAAACACACAGCTCACGCTGTACCAGCACTGCGTGTGGGAAAACCCGACGACGCCGGACTTTGAGACCTCCGTTACGTCTCCCGCGAGCCTGCACGAGTTTTCGCACCTCGTCGTGAGCATTCCATTTTTCTACCCCGTACCGCTCCCGGCGCTCAAACACTGCCCGGTCTCCAGCCTGCTGCACCTCATCTGCCCCAATCGCTGCCAGCTCCGCAGCCTCATCGACGAGTGCTCGAGCAGCATGCACTCCCACGCAACGGCCAGGCGGTTCCTCACGTCGAGCGTGTGGTGTTCCGTGCTCGGCACGTTCCCCGGAGCAACCAGCGCTCCGCTGGCGTCGCGGAGAGCGCTCCTGAGCACTTTCCGAACCCAGCAGCACTCGGGGACCGCCGCGGCGTCCTCCTCCTCCGGCCTCATCGGGCACATGCTCCGCCACAAATACCACCAGAGTCTCTTTTTCTGTTTGAAGGAGGCGCTGATCTACTGCGTGAACGCCAACGAGACGGTGCGCCAAGTGCTCTCGGAGTTCCACGGCTGGTCGTCTTTCTGCGAACTCGTGCGCTCCGCCATGGAGACCGCAAGGCGCAGTCTCGTCGGACCCCCCGAGGCGGCGCTGGAGCGGTTCGACAAAACCCTGCAGCACGTTTCCAAGCAAAAGATCCGCCGGCTCTTCGACTGCCCCGGCGCGAGGGACTTCGAAAGAGAGCTCACTCAGGAGTGCGAAAAGCACTTTGACGAGACCTCCACGCGCGCGCGCTCCCCCCACTGGGGCGCACTCCGAAAGGCTGTGCTGCGCCACAGCGACACTTTTGTGGATCTGAACTGGGTGCGCGGGCTCGCCTTTCGCCCCGGGGACAGCGCCGCCGCGTGCAGAAGAAGAGCCGCGCGGCTCGACGGTCTCACGACGGAGCTGGTCGCGGCCAGAGAGGCGTTTTACTTTGACGGTTCCAAAACGAAACTGCGCGCCTGCTTGAAACAGTATCAGTGGGATGACATTCTTGTGGACGTCGCCGATTTGTCGGAAGCCTTCATGAGGAAACGGCAGTGCCACTTCGTGACTCTGGACACGGAGACGACCGTGCAGCAGATACGGGCTCTGCGGCGCGTGTTCAACGTCCCGGACGGGCAAAAGGAGCTCCCGCGCCTGTGCGGGGTCTGCGCCGTGTGCGAGTGCTGCCAATCGTTCCGCAGCTTCCTCACCCCGCAAAAAAAGAGAGCTTCGGCCAGCAACGGACTGATCGCGTTCGGGTTCAGCAACGCCCTCATCGACCCGTCGGACCCTCGGACGTTTTTCTGCGCGAGGAAAAACAAGTACAAGCCGAACAAGCGGAAAAACGCCGGCGCGCGGAGCTGCAAGACGGGGCGCGCCTTGCGCCAAGCCAAGCATTTCGGGGTGGGCTGCCGACACACCAAACTCACTCAGATCTCCCTAATCGGCCGATTGATGGTATTCAACAAGAAAATCTACGGCATTTGCACGGGGTGTGCCAACTTCACGACGCTGAGCGGCCGCAGTTTCCACAACGACAGCATCTGCTGCCTGCGCTGCGTGGACGCCACCACGGGGAAAAAACTGTACACCTTTCAGGAGTGCGACTGGTGCTCGAAACGGTGCCGGTCCACCCACCTCACCGACGTGTGGTGCTCGGACCGCAAGAAACACTCGCTGTGCCGCGCCTGCACCATCCCGGCGTTCACCAGCTCAAAACCCTTTTCGGTAGACTGGGGGCAAATCTGCACCGCCCTCTCCACCGGTAGAAAAACACACAGTAAATGAAAAAAAACGAAATTTTATGCTTTGTCTAGTATTGGTGTGACGTGCTTTTTCCATAGGACGTTAAAATAATTTTGGACTTGTTGCTGGGTATCAAACTTTGTTTCAAATATTGGAGCCACAATTTTTTCAAGTATTGGAGCCGTATATCGTGGTGACCCTTTCTCCAGTCGTCCTGCAAGTTCCTTTTTTTTCTTAGTCTTTTTTTTCTTAGTCCACTTGTACTCGAAAAGTTCTTCCCCGTCCGTAAATTTCTGTTTTTTTCCATCTTTCCCGATGTACACGAGGCTTGCCTCTTCTGTGGTAACTTCACCGTCGGTTCCGATTTTTTTAGCCGGGAATTGAAACTTCGGGTACTGTTTAAGTGTTTTATACCACTCTTTTTGTTTGGTTGTCAGTGGTAACCCTAACATGGTCCATAAGTTTTTCAAAAAATCTTTACGCCGTTTTTGACTGCTGGCGTTGTTTCCCTTCACAAATCCTTTCCTTTCTGGGTTTGAATGCCCGTCTAGACTCTCCATCCTCGATTTCCCCATCTTATAAACAAATAAGTCCTTACCCGTGGCCGACACAAAAGTAGATTTAGCTGGGAAATGTTGTTCGCCTCTGCTTTTTTCTCCTTTTGTCCAGATTATGAAATATGCGTCTTGCCCGTCAATGGTAAATTTGAACTCGGGTTCCAAAATTTTATTGCTCTTGATTGCATCGCGCAGAGAAAGTTGTTCTGGCGATGCCTTGGACCCGTCCGCCTTTCCCTCGTTTGTCTTGGCTCCCACACCCGACGCCGCTGCCTCGGCGTCTGCCGCCTTGGCTGCCTCGGCGTCTACCTTTGCCTTCTCCTTCTCCTTCTTCTTGTCTGTACTACTCAGATCTACTAGTTCCGGCTCGTCGGTCCGGCCAGCAGTCGATGATCTACTCAGATCTACTACTTCCCGGTCGCCGCGCGGATCAGCAGGCTCCTTTTCGGCCAATTCTTTAAAATCGTCACGACTTAATGCATTCGCTACTGCACTCGCAGCCCTTTTCAAAGTGCCAAACATTGCCCCGGCCGCGCTGGAACCCTGTTCGTCCTTTGCGCCCGCATCTTCGCCGTCGTCTTTGTTATTGCCTGGAGCCTCCATCTTTCGTTTAACGACGGGATCTGCCGCCGCCTGCTTCTGGGCTGCCGAGGCTGCCGCCGCCTCGGCAGCCTCCTTTTGCCGCTTTTTCTCAGCTTCCACCTCATACAAAGTATGGGAACGCACCTCTTCTGCGGACCATTTGGTGAGCCATTCTTCCGGAAACCACTGTGTGTCTGGGATACGTCGCTTTCTTGTGCGCCGCACAGACCGCAGATGCAGAATTTTGGTCCCCTCGAGGTTCATTATTCTGTATTCTAACTTTGTGTGATCTTTGTCGTTTGGTTTACACCAATATATTGCATTTTCTTTATTGTTTGTCCCTTTACCCGGTATTGGAAATGGTTCCGGGTTTGGGTCGTAAATGCGCGCTCGTACTCCTCTTTTGTTTTCGACAGGTTTGTTGGTATCTACGAGACTATTGCCCGGGTTTAAGACCCACACGAAATCACCGGGTTTAAATTTTGGTTCCGGCGTTGGAGTCCCCAACGTCTGCCCTGGCGCGAGGTCAACTTTTGGCAACGCATAGGCATTGAGCGTAGGAAGTTCTTCCGCATCCTCAGTTTCAGCTTCAGCCAAGTTTTCTTCGGTTGGCAAAGCTTGCCCCATTTCGCCTCGCTCTACTGTGCCAGTTGGCTTTATATCTTCCTCGGGGGAGCCGTCCGAGCCATCATCGGAGGAGCCGTCCGAGCCATCCTCGGTATCAGCATTTTCCATGTCCGCCCCTTCGCGCGACTTTGATTCTCCCCGTTGTTTTAACCTATCCTCCAGATATTGTATGCGTTTCTTCGCCTCCGCTATGTCATTATCTGAGACACGTTCGTAGTCATCCACGTTAAATTCAGTTTTGTTATCACCAGCATCATATCGATATTCAGGGTTTTGGGGGTCGTCTCCGGGTTTGAACCGTACGAGGGTGACCACGCCTCCATCATTTACTTGGACTTTGTACCAAGATTGGTTTTCGTACTTATATTTGCGTGGCGCATTTCTCCGCCAAATCTCTCCATTCTTCATCACGGCCGGCTCTGTCATGTCGGAACCCTCGCCGCCCTTCGCGGGCTTTGTATCAAACGTGTACACACCGTTTTCGGGTTTGAGTACCTGCACCCATTTCATCGGCACCTTAGCCTCTGTAGCAGGGTTAATAGTTTTGTCTTCGTAGTCTACGTCGAAAAAATACCCGCCATCTTTGCCAGTTTTTTGGTGAATATCAGTGATTGTGCCCATGTAAAAGTGGGTAGGTCGAATGGGACCCCCTTCACGACTAAAGCATACTTTTACTCGCGTGTTGCGCTCCTTTTTCATAGCAGGCACATCTTCTTTTTTGACCCAGTCCCACTCTTTTTTCGCGGTCGGTTCTGTCTGCTTTGACTCTCCCTTCGATTCAGCCTTCGCGGGTTTTGTATCAATCTTTTCTTTTGCGGCCGGCTCCCCCTTCACTGTTTTTGGTGCTTTTTCCATGTCGCTCGACTTTTGCCCCTTTTCGGCGAATTCTTCAAAATCGTCACGACTTAATGCATTCGCTACTGCAGTCGCAGCCCTTTTCAAAGTGCCAAACATTGCCCCGGCCGCGCTGGAACCCTGTTCGTCGTCGATGTCCGAATCACTATCAGAACCAGACAATATATCCATCATTCGCATTGATTTACTTTTTTCGGAAGTTGCTTTCTTACCCTTGGCGGTCGCGCCCGCCTTCGCGGCCGGGTCCGAGTGCGGGTCCACCCTCTCTGTTTCTGGTGCTTTTTCCATGTTTGTTTTAGACCCTCTTCCCATGTCTGGTGGAAAGCCAACCGTGTCTTCGTGCGGCTTCATCATCTCTGTTTCTGGTGCTTCTTCCATTGTTTTCGCCCCGCCGCTATTTATCTCGTAGTCGTCACGAGACTCATGAATCCATTGGATAAAGGTTGCTTGATCTATAGCTTGTTTGTAGTAATCAAAAACCTCGAGCGCTATGGCGGACGCGGCTGCCTTATCATAACCGCCCAGTATTTCATATGCGTTTGCAATCTCGTTCATGTCAAGAATTTTGTTGTCGTCCCAGTCCAACGTCGAAAATACCGCTCTCAGCTCATTCTTGTCCAAAGCTTTGAGACCCCTTTCTTTGGCTTTGTCAAGTGATTTTTGTTTGTATTCCTCGGCATTTTTCACAGCGGCGGTAGGGTTTTGAAATGGCAGCACCCGTAGTTGCGATCTGGGCGGCTTTGCCGGCGGCACTGCCAACTTCTTCGTGGCTGTTTGCCTGTTCACGGCCAATGCCACTTGCAACCACGCAAAGTCGCCGGTGAGATCCGCAAACCGGTCAAACACTTCAGATGTAAATTCGTTTAGGTGGCATTTTGGTTGCCAGGCGTAGAGGTGCAGCATTTGCGTCATGAATCTTATTTTATCCATCGTTTGAACCATGAACACCGCCATGTCGTTGGCCGAAGAGCCGTGAAATCGGACGGCGTTCATTTTCTGGTCACCGGGGATACGGTAGTCCCAATCTGCCTTTGTTATGGGGAAGAATTTGAGCCCCATTTCGGATGCTAGATCGTCGTCCAAAGGAAACCATTTTTTGGAGGGAAATCCGAGTTTTGGATGCCACACGTAGTACACGTTGCCCACAATGTCATGCGGTGTGTGGTCTGCGGTACCCCAGATCACGATTTTTATGCCAATGCTGTAGAGCAGAGTGTTCAACGCCGAGTCGGGCAAATTCGTGCTTTGCTCTCGCAGAGGCGGTGCGCCCAGTTTTGACACGCGCTGAGTCAGACTCTTTGTGCGCGCGTGCAAGTACTCCTGCTCGCTTTGCCGACGTCTTGCGACGGCAGTCACCGGAACCGCAAAACTCTCGAACCCGTCTTCATATTTGATTTTTGGCTGTCGTTTCATTAAATCAATGCTCTGTAGTGCTTTGCCCAGAGCCGTCTTCACTCTTTGTTCTTGCTTAGGTGACAGTGGCCTGTTTCGGTCGTATCTTCCGATTGCAGATAACTGAGAGCGGACCACCTTGGTAATTTCGGCTAAGTTTTCTTTGAACGCTTCGGCATCCTCCCCGTGGAGTCTCCTATACGAATTCCATGTTAGGTTTCCTTCAGAAACTTGACGCACCAAATAATTAATTCTTGTAACAAATTGTTTTTCATCAACAGCCTTTTCGAGGTCATGGACCGCTTCCTCAATCCACATTACGTCCCGTTGGTAGTTTTCATCGGACATTTTCAAGCTCTGGTCGGCGATGAGCTTACTCTCCTTGCGGTCCTTCATTTTGTACGCAACGCGCATGGCAGCAAGGACTGCAAACGTCCCGACGGTAACCCCTGTTGTCCACAATGACGATTTGAACTGATTCTCGAATTTTGGTATTTCCGTACCCGAAGTGTCCGTTCCGAACCGACGTGCGTTTTTGGCCGCGTCCAGTATTTGCTCTTCGTCCACGGCGCCGGTAAAAGTATCATACACCTCCCAGAGCGCGTCCGAAGTGGGTTTGTCCAGGCTCAATATTCGGGGCGCTCCTTCCAAGGCGCTCGTAACCCGTTCAGAAACACTGGAATAAGCGCTTGCGCTACGCTGACCTATCTTGCGGGCTGCACCCGCGCTCCAGTCTTTGACCGCACTGATCAAATTAGTGATAGAACTATCAGCCGGTGGTCCCGGTGGTTCCTGTGGGTCTATAACGCTATTCAAGCCCGTCAACTCTTGATTTAGCGCTTTGCCTTCTTCTTGCAACGTTGTCATTCGACCTTTAAGCACCTCGGCTTGGGTTTTCAAATCTTCCGACTGACTTTTCAATTTTTGTTGGACTTCCTGTTTGGAGGTTGCCTCATCATCTCTTGCTTGCAACGCTGCTTCCGCCACACTCTTTTCCATTTGTAGTTTGCGGAGCTCCTTCTTTTGAAATGTCATCGCCTCTATCTCCTCTGGGGTAAGAGAAGAAGACCCACCACGGTAATATTCTGCATCAGTTTGATTTCCTTGGGTAACAAAAGAGTTTTGCACAGCTCCGCCAACCGCGGCCGACCCGACCGCTGCCGCTTGTTGAAGTGTTTGTATGTTTTGTTCGGTTGTTTCTATTTTTTGGGTCAAGGTTTTAATCTTGTCTCCAATGTCCCCCGCCACTGCGTCGTCACCGTTTACATGATTGCGCAGTGTTTCACCTACTGTCTTCAAGAGCTCCGAATTCTCTGACGCCAGCAGTTTTTGATGGGCGGCATTCAATTCCAGCATAACCTCATTCTCTGCCATTTGTTGTTCAAGGTCTTGTATCATTGTTTCCACAGCATCCCGCCGTTCGTATACTCCCAGTTGTTTCAGCGTCGGTCCATAGTCCGGGATGCTTTCTGCAACCTCTTCCACAGCGGCGTCCAATGTTTGCTTTACCTCCTCCACTTTCGCGTCTTCCGCCGCTTCCGCCGCTTCCGCCGCTTCCGCCGCTTCCGCCGCTTCCGCCGCTTCCGCCGCTTGTTCTACCTCTTCTACTGACGTCCCTTGTTGTGCTGCTTTCCACGCATTCACTTTTTCTTTTATAATTTTGTCTATGTACAAATTTCTCTCTCGGTTAAACAAACGGTCTGTCACTTGTTTTGCGTACGTTTCTTTCGCCCACCCCGTGAAGGATTCTACCCAGCCCTCATTAAATTCATTCTCTGCGCGAATTTCTTCGCTGGGTAATCCCATCTTTCCCTCAAAATGATCTTTCGTTTCCTCCCAAACTTCCTCGGAAATTCTTTCTTTTGCCTGAGCTTCTGTTTCTTGAGCCAAATCTACTTTTGGTGCTGGCTTTGTCTTCATTTGCTTTGCAAATCTCATCACAGGCTCAAATTGTGGTTCGGCAAGGTCCGTTTTTTGGTCTTCAGTAAGCGTGAGATCGTTATCTTCGGCAATTTTCCTCGCATCTGCTGCATATTTTTCGTAATTAGCCTTATGCCTTTTGTATGCACCATAGTCGCGGCCAAATTGTACTAGTTTTTGCTCCTCCGAAATATTTGGGTTTTCCCATTCTCGGTTCCCAAAAACATCTCCGATTACCATGTTTTTCACATGGGAGGACATCTCATATTTGGCATCTCCCGCATTTGCTACCGCTTCATTTAAGGCGGTCTGTGGTGCTGAATCCGAAGCGGTGGGGGGAGCGGCGGTTTCGCCCTCCTCTTTTTGGGTATGAAGTCTCTCTCGTATTCTCCTCGCATTTTGCTCTAACTCTGCGTCAGTCTGTTTAGAAACTTTTGCGTTTATATCCAGCTTCTCTCTGCCGATTTCGGTTAAGGGATCCCGCTCGCCTACTCCTTCCCTGTCCCCTCGAGATTCTGCTACAGCCTCTGCCACAGCCTCGTTCTGCAAGGTCTCTGCGTCAGTCGCCGCCCCCTCCGCTGGGGCTGGAGCTGCTCCCTCCTCCGCGACCGCTGGAGCTGCTCCCTCCTCCGCGACCGCTGGCATCTGACCTTCCGCCTGTCCGGTTGTAAAATCCACGGTTCCCGGAGCACCCGACGTTTTGTTTGTTGTTGTAAATGACAATACATTGTCTGCTCCCCCCCCCGCGACTGGTTGCGCATCGCCTGCATCCTTCGGGTCTGTTGTTTTAAATACCAATACATCGTCTGCTCCCCCCCCCGCGAGTGTTTGCGTATTGTTTACATTCCATGTCTGTGCTTCCACTGCTGCTTCTTTCAGTTTTGTAGCTAACCCAGTAAAACCACCAGGTTTCTCGAACTCTGCTTGCAGTTCTTTGGCCGTGTCTATCTCCTTCTGCAACCTTTCGACTTCGGCTTCGGCTTCGGCTCTTTGATTGGCTTTTTGCTCGGCTTGTTCTTTGGCCGTGTCTACCTTTTTCTGCAACTCTTTGGCTTCGGCTTCGGCATCGGCTTTGTCGTAGGCTTGTTCCAACCTTCCCATTAGATCTTCCGCCTCTTTCATTTGGGTTGTGTTTATCTTGGGAAAGACTTCAGCAATTTCTTTTCGAATCTTTATAAGTTGTTTTTCAAGATCTTTTACAGTCGCATCCATCGCATCACTAAATTGTGATTTTGCCTCCTGTGTGCTCAACGCTTGGCTAAGACCAGTGGCAAGGTCATCCACGTTTGCCCCCGCAACTTGGGCAAGCGGGCTAGAGGCGTTAGGAGCACCCGTTCCATTTACCTGTGTTCCCCCAGCAACTACTAACCCACCAGCCTGAGCTCCAGCCTGAGGTCCTTGGGCATTTGCTGCACTGGCGCCACCAATCAAACTTAACGCACCAACAACCAGATTCGTCAACCACCCCGTCTCCTCGACGTCCTCTGAGAAGAGGGCGCTGGGTTGGAGGATGTTCGTGGTGGGGGCGGTCACCATATTCTGCCGCGAGAAGAGTTGTGGGGTCGCCATCACCGACGCGATGTCCCCGGGGGTGACGACGGCGGACGTGGACAAGATGTGTTTTTCGCCGAGCTCATCAAATTCGTTTTTCTTTTGCGCGACCGCGGCCGCCATGTTTGCGTGTGACGATGAACCGAGCGTGCGTCACGAGGTAATCTGGGGTGGCTTTTATAGTTGGGAAAAAATGCTTCATGACACGGCGCACGAGTCGCAGGTGCGCTGGTCGGTTCCGCACCCGTCTCTGTTTTTTTTGGCGGACGATTTGCGGCGGGTCGTCGTGCTGAGTGCGCCGAAATCCGACAGATCGATCCCGCGGTGCGCGGGGTTGCTGTTGTTGGCGAGCACGTCGAGCAGCCACGTTCTCACGCCCTCGGGCGCCGCTTTGCCCGCGAAGAGCAGGCGGTCGGCGTTGGTCCGCTGCATGACGTCGAGGGTCACGCTGTCGAAAGCGTGGTCGGGCACGGCGGCGGAGCAGTCCGTCTTTGTGGCCACGAGGGCGACGCGCGCGAACGGGCAGTACTCGCGCGCGAAGGAGATCCACTCGACGGTCTTGTCGGCGGTCGCGGAGACGAGTTCGGCGGGCACGTCTCTGGGGATGGTGACGAGGCAGGCAGGCACGGAGCGCCTTGCCAGATCCTGCGCCAAAAAGAGCTTTGTGGCGGTGTGTTTGGGGTCGAGAACGACCGCGTTCACGCGGTCGGGGGTCAGCTCCTCGAAGGCCACGGTGTGGAATTTAAAGGCGTAGGGCGAATCTTGCGGCGCGCGGTTGCTGAGACTGTTGCCCAGACAATGCAAGGCCAGGGTGGTTTTGCCCGTGCAGCGCGCTCCCAGCACGACAATAGAGTACATAACCGTAGGGATGAAAATATACTATTCACTCACATAAAGTCAGATGTATTTATATTACGGGACGCTGCCTGGTTCTGCGCCTGCGCTTTTTCGCCGGCGAGGGCGGCGCCGAGTTGGGGCGGCTCGGGCACGCCGGCGTTCCGAGTTGGTTTTGAAGAATGCTTTTCAGCTGCAGGCGCGTGCTGCGGCGTTTTGCGCCGTGATGCGCGCGCGATCTCGACTTGTAAGGTTTGGGGCGCACCGGTTTTCCGCCGCTCGCCGTCTCGGTGAGAAGGTGCAGTTTGGACGTGTCGCCGCGTTCCGCCATGACAAGCGTCTCCTCAGCCAAGAGCCGGTGCAGGTCCAAGAAAACGGTCTTTTTGCCGACGGTCAGTGAGATGGTGTTGGTGCGCCCGGCCACGAATTCCTTCGCCACGCCCTTCACGATAGTCTCCATGTGTCGCGAGTTCTCCAGCGGTATCCCGGCGACGTGCGTGAGCACATCAAACACTTCCAAATTATTATCACTACTCACATAAGCGTCGGGGTGAAAGTGGCTCACCACAACGACGGCGTTTGGTTCTTTTTTCTTGTGTTGCTCGTGCATGTGTCTCAAGACGTGGAACATTTTATGGACCGGGATTGTGTCCTCGTCGTCCTCGTCCTCGTCGGCCTCGCCGTTGTTCCGCAAGAAATCCGGGGTGGCGTCCATGCACACAAGACTGCCGAGCAACGCGTAGTGCGAGTCCACAAACTCTTGGTGGCACGCTCTTTCCACGACGGGAGGCATGCTTGGGCGGCACTTGAACGTGCGCAAAGTGCGTTCGTCGTTCCTCCACACGGTGAAGGTGGTCTCGGGCGCCAAAGAGGCAATGAAACCGTGATTGTGGATCGTGAGGCGAAGCTCGCCGTGCGTGGCCGGGTCCACGACGAAACCCCTCTTGTCCAGCTTCGTCTCGCCGCGACCGTCGGGGCGGTTGATGGACACGAGCACGTCGTTGTCGCGCAGATCTTGGTACTCGGTGCTGGTCTTGGTGCCCACGATGACCGTGCCGTCGAGCGCCTGCGACGGGAACTTATGCTCTCTGTCCCAGGGCTCAGAACGAGTCGCCATCAGGTTGAAATCGTAACGTGGGAAGTACCCGATGGACGAGTCGCTGTCGTACCAGTTCTTCATATACATGAGAATATTCGAAACGGGGATTCCATAGGCGATCTGAATCGCATCACCCCCCTCAGTCGCTACAGCAACGCTGAACACGCGCGGGTTGAGGTCCGCGTCCTGAGCCAGGAATACCGGACCGCCAGAATTACTGTCGAAAGGATGAAAAAGGCGAAAGCGTAAGATAAGGTGAGACAACATGGGGAGAAACAACAAAACACTTACCCTGAGTTCAAGGAGAGATCCAGTGAGAAGTAATCGTCGGCGACAAAGCCGCTATTGCGCCCGCCGATGGACCCGGAGCTCGCGTAGGTTTCCAAGTACCCCATCGGAAACCCGACACAAAAGATCTCTTGCTGCGACGCGCGCACGGGTGTGGTCAGAAGCTCGAGTTCGCGGGTGTCCGAAAGGAGGATCTGAGGCGAGGCCGATACGAACGGGTTGGACTCTTCCTCCTCCGAGTTCAACTCCACGGAAATTAAGGCGAAATCCAGCGTCGGGACGGCGTAGCACACAGAACCGCACACCCAGCTGCCGGGTCCGTGGGACGCCATCCGCACCCTGCATCGGCGCTGCTCCGCGGACTCGACCACGTGCCAGCACGTGATGAACAGCAGATTTTCCCCGGGACGGTTCCAGGGGGCGTTCGCCGGCCAGTACTTGTGGCCGACACGGAAGGCCGTGCCCGAGACCTTGTTCCTGTTGAGCAGCTGGTACGGTTGCGCCGGGTCAAGGTGGCGCGACGTTACCTCCACCATCACCACGCCCTGCTTGGCCAAATTTTTCGGAGAACGTTCATGGTCGGAAGACATGGTTCACTGCACAACAAAAAGAGTGGTTATAGGACAACATTTTGTTTTACTTTTCTCACACACAAAAAAATCCCCTCTTACGCCTCCACCTCCCGAATCACCGGACCGTCGTCGGCGATACTCTTTTGCACAGGCACACCACCATGCACCGCGGCGGCAAACGCGCTCGCCGTGTTGTACACAGGCATCATGTTTTCGATCTGTTTCTGGAGTTGATCGTTTTTTTGGTGCAGTTTGCGCATTTCCGACTCGTACTGTTTCACGACCGCCGACGTCGCGGCGACTTCACCTTTGCCCTCGGCCACGCCCAGCTTTCTCTCGGTCTCAAGTTGGCGGCGCAGCTCGGCAATTTGTTTCGCCGCAAGCTTGGCGTTGGCGTCGGCCACTTGTTCGTTATGCTTGTAGTGCTCCCGTTCGCACTCCACACCCGCCAACTTTTCCTTCAAAGTCGCACACTTGTGCTTCCTTGCCGCAATCTTCTGCTTGCACGACTCCAATTCCTCCTTGGTTTTGACTAGCTCGGCGGCCTTCTCCGCAAGCTGTGCAGTCGTATGCTCTTGGCGATCCTCGGCTGCGCCGATCTTTTCTTGCACGTCATTGAGCTCCTTCTCCCGCCTGGCGCGGTCAACTTCGTGCTCCCGCGCCATGGCTTGCATGCGCACCACCAGCGCTTCGAGCTTGCCGTCTGCATTGCTCTTGCACTCAGCAAGCCGCGCGACCTCGCCATTCAACCGCGCAATCTCATCATCCTTCTCTTTCAGCGACGCACGGATTGCGTCGCCGTCGTACGAGAGTCCCAGGAATCTCGTGGGGAGCTCCTCGCACTCCTCCCACTCCTCGCAGTCCTCGCAGTCCTCGTCCAAGGGGTGCTTGCTGCCCTCCCAGTCCTTGCGCCTGCGCTTCTTCTCGCGCCGATTTGCTGTTCCGCTCATTGTGTTTCGCTCTGCGCCGGGGAGGGGCGGGTGCGACAGGCCGCGAGTGGGGGAGGGGGTGTGAGACACTTACTATTGTTGTTTTAGGGAGACAAACTAGAACTTCCTGGTGGTGGTTTTCTCTGAGGCCGTGCCCTGTTCTCGAACCTGACCTAAAGTTCTGAAGATTCATATATAACCATACTGTCTCCCAAAGGGGGGGGCTCCCCCCCCCCTCCTAAAATGTATTGTATACTGTTATGTACCCTATAGGTACTTTGCGTACCACACAACCCTTTCACTCTCAAAATCCACGAAACTCAAGCTATACATATAACTCGGAAATTTATCGAAAAATTAAGGATCAGGTTTCATTTTAACTTTTCCATCTTTTAAGAAGATAAGGTGGTTATAAGGGTTAAGTACCTATACAGTACTTTACTGTACTAATAATAA
>Ga0163180_10001013_pt1 | contig 16062 bp, 34 predicted proteins | sample AtlANTMetagenome_2_FD_109647 | JGI IMG/M metagenome (GOLD analysis project Ga0163180, IMG submission 109647) | Marine eukaryotic phytoplankton communities from the Atlantic Ocean - Atlantic ANT 4 Metagenome | ecosystem: Environmental > Aquatic > Marine > Oceanic | place: North Atlantic Ocean...
AATAATAATACAATGAGTTGTAATTTAACAAAAGGTTTTAGTGTACAATGTAAAGACTCTATTGGAGGTTTAAAAGCTGTGTACTTTAATACAACATACGTTTCTAATATGAGGGCGGTAGCAACATTAAGTTCTACTACAGGATTAGAATTACAAATGGACACAGCAGGTTTTACAAACTGGTTAGATGAAGAAGGAAACTCGGCACCAGATGTTGTGTTCAGATATATGTTACGTCCGGGGGCTAGTAATTTAAATACTACTATTAATTCAAGTTCTGAAAATGGAACTACATTTTTTACACAAACATTATCATTAACATTACCAAAATTAAGTGTTCAACAGTCAAATGAAATAAAACTTATTTGTCAAAATAGAGCACAAGTTTGGGTTGAAGATAATAACGGTAATTTATTTTGTGTTGGATTTGATAATGGTTTAGAAGCTACGGGTGGTTCAATTGTGACAGGTGCGGCACGTGGAGATATGAGTGGATATACATTAACATTAGTAGGTGAAGAATTAGACCCTATGATTTGGGTTGATCCAGCAATATCTTCAACAGGGCTTGAAGCTCCATTTAGTGGATTGAGTGATGTAGCAAGTTTGACAGTAACAGCAGGATAGAAAAATACTCTATTTTTTACTTTGAAAAAAGGGCACACTTGTACGGTGGTTAGCCCTTTTTTTATTGTGTACGAAATAAAATTGATAATTCCAACACTTTTTTTTTCTATATCTGTTAATTTAGTTTCTCAACGATTTCATAGGATTATATTAGAAAAGGGTAAAAGGCTCTTAAATAGCTTAAAAATAGGCTTTACAGGGCTGTAAGTTTATATTACACACTTGCAAACAAAACGGTAATTTTTATATTTATAAGTAAAAGAATTATATTATGGCGTGGAAAGTAAAAGAAGAATTTATTGGTAAAACATCATTAAGTTTTAGAAACAAACCTTTTGAATCTTTTAAAAAACATCACATTGAAGTATTACCAGAAAATATAAGAAATTTATATTTTGAAGAAACAACAACAAAGTCAAAAAAGAAAAAAGATGTGGAGACTGAGACCGTACTATAAGGATCAAGTGAAAGTTACCTTTACGGAAGAACAATGGGAAATGTTGGAAAGAGATTGTTTGGAATTTATTGAAAAAATATATGAAAAAGTAGAAGAATGATACAAATATATCAAGCAGAAACAACAAGTATTGCAACAAATGAGATTAATCTGAAACTAACAGACAATACCACTCTTGCTTTAACAATGAGTTTGGGATATAAGCCACTTATTTCATTATATAGTCAAGTTAGCAAAAGAGAATATACATTTTATCCAATAACTATGACTAACACACTAGAAGAAAGATATACAACTTTGAGTTGGTTAAATTTTCCTGTTTCCAATTCTGCAGCAGAGAGTAGAACAGGTGGTATTGCAGTAATGGGAACAGAATCAACACCCTATGGTTTGTATGAATTAAATATATATGCTAGTACGCAACCTTTGGCTTTAGACCCTAATTATCCTATAATAATGAATCGAAGTTATACAGGATTAGTGAATTTGAATGTTCTACCTTCAGCATCACAAACAGCAGTTGAATACACAGAATACGATAATAATGAAGATGATTACAACGCAATTTATTTAACCAATTAATTATGAAATTAAATTTTGTAGAATTATCACATTATAACATTCCACATTTAGTGGAAAAAACAAATCAAGATTGGATTAGTTTTGGTGAAGACAATTTATACCCGAATTATTTACTAGAATTATTTTTAGGTTCTGCTATTAATGGGGCTTTAATAAAAAGTATCGGTGCTATGATATATGGTGAAGGATTGGCGGCAACTGATGTAGACGAAAGCGAAGGAAAAAAAGAAGCATATTTACGTTTGAATGAATTACTATATAATTCACCAGACGATGTGTTGAAGGATCTGGCTATGGATTTAAAATTGTTTGGTGGTTGTTATGTTAATGTAATATGGAGTAGAGACAGAAAAAGAATATCTAAAATAGCACATATAGGAGCACAATATATTCGTAGTGGTAAAATGATTGATGGAGAAGTAGAGCATTACTATTACAGTGCTGATTGGTCAAAATGTAAAAAGAAAGGATATATACCACGTGCTTATAAAGCATTCAGCGAAAAAGATAGAACACAGGCTAGTCAAATTCTAATGATCCGTGACAAAAACCCTGCATTGTTTTATGGCTTTGCACCTGATTATGTAGCAAGTACGGATTACATTCAGCTTGATTTAGAAATAGCACAATTTCATTTATCTAATATCTCAAACGGTATGTTTCCTTCAATGGCTATTAATTTTGCAAATGGAGTACCCACTGAAGAAGAAAGAAGAACAATAGAAAGACAGGTGCAATCAAAGTTTTCCGGTTCGGGCAATAGTGGGCGTATTTTAATATCATTTAACGATGGAAAGGACACTGCTCCTGAGATAATTCCAATACAAACAAATAATGCAAGTGAAAGTTATCAATTTTTAAGCAAAGAGGTAGTAAACAAAGTATTATCTGGCCACAGAGTTACAAGCCCTTTGCTATTCGGAATACGTTCAGAGGGTGGAGGACTTGGATCAAATGCCGATGAACTTCGTGACGCATTTTCATTATTTAATAATACAGTGGTTATCCCGTTCCAAAATGTACTTTTAAAGGGTTTAGAGAAGATATTTAAAGTTAATGATATAGACCTTGATTTATATTTCAAAACTCTTAAACCTGCGGATTTCATTGATTTAGATGTTACAGAAACACAGAGTGAAGAAGATCAAGAAAAAGAGGGGGTTACAACGGAAGAAGATTTTGTTGAAATGTCTGACGATGAAATGAATATCGTATATGAAGATTTAGAGGGTGAGCAAATAGATGACGAATGGGAGGTAGTAGAAGAAAGAGAACAAGGCTCAGATGAAACATACGAAGATTGGGCTAAACGATTAATAGAACAAAATAAGAAATTTGCAAAGGATCAAATTGATAGTAAACCCAGTGGATTCAGTTATTTAGACAAATCATTCTATAAAATACGATTTAAGTATGTTGTTGGTAGCCGAAAATCAAGCTCCTCAACAAGAACATTTTGTAAGAATATGATGTCAAGAACAAAAAGAGGAATAGTATATAGAATTGAAGATATTGACAAGGCAAGTAGAGAGGGGGTTAATAGACAATTAGGACATAAAGGTAGACCTTACGATCTTTTCAGATTCAAGGGAGGAATTTATTGTAGACATAAGTGGGTAGAGGTATTGTATAGGCTTAAAAAATCTACCAAAGTTAAAAAAGGCGATGAAATGCCCGAGAACATAAAAGACTATAAAAAAGTATCTTCTATACCTAAAACATATAAACCAACACCACGAGGATATAAGGACGCAATTTTAGCACCTGTTAATATGCCCGAAGAAGGAGCATACCCAAAATAGAAAATTATGGCTGTACAACACACATTATATATAAGTTCAACACGGTTAAAAAAGGACACCGCTATTGGTGGTTCTGTAGACGGTAATATAATAATGCCCTATATACTGTTAGCACAGGATATGCACATACTACCTATATTGGGTACTGAGTTAGACAATAAGTTAAAAACAGGTATACAAAACGATAATTTGTCAATTAATCAAACAACATTAGTAGAGGATTATATTCAGCCTTGTTTAGTTCAATTTACCTTTACACAGCTTGTACCCTACCTTCGACTTCGTTTTGTCAACAATGCGGTGGTGGTTATGGGTGCTACAGAGCAATCTACACCTGCAAGTTATGATGACTTAAAACCTGTAATGGACACAGCCACAAATGCCGCAGAATTTTACAGGCAAAGATTGATCGACTTCTTAACTAATAACACGGCTACATATCCCGAATATAATGATAACACAGGTGCAGACCTTGAACCAACAACTAATAACTACTATTCGGGTTTAAATTTAGATATTACTGCACCGAGAAGTAATAAAATGAAAAATTTTTTACAAGGGGCTAACATTACTATATATGGGTGCTAAAAGAATATATCCTTCGAGTAAGGAGAATTTTAAGAAACTTAAAAAATATATTAAACAATTAAATTATGGCTGGACAAAGATTAACCGACAAGACAGCACTCGAAGAACAAGCAAGTAGTGGTGATTTACTTATGCTTGTAGACGTAAGCGACACTACAGGCAGTAGTGCAGGAACAAGTAAAAAAACGGATTTTAAATATGTTATTCAAACAGATAAATTTTCATTAAGTAATGCAGAAGTTTTGGATTTGGATTCTACGCCTAAAACATTAATTGGTGCGCTCAGTGGATATATGCCGACAATTTTTAATGTAACTGTTTTATGCACATACGCGGCGGCAACAGAGGTTTCAAATAAAGCCTTATTGTTTGGTTTTGACGACTCAATAGATACTGATTATTGGGGAAAAGTAGACAGAATTATGAGTAGTGAAACAACAGACTGTTCGTATGTCGTTCATGCTCAAGGTGCACCCCGAACGCCTGTTAAAAATACATCAATAATTAACACACCCTTTATTTGTTGGGCTGATGGCTTGGGTTTCGGTGGTGGTTGGTCTTGTGATATTTATGTAACATACGCTTATACAAAAGTTTTATAATGGAAAAATTAGAATACTTCGGTTGCTTCTTTTGTGGAAACCTTTTAACAGTTGGAATGATACCAACACAAACAATTGCAGAAACAGTCATTTTAGGGCTTCTGGGGGGTTTTGTGGCTATGTTAAGTAAAGATATATACCAAGCGGTTAAAAACCTCTTAAAACGCAAGTAATGGGCGAATTTAAGCATTTTAAGTGGAAAGAGTTTGATTGTCAAAGTGGAAAAGGTAAGGGAATAGACAATATGAAGATGGATTTTATATGTATGTTAGATGAAGCAAGGGAGATTGCAGGTATACCTTTTAACATAACATCTGGCTATAGAACACCAGAATATAACCAAGCATTAAGAGAAGAGGGTTACGGAGCTTCTAAAAATTCATCACATATGAAAGGTATTGCCGCAGATATTTCAGCTAGTGATCCAACGAAACGATTTAAGATAATACAGGCACTTTTAAAAGTAGGCTTTAATAGAATAGGAATTGGAGATACTTTTATACATTGTGATACTGATATACAAAAAAACCAAAATATAATTTGGACTTATTATTAATTAATTTATTTATTATGACGGAATTTATTTTTGAAAACTGGTTAGAGTTGTTAATTGGCTTAATGGCTTTTATTAAAATTGTAGTCAATTTAACACCAACAGAAGAAGATAACAAAGTATTCTCTTATTTAGATAGTATATTCAACGCTATCTTTCCAAACTACAAAACAGGTGGGGGCAAACATTAAAGATATATTAAAGGGCTTAGATTTAACAACTATCTTTAAAGATAAGAAGTTAGGAGATTTAAAACGATGGAGTTCAAAAAGAACTATTGGTAGTGTTATAGTGGCTTATGCTATTAGTAGTATGAACGGGGCAATAACTTGGGAGGGAATTACTCTTTGTTTTATTGGTGTATTGCCTTTGTGTTTATCAATGTTTGAATGTAGAACGAAATGTAATAAGTGAAAAGAGAATACCGCTTACGGCTTACTAAAACGGAGCACGATTTAATAAAATCAAATCGTAGCAAAGAAATTAGAAATGTGTTGGTGGTAGGTGATTTGCATTGTCCTTTCGATCTGGATTCATACAAAGATTGGTGTGTAGAACAATACGATAGATTTAATTGTACACAAGTTATTTTCATAGGAGACATTTGCGACCATCATTTTTCGAGTTACCACGAAACGTCTGCAGATGGTTTAGGGGGCTTAGATGAATTAGAGTATGCTATTAAAAGGGTGGCCAGATGGTACAAGGCTTTTAACAAAAAGGGCACAAAAGTAATAATAGGCAACCACGATCGAATTATATCTCGGAAGGCTCAAACATCCGCTATTCCTTCAAAATGGATCAAAAGTTATAAAGAGGTATTACAAGTACCAAATTGGGAATTTGTTGAAAGATATGAGCAAGACGGAGTACAGTATATACACGGAGAAGGGGGAACAGCGAGAACAAAGTGTCGGGCAGATATGATGAATACAGTACAGGGGCATTTACATACTCAATGTTATACAGAGCATTATGTAGGACAAAATTTTAGGGTATTCGGCACTCAATCTGGCTGTGGAATTAATTGGGAAACATACGCAATGGCTTACGCAAAATACGGCAAGAAACCCGCAATAGGCTGTGCGGTAGTCCTCAACAATGGAAGACTACCGATTAACCTTTTAATGCCCTTAGGAGCTTAATTTATATTCTTTTACAGTAGCATTTTTTCCATATCTGGTGGGAACAGAAATATATTTTGATTCAATGGCTACACCAGATTCTTTCAAATCTCTAATTGTACCCTGCAAATCTCCTATACCCAGATCAATCATTGCTGTTCTAGTTGTTATTTTATTTCCTTTTCTTAGGTAATCATAAACTACTTGCTTATGAGTACCAAATTTAAAAATTTCATTCATAATTTATCTATGTATTTTAGTGTCTGCTCTTTAATGTATTTTATATCGAGCCATTCCAATAGTTCAAGAGCATTTAAAACTATTGTAAACTCATTTCCATTTTCATCGGATCCAGATAAATAAACTTCATTATCTTTACAATGAAAAGTATTAATATCGTGTAAATTTTTATATTTCATAATTAAGATTTTTCTCTAAAAGTTTCGGCTTCATATCCCCTCCAACAATCATCACAACAAAACTGCTCATCTTCTTCAACCTCTACATCCCCACAGTAGCCACATAATTCATTTGCATATTCACAGTGATCGTTACACTCACTACATATCATTATATCAATATAAATACCTGCTCTACAACAATCACTTTCACCCTCTTTTATATATTGATGTTGATATATTTTATCTTCTTTCCAATCTTTATAACTCATATTCCAAAAATTAAGGTGGTTAAAAATCTACCTATAAAATAGGCTGAACAAACGGCTAGTATTATATAATTAAACTTTTTCATATTATTTCAATAAATTGATTGTTGATTTCCATTCTTTCATAATGGCTTTAATTTCTTCACTTAGGTTATTAATTTCTGATTCCTGCCTACATATTATTTCGGCTAGAAATTTTTTATCCATAAGTACTAATTCTTCTACTTGATAAATTGGCTTTTTCATATAATTGATTTTTTAAATTAATTCCATTTCATTTAATAATTCTTCTCCATAAATATATACTAACATATTTACTGTCTTTTCTGGATTATCATAACACTGGGTTTCTCCAAAATTAAATTCTTCATATTCTCTTATGGTTTCAAGGGCTTCAAATACTGATATATTGTGCTGATCCAACCACTGTTGAGCTTGATAATATCCAATTATATAATAATCTTCATTGAACAGATGAAAATGCAAATCATCCTCACAATTAATTTCCTCCATTCTTTCATTTATATAACTTACTAATTCTTCTTTTACGCTTGATTTTATTCTTTTATACATAACTCTATTTTTTTAATAATTAATAATATATTAACTCACAAGCCATTTCACCTGTAGGTCTACCATTTAATGTGATTTGGTAATTTGGATCCATTCCATCGGATTTGATATTTTCAATTAATTCTTCTATTGTTGAAAATTCATCTTTATAATAAGTGCAATCTAAACTATACATAATTTTAATTCTTTAATGATTAATAATACTCAAATATATAAAAATTTCTTTATATCCTACACAAGAACTATAAAAAAATCTTTATAAGTTATGAATATATTATTTATTCATATCTTTATAAAAGTTATTTTAGTATATATTAAATTTATTTATTATATTTACTTGAATTTTAATTTGTAAGAAATGGAATTGAGAACCAATTTGCAAAGGTATGAGTTCATACGATTTGCTATGTTTAAAAAGAAATTAACTAAGGTAGATTTGTCTAAACTGATGAATATATCTTATCCTACTATGTTAAGTAAATTAAATAATATCGGAAACCTACGAATTAGTGAGGCTTCTGAATTATGCGAAATACTTGATATAAATTTAATTGAATTAATAACTATAAATAATTTTAAAAGATGAGTAAAAAAAGTAAAGTAATTAGAGTAACAGGTAATGGTACTTGGGAAGGTAAATATGGACTTATGTATAAGTTTGAAATTGAAATGGAAAACGGAGATATTGGCGAAAATTTATCTAAAACAAGTGAGTGTAAATTTAAAGAGGGGCAAGAAACCGAATATGAATTTGTGGACGGTCAATTTCCAAAAATAAAGCCAGTAAATACTTTTCAGCCACGAGGCGGTAGTAATCCAGATGTTCAGGACAATATAAGATTTGCACAGGGTTTAAATATAGCAAACCTTCAATTTTGTTATGGTAAAATATCGGAAGATCAAATTGACGAAAAGGCTTATGAAATGTATATGAAATTAAAAAAAGGTCCGCAAGAAAAATTACCATTCGCTTAATAACCTGCCCTCTGTGTAAAAATAGGGGGCATTTTATATATTTAAGTTATGAGAAAAAAATTTTATAGACAGCAATATACTTTTCAAGATATTAAAGACTTTATTAGAAATAATAATATAAAAGAATATACATTATATAAAAGTCCTATTTATTTTGAATTAGAATATAAAAAGAAAAAATGAAAAAAACATATTTTAACCACGATTCTAATGCAAGGAACGACATTAGGATCATAAAGCTACGATCCAAATTAGGATACGAGGGCTACGGCTTATTCTGGGCTGTTTTAGAGCTTTTATTCGCAGAAGAAAATAAACTATGTATTGAAGATTATAATTCGTTAGCATTTGGCTTGCAATGTGATCCTAAAATTTTAAAGCAAGTAATAGAAGATTTTGATTTATTTGTTATTGATAATGGTTGTTTTTATTCTCACAGGCTACACAATCAAATTAAACAAATCAATTCTAAGAGCCAAAAAGCCAAAGAAAGTGTAAATAAAAGGTGGAATAATATACGAACGAATAACGGTGGTAATACTAGTATAAGTATAAATAAAGAAAATAAAAGTAAAAATATAGAAAAAAGATTTACAGAATTTAAAAATTCTGTTCAATCCATTAATGGTATTGAGAAAGAAGATAAAATTGCTTTCTTAGAATACTGGTCAGAGCCTAACAAATCAAATACTAGAATGCGTTTTGAATTAGAAAAGACTTGGGATCTATCAAGAAGATTGAAGCGGTGGGCGAACTCAAATTTTAACCAGAATAAAAAAGAAAAGTATTTGGATTATTTTGATGAATTTATTTATAAAAAATTAGACTCAGTTAAGAAAAAAGAATACGAAGATCATTTAAAGTCTTTAGGATGGGTAAGTATTTATTCACCGAATGCTGGTATGGTATGGAATAAGCCTAAATAAAATGAAAGAATACCAATTACAAAAAGCCTTAATACAATGGATTAATTTGAAATATCCTAAACTACTTTATTGTGCTAGTGCTGGGGGTGTTAGAACATCTTTTACACAGGCTAAAAAAATGAAAGCCACAGGGTATGTAAAAGGATTTCCAGATTTATTCATATATGAACCAAAAGGTGATTTTCACGGATTAGCAATAGAAATAAAAACAAAAAAAGGTAGGGTAAGTATTTCACAAATAAATTGGATCACTAAGCTAGAAGAAAGAGGATATTATGCAAAGGTTTGTAAAGGATTTGACCAATGCAAAAGTATAATTGAATTATATATGGAATTATGAAAATAGTTGTTTCTGTTTCTGGGGGGAAATCAAGTGCTTATATATTAGCTAATTATCCTAGTGATTATGCTGTTTTTAGTTTAGTAAGAACAAACGATAAAAATTGTTTATATCCTGATTCGGGTATAAGAAAAATAGTATCTGATAAAATAGGAACAGAATTTATTGGAACACTTGAAGACGACACAATCATTCAAACCATTTTAGAACTAGAACAATTTACAGGGAAAAAGATAGATTGGGTTAGCGGTCAAACATTTGACGAAGTTATTTATAAAAAAGGAAAAGGGCAAAATGTATATTTACCACAAGCTAATATGAGGTTTTGCACTACAGAAATGAAGATAAAACCCATAGCTCAATACTGTTTTAAAAAAGGTTTACCTGTAATAATGAGCATTGGCTTCAGAGCAAATGAGCAAAGAAGGGCAAATTCATCACTAAAAAAACTAAATAAAGATGGGTTAGAGCATTACAAATTTCATATAGGTTACAGTAAAAATGGTAGAAAAAAATGGAAAACTTTGCCTTTTAGAAAATTTGATTTTCCTTTAATTAAAGATGGTGTTTTTAAAGATAATATAAATACATATTGGAAAAATAAGCCTGTGAAATTCGCGTGGGTTAATAATTGTGTTGGTTGTATGAACGCAAGTGCGTTATACATTAGACACCAATATGTTAAAAACAAAAATAAAATAGAGTGGTTTATAAAGCAAGAAAATAGATCTCTTAAAATGGGAATGAATAGAACTTGGAGAATTGACACTTTAAAATATGAAAAAATTGTTAAAACCTTTAAACAAACGGAATTGTTTGATGACGATTTTAGTGATTGTGATTCAGGATATTGTGGATTATGAAAATACGAAGAACTTTTTTTAATAGTAGAAACGAACATTTATTCTGGAATTATACAGATACTAACAATTACTTGTTTATAATTTTCTTTGATTCTGGGGCAACACTAAATTTAATTTTACGAGATTTAAAAAAAAATGATAACATAGTAAATTATATTTATAAGAAACTAAATAAACGATTTACAAATGTAGCTGAAATAGAAATAAGCAAAATGAGTTACATTGAATATCAATTAATGAAACAAAATAAAGTGCCCTCTGTAATCAAAATATGTTAAATAACTATTTAACGGAGAATTATAATAAACTGAAGGATATGGCTTTCAATATAGCTAAAAACAAGAGTGAAGATTTATTAAGTTTCGTTATTGAAGAATTATACAAATGCGACCAAAAAAGGATCAACGAAATAATTGAAAAAAAACAAATGACTTTTTATATAGCCAGAGTAATGGTGAACCAATTTTATAGCAAAACAAGTAGATATTACAAAAAATATAAACAATACTACGAATACCATACGGCTGTAATTAATGATAGCATTACAAAATCTGTTCCAAATGATCCAGATGAAAAAATAATAATGGAAGAAAGATTAGAATGGATTGAAAAAGAGTTAAAAAAATTACATTGGTTTGACTCTGAAATCTTTAAGCTATATTTTAAAAACTCACACAGCTTGAACTCTTTAAGCCGAGCAACGAAGATAAACAGGAATACAATATATCACTCAATTAATAAAGTTAAAAAACATTTAAAAAATGGGAAGAATTAAACTAGAAGATCTTTTTGTACTTATCACAATAATAATAATGGTAACTTTATTTACATTAGCAATATGGTAAAAGGATTAGGCGATTCAATAGAAAAAGTATTTAAAAAAACAGGCATTGATAAAGTGGCTAAAAAAGTTCTTGGAGAGGATTGTGGGTGTGAAGAAAGAAAAGAGGCTTTGAATAAATTATTTCCTTATGCAAAGGTAAGACAATTCACAGAAGATGAATTAGAAATATATAAGAAACTTATACCCTCAATTAAAAAAGGAAGTCTATCAATACTAGAACAAAAATCTGCTGTAAAATTATATAATAAAGTATTTAATGCAAGTAAACAATTAACTCGTTGCTCATCTTGTTTAAAAAACACAATAAAAAAATTAGAATCCGTATATGAAAATAGTTGTGAATTATGAGTCAGATATTTAGGTTTTGTTGCCGTTGTGTTAGAATGAGTTTAATACAAGATGGAGAATGTTATTTTTGTAAAAAGAAATTTATTGTTAAAAGCATCAAGGATGATTTGTTAATACGAAAACAAAAGTATGCAGAATCACACTAAGGTATATATGAATTTTTTTGGATATGATATTTCAGATACGTATATACCCTGCGAAATGTGTAATTCACCAGCGGTGGACATTCATCATTTAGAAAAAAGAAATAAAACGAAAAATGACTTTATTGAAAACTTAATAGGATTGTGCCGAGATTGTCATAACAAAGCCGAAAACGATTCTTGTTTCAATATGATTTGTAGAATAAAACATCTTGAAAATGTATGTATTCAAATATATGCTCTAATTGATTTAAATAAGAAAATTAAAAAACAATGATAATAAGCAAAAAATATCACTTTTATTCAGGACATAGAAACGAAAACTTAGACGATAAGTGTAAAAATTTACACGGACATACCTATTATGTAACAATGGATTTTGATTTTACAGAATTTAATCAAGCCACAGGAATAACAATGTTGTTTTCTGATATTGATTCTATTGTTGATCCAATAATAAAAAAATTAGATCATTCATTGTTAATACACGAAAAAGATCCTTTGCTTAAATACTTAATGATGTATACAAAAGAGGAAAAAGAAACATTAAAACTATCCATATTTAACAATGTGACTAGTGCCGAAAATCTGGCTCAATATATATTTCATTTAGTAGAAGAAAGTTTACCAATAACAAAAATATCTTTACAAGAAACAACATCAAGTACAGTAATATATGAAACTAGCAATTAGCGAACACTTTTATTCTATACAGGGAGAAGGGAAAACAATGGGAATCCCTGCTGTTTTTTTAAGGCTAACAGCCTGTAACTTAATGTGTGGTGGTAGGGGAACAGAGAAAGACAAGAAACTTTATAACGGAGCCACTTGGCGGTGTGATAGCATAGAGGTATGGAGAACAGGAACACAATATGAAATAGGAGAATTAGTTAATATATTAATTGACAAGTATTCTTTACAGCTTATTCGTGGAGCACACTTAATAATAACAGGCGGTGAACCATTATTACAATTCAAAGCCTTAGAGCCTTTTATTGAATTATTAACAGAGCAATTAGGATTCAAGCCATTTATTGAAATTGAAACAAATGGAACATTAACACCAAAAGGAAAACTATTTAATTTTATTGATATAATAAACTGTAGCCCTAAACTATCAAACAGCGGAGAGCCTGAACAGAAAAGAATCAAAATAAATACATTACAATTCTACTCACTTACACCGAAAAGCATTTTTAAATTCGTAGTAAGTAGAATAGAAGATTTACAAGAAATTTACGATATAATAGAAAGGGCTAATATACCACGTGACAAAATATATTTAATGCCCTCTGCACAAGATCAAAAAGAATTGGATCTAAATACAAAACTAGTATCTAGTATTTGCTTAGAAAACAATTATAATTTTTCAACACGATTACAAATAATAATATGGAACGAAACAACAGGTGTCTAACTTGGGAAGAAATATATAAACAGATATATAAACTAATAGACAAAGTAGACAAATTAGAGGGCAAAAAGTATAAAGTATGGGGAATACCCAGAGGAGGGCAAATAGTAGCAGGAATGTTAGGATTGTTTACTGAGAAATTGGAAATCGTTGATCCCTTATTTCCATACAAAGCGGATATAATAGTGGACGACTTATACGATAGTGGTACGACATATAAGAAGTGGAAAAAATTATATCCCGAAAAAGAATTTTATTTCTTATTTGATAAAAGAGAAAAAGAATACAGGGGAAAGTGGCTTGAATTTCCGTGGGAAGAATCTGGCGAAAAAGAGGTAGAGGAAAATGTGGTAAGGCTTTTAGAATACTTTGGACAAGATGCTAACAGGGAGGGATTAAAAGATACACCAAAAAGATATATTAAATTCTGGAATGAGTTTTTAAGTCCACCAAATTGGAAGCCCACTACCTTTTCTGCAGAGGGTTACGATCAAATGATTGTACAAACGAATATCCCTTTTCATTCTGTTTGCGAACATCACTTAGCTCCATTCTTCGGCACAGGACATATAGCATATATTCCAGACAAAAAGATTATTGGATTAAGTAAATTAGCAAGGACATTAGAAACATATAGCAGAAGATTACAGAATCAAGAAAGAATAACAAATCAAGTAGTGGACTTTCTTATGAAAGAGTTAGAGCCTTTAGGAGTGGGCTGTGTTATTAAGGCTAAACATATGTGTATGGAAATGAGGGGTGTTAAGAAACATAATACATTTACAACCACTTCAGCACTAAGAGGTGTGTTTGAAAATAAAGAACAGAAAGATGAATTTTTTAAATTAATAGAATTATGAAAAAAGCATTAGTATTACTTTCGGGGGGGCAAGATAGCACTACCTGTTTATATTGGGCATTAAGAAATTTCAAAGATGTATATGCAATTGGTTTTGATTACGGACAAAAACATTTAAAAGAAATAGAATGTGCTAAAAAAATATGTAAAGACGTTGGAGTGCCTTATGAATTAATAAACATAAAAGGATTGTTAGGTAATTCGGCTTTAACAAACCACGATGAAGATATTAATTCAAGCCATAAAGATCTGGAGCATTTACCCGCAAGTTTTGTACCCGCAAGAAATGCTGTGTTTTTAACTATTGCTACGGCTTATGCTTTCAATAAAGGAATCACAGATATAGTTACAGGAACTTGTGAAACAGATTTTAGTGGCTACCCAGATTGTAGACAAAGATTTATTAACAGCCTTTCAGTAACAATGACTTTAGCACTTGATACTGATATAGCAATACACACACCACTTATGTATTTAGATAAAGCACAAACTTGGAAGTTGGCTGTTGATTTGGATTGTTTAGAAGTTATAATAAAGGACACAATGACGGATTACAATGGCTGTAATACTTTGAATGAATGGGGTAGGGGAAATTTAGATAACCCAGCAAGTGAGCTACGAGCAAAGGGATATTACAAAGCAAAGGAGAACGGTTGGTTATGATCCTATATTTAGCAGGAAATGTAGGTAATCAAAAATACAAAGAATCAAGTATGGTTTTAGGTGGAGCATTAAACCAATTAATATCATACAACGATATAATAAATAGAACATCGAATATGGAGCTATATTATGCAGGGGCGGAAGTTTGGTATCAAGTATTAAACGATATGGAAGTAACTAAACAGTTGGCTTCATATCACTATATGACTAAATTAAAAGAAAAGAAAATAGATTCTGTATTTAATAGACCTAGAAAAATCTTTATTGACAGTGGAGGGTTTTCAGCTTTTACGCAAGGGGCAGAAATAAACATTGACGAGTATTGCGATTTCATAAAGAAATATAATAAACATATTACCGCTTATGCTCAATTGGATGTTATAGGAGACGAGCAGGGAACACAAGATAATTTAGAGTATATGGAAAAGCAAGGATTAAAACCACTGCCTGTTTTCCATTTTAAGGGCGATTTTAAGCGTTTAGAGACACTTTCTAACAAATATGAATATATTTGCTTAGGTGGGCTTGTTCCACTTGCTAGGAGAAAAGATATTTTAAAGAGCCATTTGGATAAATGTTTTAAAATAATAAAAAACAAATGTAAGGTACACGGATTTGGAATGACTGGTATTGAGATATTAAAACGTTATCCGTGGTATTCAGTAGATTCAACGAGCTGGATTGAAGCAATAAGACGAGGTACTTATTATGAATTTAAAAACGGTGAAATGATTTCGTTACCAACCTCAGAAAAAAAGAAAGCTACATATAAAACAATAGAATACACAGGAAAGATAAAGGGTATGTGGAGGGTGAGGCTTGTACAGTCAATTAAAGAGTGGTTAAAATTAGAAACTTATATTACAAAATTATGGGAAAAAAAGGGTATAAAATGGGATTCATAGAAATTCCAACAGACAAATTAGTTAAAGCGGATTGGAACTACAAAACAGAAGATCCAGAAAAACAAGAAAAACTAAAAGAGAATATAAAAAGAAACGGACAAATAGAGAATATAATTATACGAGAACTAGAAACAGGCTTTTATGAAGTAGTTAACGGTAATCATAGATTAAGTGTTTTAAAGGCTTTAAATATAGAAAAGGCATATT
>Ga0163180_10001016_pt1 | contig 16045 bp, 13 predicted proteins | sample AtlANTMetagenome_2_FD_109647 | JGI IMG/M metagenome (GOLD analysis project Ga0163180, IMG submission 109647) | Marine eukaryotic phytoplankton communities from the Atlantic Ocean - Atlantic ANT 4 Metagenome | ecosystem: Environmental > Aquatic > Marine > Oceanic | place: North Atlantic Ocean...
CATGTTAACGCCCAAAGCATTCAGGTTTATTCCCCCTGCATTGGGTCTACGGCCTACAGCAACAAGCACCTGACTGGCCTCTTGAGTGCTTGTTTTTTTACCTTTTTCTAAATTTAAAATAATTTTATTTTTTATTTTTTTACAACCAGTTACTTTCGTTGATGTTTTAAATTTGATGCCTTGCTTTTTTAATGATTTTTGTAATTGCTTACTTATGTCTATGTCCATTAATGGAACAATTCGATCCATCATTTCAATTACCGTAACCTCGGTTCCAATTCGACTATAAACACTCGCCATTTCCAGACCTATATAACCGCCGCCGACCACAATAAGACTGTTTGGTATGTCTGGCTGATCAAGAGCTTCGGTTGAACTGATAACCTGTTTTCCATCAAATGGCAAGAAAGGGATTTCTATGGGTGTGGAACCAGTAGCCAAAACAACATTTTTAGTTGCAAGATTATTTCTACCGACAATTACTGTATGACATGATTTCACATCCGCAAAACCTGGATAATAGTCAATTTTGGCTTTTTTCAAAAGAAATTCAACGCCACCTGTTAGTTGTTGGACGATCTTTTCTCTTCTGGACTGTAGGGTGGACCAATTAATACTGGCTTGATTAGCCTCTATTCCATGTTCATTTCCTGGTGAGATTTCAGAAAAAATTTCTGTTGAATCCAGTAAAGCTTTAGATGGTATACAACCCACGTTTAAACAGGTTCCGCCTGCTTTTTTCTTTTCAACAACAGCAACTTTTAAACCAAGTTGTGCTGCTCTTAGGGCGCATACGTAACCACCTGGACCAGCACCAATCACGACCAAATCGTATTTCATAAAAGCGGTCCAGTTGCCATTAAGCCTGGGTGTTGAAGCAGCTCTTTGATCCTGCATAAAAACCTAACAGCCAAAACGCCATCTACCATTCTGTGGTCACTTGACAAAGATACATAGACCATTGGCTTGATAACAATATTTCCGTTTTCGACAACTGCCCTTTCTTTCACTGTGTGAATACCTAATATAGCGGCTTCCGGTTGGTTGATGATAGGTGCTGAAAACAGTGGGCCTCCAAACATGCCTGCATTAGTTATTGTGAATGTTCCACCTGTAATATCCTGCATTGTTAACTTGTTTTCTTGAGCAGCAGTAGACAGTCTGGTTATTTCAGTTGCAAGATTTTCAATATTTAAAAGGTCAGCATTCTTGATAACGGGTACTATCAAGCTCTCCCCTACGCTAGCTGCCATTCCTATGTTTCTATAATTTTTAGTTATCAAAGTATCTTTCTCTAGAGAAACATTCATGCGTGGAAAATCTTTAAGCGCTTGTGCTGCAACCCTGACAAAAAAACTCATTAAGGTTAACCTGATTCCGCTTTCTTTCATTTTTGATTTTAAATTTTTATATATAGCCAGTGTTTCGGTCATATCAACTTCATCAACAATTAAAAAATGCGGACTAGTGGACATTGAATGAACCATGTGTTTTGCCATAACGGCCATAGAGCTGCTAATGGGGCTTCTTGACTCAGTATTGTCAGGTTCTAAGTTCAAACCTGTCGACTTAATTGGTTTTTTGAATGCTAAAACATCAGCCATCTGGATCCTTCCATGGGTCCCAGTACCCTTGATGTCGCCCAGATTGATTTCATTTTCATTTGCATACCTTCTAACAGCTGGACTTGTTTTGAGGGTTTGAGGGTTTGCGCTTTTGTGTTTAATGTCAACACTTGTTTTAACGGGTTCGGGTGTCGGTTCGGGTGTCGGTTCGGGTGTCGGTTCAGGTGTCGGTTCGGGTGTCGGTTCAGGTGTCGGTTCGGGTGTCGGTTCGGGTGTCGGTTCGGGTGTCGGTTGCGAGTCATGAGGATTCAATTTATTAATATCTTCTTGAGATAAGCTTTCCCCAACTTTTTGAATAATTGCTATAGTTTGACCTACAGGAACAGTGTCACCTGGTTTTGCAAACAACGCTACGAGTTTACCTTCTTTAAATGCTGTAATAGGTGTTGTTATTTTGTCTGTTTCCAATATGCCAATCTCTTCATCACGAGCAACATTATCACCTACATTTTTTTTCCATTCAGCTACCTTGGCCTCAACAACAGAAACACCCAGGTCGGGGACTGGAACTTTAATTGGCATTATCCATCCCCCAGTGCTCTTTTGCAAGAGTTGTATATCTCATTATCTGAGGGTAGGTAGGCAGCTTCCATTCCAGGTTCAAAAGGAAATGGAGTATCTGGTCCTGCAATGGTACGAATTGGTGTTAATAAATTCCAAAAAGCACCTTCTTGAACCCTGGCAGCAACCTCACTGGTGAAACCGTAAGCAGCATGTGATTCAGCAACAACCACACATCTACCAGTTTTACAAGCGGAATTAATCATCAAGTCTTCATCCATTGGCCATAATGTTCGAGGATCAATCACCTCAACGCTTGCGCCTTCAGATTCAAGCTTTTCTGCGACGCTTAAACATTTATGTAACATAGCGCCATAAGAGATCAGTGTAAGATCACTACCCTCTCGAACAATCTTTCCTTTTCCTAGTTCAATGGTGAAATTAGGGTCATCGGGGACATCACCAGTAATGGCTCGGTATAAGCCTTTGTGTTCAATGTACACACATGGATCGTCTGCCCTTATGCAAGATCTCAAAAGCCCTGCTGCATCCCTGGGTGTACTAGGTGCGGTTACAACAAGACCGCCAGCATGGCAAAACCAAGCCTCGTTGCTTTGGCTGTGGGTCATGCCGCCGCCAATACCGCCGCCATATGGGGTACGAATGGTGATTGGGCAACACCAACTACCATTAGTTTTAAAAGAGATTGTGCCTGCTTGATTCACAATGTGACCCATAGCACAATCAATAAAATCCATAAACTGAATCTCAGCAATTGGCCTGTATCCAGATAGCGCAGCACCAATCGCACCACCTATAATTGCATTTTCTGCTAAAGGTGCATCAAGAACCCTTAATGGTCCAAATTCATCGTACATTTTTTTACTCAAGTCAGGCTTGCCATCTTTTTCTGACCTCCATGCTGTTGCCTTGAACACACCTCCATACCTTCCACAATCTTGACCTAAAACAAAAACTGTTTCATCAATTTCCATTTCAGACCACATTGTGTCTGTAATTGCCTGAATATAACTAATATTTTTACTAGACATTTTTTCTCTTCTCCCATCTCTTACGAATTGCATCATTAAATTTTGGATCCCTAAAGGTTACATCGATAAATTGATCTGGTTTGGGTTTGGTGGATTCGTCTTCAACCCAGTCAATTGCTTTTTCGATTTCATCATTGATCTTGTCTTCTATTTTTTTAGCAAGCTTATCACTCCAGATTCCATCCTCTTTAGCCACCTGTTCGAAAACAATCAATGGATCTCTTTTTCTCCACTCCTCCACCTCTTCGTCTGTTCGGTAGTCTGCTGGATCAATCATGGAGTGTCCATGATAACGGTAGGTTAAACATTCAACAAGTGTTGGTCCCCCACCAGAACGAGCACGTTCAACTGCCTCCTGTACTGCATGATAAACTTCAAAAACATTCTGGCCATCAACAGTAACGCCGGGCATTCCATATGCAGGCGCTCTATCGCTTAACCTTTCTACAGGTACATTTTCAGTAACATGAACGGATTCAGCCCATATGTTATTTTCAGCCATGTAAATCACTGGTAGCTTGTGTATTCCGGCAAAGTTCATAGACTCATGAAAGTCTCCCTTCGCTGTTGCTCCGTCTCCAAAAAATGCAAAAGCGCAATTGAGGCTAGATCCTTTTTTGAGTGTCCAGTTTCCGGCCCACACGATCCCATCTTTGTCCCAATTAATCTTTACATCACCTTTTCTATATGCATCCAAAAGATACGCATAAGCTGAACCTGCGGCTAAAACAACCTGTATTGCTACATGTCCTGTAGGGCTAACAATATCAAGCTCTGGATCGCCAAAATGACACGGATGCTGCTGGGCTCCATCTGGTGATTCGGCTGTTGAATAAACTTGTGCTAATACCCTTTTAGCAGTTATACCCCTAGCAACCATTGCTCCTAATTGTCTGTGGGATGGAGCAAGTATGTCGCCTTCTATCATGTGGACACCTGCACCGACGTTTGTTGCCTCCTGACCACAACCACTAAAATACGTGCCGCCAAATCTACCTTGGTTAAAGAGTTTAATCATTCTTTCATCAAGCAATCTGGCTTTTAATAATGGATGATACAAGACTTCAAATGCTGTCTTTTGATCAACTCCAAATGATTTTTTTTGTTTCTGGTTTGTTTTTTTCGAATTCATAACTGGTAATTATATGTTATTTTTTTAAAAAATAGAACTATACCCTAGGGGGGTATTACTTGTATAGAGTTTCAGCCATATAACTAGACCTTACCAGGGGTCCGCACTTAGCTTTAATCCCCAGTGTTTCTGCCTGTTGCTCGATGAATTCAAACCATTTTGGACTACGGTGCTTAATAACTGGTGCTTGGTTCTGTGATGGTCTTAAATATTGACCTGATGTAAAAATATCTACCCCAATCTCCCTAATGTCTTTCAAAAAAGACAAGACCTCATCAGTTTTTTCACCCATTCCAGCAATTAAACTTGTTTTTGTTTTACAACCTGTTTTTTTTGCCTCTCTTAGAACCTTTAGTGCACGCTTATAGCTTCCCTGGGGTCTTAATTTCGGATACAACCTTTCTACAGTTTCAATATTGTGAGAAAAAACATTTATATCTGATTGAGCAACCTCTCTGATAAGTTCAGGTTCACCATTAAGGTCTCCTACGAGCAGTTCTATTTTTGTCATGGGGTTAATTCTTTTAATACAGTTTACCGTGTCTAAAATATGACCAACACCAGCATCAATCAAATCATCCCTGTCAACCATAGTTAAGACAATATATTTTGCATTCATTTTTTGAATAGTTTCAGCCAGGTCTGCAGGTTCATTGGGATCAGGTGGTTCGGGTATTCCTTTCTTAACCGAGCAGTAACGGCAACCCCGTGTGCAGGTGTCTCCAAGCAACATGAAGGTAGCTGTTCCTTTCCCCCAACATTCTGGCAGATTAGGACAGCATGCCTCTTCGCAAATAGTAGTTATCTTGAATTCTTCAGGTTCGGCAAAAAGGTCGATAAGTGATTTTGTTGACCCAGGTTTAATCTGAATCTTTGTCCAATTAGGGTGTTGTGTCATAAAGCCTTTTTTAAATGAAATTTAACCTCTTGAGCAATTGATTCTATACCTTCATTCCTGCCCGTTTCAGCCATGATGGTGGAAACGGTGCTTGGCGGCATGCCGCAAGGGTTAATCTCTGCAAATCCTTCTTGGCTGTTGTTCACGTTTATTGACACACCATGCATTGTTATCCCTTGTTTAATCGTCATTCCGAAGGAAACAATCTTCTTGTCTTGGATATACAGGCCAGGCTTTTTGAGGTTTATAACAGTTTCAATATGTTTTTTTAACAATGCGTCTTGTGTTGCCTTGAGTATCATGTTGACTAAATCTGTTGCTTTAATTTGTCTTTTCTTTATGTTTAAAATTGGATAAAAAACAAGCTGTCCAACACCATGCCAGGTCGCCTCGCCACCTCTGTTTGTTTTGAAAACACTAATGTTTTTAGATCTCATTTTAGCTGTCTTTGGTATGTCGTGCTTGGTTGAGGATGTTCCCAGGGTGACAACATTTTTGTGTTCAAAAAAAAACACATGTTCAACATGTTTCTTAGCATCCTCAACAGCCTGCAGCTGTAGATAGTAGCTATCTATCCAGCTTTTTTGTTGAAAATTGTGAAAAATAGTTTTCAATTACGGTGCAGAAATGTAACCCTTAAGGGCGGAATGTGCTGCAACAAGCGGGGAGCTCAAATAAACCAGGGAATCTGGATGGCCCATTCTTCCGTGAAAATTTCTATTACTTGTAGACAAGCACACTTCCTCAGCAGCCATCACGCCCGAGTGCCCCCCTAAACAAGGTCCGCATGTTGGGGTTGAGAAGACACAACCTCTTGATATGCACTCTGTTGCTATCCCCTCGCTAATTGCTGTTAAATAGGTTTTTTGATCACCTGGTATAACAACAACACGGGGAACCTGAGCCTGTTTATCAGGATTGTTTTTAAAAACACCGTGAACCTCTCTGAGGTCTCCGATTCGAGCATTAGTGCATGAGCCAATAAAAACTTGGTCTATTTTTACCTTTTGCTTTTCAACCTCCCTTACGGTTGTCACATTGTCAGGGCTAAAAGGCATGGCAACTAACGGTTCTAGTGTAGTTGTATCTATGGTAATTTCCTGACAGTAAGAAGCGTTTTCATCTGGTTGTAACATTTTCCAATCAGAATGCTGAACCCTTTCCCGTGTAAAGATTTCAGTAATAGTATCTGGCACAAATATACCGGCTTTAGCGCCCCACTCTATGGCCATGTTTGAAATAGTAAGTCTCCCCTCCATGTCTATGCCTGTGTCTGTGTTATCGTGAAACTCTAAAACCTTATAATTGCCACCACTAACAGTTAATATCTTCCCAAGGGCTAAAGACATATCTTTAGGTGTTACTTCTGGTGATGGTGAACCCTTAAATACAACCTTGATGGTCTCGGGAACCCTTAACCAAACCTTGCCTGTAGCTAAAACTGCAGCTAAATCCGTGTGTCCAACACCAGTCGCAAGACAACCTACAGCCCCATTTGTGCATGTGTGACTATCGGCACCAATAACAATCTCTCCGGGAGCAACCAAACCTTCTTCTGGCATAACAACATGACAGATTCCACCTTTGCCTTCCCCAAAGTAGTGTCCTACCTCATACTCCTCTGCAAAAATTCTCAACTCTTTCCCTAATTTTGCAGCGGCCAGATCTTTAGCTGGAACAAAATGGTCAGCAACAAGAACAACCTTGTCCTTGTCCCAAACCTTATCGATACCTGCCTCTCTCAGCAACGCAGCAGCAGCGGGACCTGTGATGTCGTGCCCCATGGCTCTGTCAACTTTGGCCATAACAATCTCACCGACCTTAACATCATTTTGTTTGGATTTTTCCGCAATAATTTTTTGTACCAATGTTTGACTCATTAGTTTAATTGTATTTGTAGAAACCGATTCCTGTTTTCCTACCAAGCTCATTGTTGTTAACTTTTTCAACCAATAATCCTGATGGTTTATATTTTTCTTCCTTGAAACCAGAATATAAAACATTCATAATGGCCAAACATGTATCAAGGCCTATTAGGTCTGCAAGCTTTAAGGGTCCCATGGGGTGTCGCATACCTAGTTCCATCACAGTGTCTATGTCTTCTTTTGAACCTGTTCCGGATTCAAGGGTTAGTATCGCTTCATTAATCATCGGCATCAAAATCTTATTGCTTATGAACCCGGGTTTGTCTTTGCTTTTAGCGGGAGTTTTTTTTATATTTTTAATAAAATTCAAGGTTTTTTGGATTGTTTCGGTGCTGGTTGCATCACCTTCTATCACTTCGACCAACTTCATTATCGGTACTGGATTCATAAAGTGAATCCCTATCACCCTTTCCGGAAAGCCGCTTGCCTTTCCAAGTGTGTTGATGGATATTGATGATGTGTTAGAGCCGAGAATGGTGTGTTTGCAGGAGCTTTGACCAATCTTTTCAAATATTTGTTTTTTTATCTGCTCATCTTCGGAAACAGCTTCAATTATGAAGTCATATCCGCTGTAGTTGTCCTGCCCTAAAGTGTGTAGGTTAGATTTAAAAAAATCAATCTCTTCTTTTTGTCTTTTTCCCTTTTTCAAACCCAAATCCCATCTTTTGTGAATCTGTGTGACTGCTTGTTTTGTGAAGTCTTTATTTAAATCACTTAAAAAAACAGAGTATCCGTGTTCTGAAGCTGTCTGTGCGATTCCGGATCCCATTTGACCGCAACCTATAACTAATATTTTTTGTTTTTCTGCCATTGTTTTTTCCATTAAAAAATAATAAACGATAAATCTTTTTTTTGTCCTTGAATAACGTTGGTTAGGTTTTCTTTTGTTACCTTTTTTTAAAAAAAATAATATATTTTTTTGATGTTTAAAATCATCTTTCATGGAAATTCCAAAAAGCAAAAGACTTAAAGAAAAAATAATACAAAAAATCAAATTAGAGCCCGACTTTCTTTCTTTGACGTCACTTGTGAGAACTTCAAAAATAACCTTTCAGGAGAACACGGTTGTCTTTGCTGCTTCAGGTAGATACAACTTTAAAATCGCAGAGCAAAACTTTGCTCTTTTGAAAAAAATTATTACTGATCTGGATTATAAAGATTTTAAGCTTGTTGAATCAGTTTCCGCAAAGGCAGTGCCTCAGAACGTACCCATAATTACACAAAAAAAACCACATTTAAAAAAAGAAATTTTTAACGATTTCCACCCTTATGAAGGGGTTCAAAATGCCTTTAGGGCAATCAGTTCAATCACGGAAAACAGGTCACAGGGTCAATTGTTTCCAATATTTCTATATGGAAATCCAGGTATTGGAAAAACCCATCTTTTGAACCTTGCGGCCAGGAATCTTGGCGACACTGCCTTCACGTCTGATGAATTTACACAAAAATTAGTTAGTTCTGTTGAAAAAAAAGATTTAAATGGTTTTAAGTCTTCCTTTTTTTCTGAATCATCTTTGCTTATTGATGATATACAAAAATTTATCGGAAGGAAAAGAACACTCCAAGAGTTTTTTAATATTTTTGATTCTTTTTTGGCAAGATCACGACCTATTGTCGTGGTTGCCGACAGGCATCCAAGAACAATTAACGAATTCAGCCCAAGGTTGATAAGCAGGTTAACTGCTGGATTAGTGATAAAAATGTCTCCACCGTTAGAGGCAGAGCGCGAAGCTTTACTGTCAAAAATAATTAAAGAAAAAAATTCGGATGTTATACCTGTAAACTTATTTCAAAAACTACCACCTGACGTGAGAGCGTTGAAGGGGATTGCAACAAGGTTTCTTTGGTCAAAGTCAATCGGCAACCCTGAAGAATACTCTGTCTCTTTTGCCTTATCGATGGATACCTCTTTGCCTGGTTCGTCTCTTTTGGATGAAGTTTGTAATGTTTTTAATGTGTCAAAATCCTCTTTACTTTCTGGGGTGAGGTCTAGGGAGGTTGTTTTGGCAAGACAGGCTGCTTCAATTCTTTTGTGTGGTCGTCCAAACGGTTGCAAGGCTTCTTCATCTCGTGTTTTAAATGTTAAAAAATCTGCAATAACATACTCGTTAAAAAAAGGTAAAGAAAAGCTTAAAAAAGATTCCTTCTTCAAGGATCAGGTTAAATCAATTGCTATCAATCATGGTATATCTTTGGGTTTTGCTAAAGATGATTCAAACCCTGAAAACAATGGGAATTTAACCCTTTTTGAACAATAGTAGTAGAAGTAGTTTTTTTAATAAATTAATTTAATTATTCAAAGAACAAATATCTTTATTTTTCTTTAAAATAGCTTTAATGGCTATAAAAGTATCTTCCACCTTATTACATGAAAGTTTATCTACGGTTTCTGCTTGTGCAGGAGATGCTTTGTTGGGTTTGAGGGGAATTTCACATGTAGCTTTAAGGTATGAGTCTAAAAAATTAATATTAGAAACTTTCAACAACGTATCAGGTTGTTCCTTAACAATTCAGAATAAAAATATATCAGAAGAAACCGAAAATACGTTTTACCCTATTGCAGAAATGAGAGAGTTGTTTAGAAGAATGGATGGAAATGTTTTGATGGATATTGATCAAGATGGCGCATTGCATTTGAAAAGTTCAGGTTCAAGATACACCTTGAAATCTATAGTTCCACAAACTCACACTAGTTTCCCTTTCAATGATCAAGGATCTGATGAGGTTTTTGAAATAAAAACTGAAGATTTCATAGCGCTTCTTGAAAAGGTGTTAGTTGTTGCAAAAGGTTCTTCTCAAGGTTATTCAGGCGGTACGTTATTGGATTTCAGGGGCAGTTCTTTAAGGATTGTTAACACTGATGGTTTTCGTATGGCTATAGCTAGCATCGATGATCATAGTGGTGTTGAGAGGAAGATTCAAATCGACACAGGTTCATTGAAGAGTATATTAAAAGGTTTGTCCGGTAAATCTGGAATCTTAGAAGGAAAGATAAGAGATGATCATGTTATGTTTGTTCATGAAGGCGTTAAGTTTTTTGCGACAATATTAACTCCAACATATCCAGACTATGAGAAAATCTTAGAAAGGGAGCACACTAAAAAGGTTGTGCTGAACAAAAAAGAATTTACACAAGCATTGGAAAGATTACAGCAGTTTGGCAAGTATCAAGAACTCAATAATGCTTCATTAATTAAGATCGAAAATGGAGAAATACTCATAACAACAGACGACACAGCAAGAGGCCAGGGTGAAGAAACCCTATCAGTGGAAAAGTTTGATGATGTTGAATTTTTAGTTTGTTTAAATAGTTCTTTTATGTTGGATTTTTTGAAGATCGTAAAAAGCGACAGGGTTGGGTTTAGTTTTGAAGACCCACATTCTTCTTGTCTTTTTTCAGACCCCAAAGATGACAGCTACAAATATTTTTTAATGACCTTGAAGCACCCTAAAATAGAAGGGTGAAAAACATTTTCAAACAACAGGTAAAACCAAAAAAGGAAGTTCAAAAATTAATCGATAAAATTAACCCAAGCTTAAATGAACTTTTATTAATTAAAACAATCTGGAAGAAAACGATAGAACCGACCTATAAGAAAACAGAGATTAAAAGTTTTAAAAATCAAGAGTTGGTTGTCAGTGTCAAAAAAAGTCACCCGATTGTTAAAAAAACATTCAATAAAAATAAAAATTTAATACTCAAAAAACTTTTAGCCCAAAAAATCAAAATAAAAAAAATCACACTACAGTAATAATGAAAAGTAAAGACAATTATTTCTATGGAAAATGGGGAAAAGACCTGACTGCCAACAAGATTTTAAAAAAACTAAAAGAAACACTTGATCCCAACAAAGAGTATTTGCTCGCAGAAGATGGGGCAAGATTCATGGGCAAAAGAGTCAAGGAGGCAATTTCAAGTGAGTTAAACAGCTGGGGAGTGGGTGTTTTTGAAACCAAAAAGCAAACACTAACCCCTTTTGCAGTAAGAGAAGCGATCAAAAACAATCTTTGTTCTATAGTTGTAACAGCAGGGTCTTCACCACAGGCCATGATGGGTTTTAAGGTTTTTGACGAAAAGGGTAACCCTCACCCAAAGGTCGGCTTAGAGGGTTTTGAAAATCAAGAAAAGGCAAAAAAGAAAAGTATCAAGCAGACCCAAATAGATGAGCTTCTTTCAATTAGGAAAAGGCAAAAACCTAAAAAGATAACAATACAAACTTCAAACCCTGTTATGGAAAATTTAGCCAAAAAAATTTTTGACACACATACGACTTTTATTTTGAGAGCTGATAGAAATAAACCATACAAACACAGGGTTGACGATGTTGCAAAGCATGTTCTAAATGAAAATTGTGATTTGGGTTTTGTTTTGGACGATAGCGGCGAAAGATTTTTTGTTGTAGATGATAAGGGTTTTGTGTGGCCTGGCGAATGGGTGCAGGTTTTTTTATACAAGGCAGAGTTGGAAAAAAGGAGTGGCGCAATTGTTTGTGCTGTTAACACCAGTAATATTTTTCAAAAAATCGCAAAAGAATTAAATCAAAAAATTGTATTCACAACCACACGTGAAAAAGACTTACACAATGCCCTCAAAAAAACAAAAGGTTTAATGGCTGTAAAGAGAGGAAACATCACCATACCGTTTCTCCACAATACAGTACCAGATGCACTTTACTGCATTGTTTCATTGATGAATTACCTTCAGAAAACATCAGAACCGCTCTCCAAAACAAGAACTTCAATCGCTGAGAGTTATGGCAAGGGCATCAAAAGAACATTGATTTTGCAACTGGAGAGATCCGAACATGTTAGGTTGAAGAATTTTTTTAGAGAAGAACCGGTTATGGATCTTTCAGGCTCACCACTTGTGAGTGTTAGGGATCTTCAGGGGATTAGGACAGATTACGAAAATGGATCTTGGTTTTGGGCAAACACCGAAGAACATTCCCGTATAGAGGTGACAATGGAGGCAGAAAAAAAATCCACCTTGCAGCAAATGGAACATGATCTTTTGGAACAAATAAAAAAATAAATTCAAAAACCGGTACAATAAAAGTAATGGCAAAAAATAACAAATACACTTCCGATCAAATAACAGTTTTGGAGGGTTTGGAAGCAGTAAGAAAACGTCCAGCAATGTATATAGGCGACACCGCAGAAGCTGGCCTACACCATTTGGTCTGGGAGGTTGTTGACAACTCTATAGACGAGGCGATGGCGGGTGAATGTACAGAGATAACCGTAAGGCTTTTGGAAGATGGTTCATGTGAGGTTGAGGATAATGGTAGGGGTATCCCTGTTGACATTCACAAGGTTAAAAAAGTTCCAGCAATAGAGTTGGTTCTGGGAACCCTGCATGCCGGCGGTAAGTTTGATGACAAAACATATAAGGTTTCTGGTGGTTTGCATGGTGTTGGTGTTTCATGTGTAAACGCCTTGTCAGAAAGGCTCAAAGCAAAGGTTTATAGAGACGGCAAAGAATACGAAATAGACTATTCAAGAGGACACCTTGCCTCCCCATTGAAGACTGTTGGGAAAACGAAAATAAGAGGTACAAAAATACAATTCTTCCCAGATAGCCAAATCTTTAAAGAAGGTATTATTTTCAATATAAAAACCCTAAAAAGAAGACTGAAAGAGTTAGCTTACCTCAACCCAGGTTTGAAGATCGTCCTTGAAGACCAAAGGGATGTTGAGGTTTACAGGGAAGAGTTTATTCATGAGGGTGGAATTTCAGAGTATATAGAGGATTTAACAGAAAATGATCCGACCCTACTTACAACACCATTTTTTTGCGCAAAAGAAGTCAAAGTTAAAAATGGACCAATCGTGCATGTTGAACTAGCGCTTCAATTTTTGACACAAAAAAGAGGTGAAACACTGTCTTTTGTTAACAACATTCGAACACAGGGTGGGGGAACCCATGTTACCGGTTTAAACACAGGGGTTACCAGAACCCTCTTGAAATACATGAAGGATTACAAACTGGAAGATAAAGATGTTTCGCTCGACGGGGAATCTATTAGATACGGAATGCAAGCCATTGTGACTGTGCGCCTACATGAACCACAATTTGAAGGACAGACAAAAGGCAAGCTCGGAAGCACTGTTGCAAAAGGTGCTGTTCACTCAACCGTTTCGGGCGGCTTGTATAGATGGTTGGAACAAAACCCACAAGAATCAAGGAAAATTGTTTTGCTAGCCGTGACAATCGCCAAAGCTAGCCAAAGAGCTAAAAAAGCATTTGATCTTGAAAGAAGCAAGGAGAACCTAGGAAGCGGAGTTCTCCCAGGAAAGCTTACTGACTGCATCTCTAAAGACAGAACAAGAACAGAGCTTTTCATTGTTGAGGGTGACTCTGCAGGTGGTAACTCGAAACAGGCTCGCGATCCACATTTTCAAGCTGTTTTACCCTTAAGAGGTAAGATTTTGAATGTTGAAAAAGCAAACACTGAATCAAGATGGCTCAATAACGAAGAGATTAAAGCCCTTATCCAAGCTATCGGTATAGGTTTTACTCCAAGGACTGAATACATGGGTGATGAGGAGTTTGAAAAAGAGTTTCCAGACCCCGAAATGCAAGAGGGAGCAAAAACAGTTCGGAGAATCTTTCCATTAAGCGAAAGGGCGTCCATTGCACAAACAGGTGTTAATGCACAAAAGTTAAGATATAACAAAATTATCTTTATGACTGATGCTGATGTTGATGGGGCCCATATTAAAACACTTTTGCTAACCTTCTTTTACAGGCATATGCCATCATTGATTGAAAACGGGCACATATACGCAGCTAGACCACCTTTATACAAAATAAGAGCAGGCAAAGATGAGAAGTATGTTGTCGATGAAAGGGAAAAAGAAGCTCTTTTGGAGAAATGGGAGGGCAGGAACCCCACCATCATGAGATTCAAGGGCCTAGGTGAAATGGATGCAGACGAGCTTTGGGAAACAACCATGGATCCAGAAACAAGAATTTTAGAAAGGGTTAAAGTTGAAGATGTTGTAGACGCCGAAAAAACATTCACAGCCCTAATGGGTAAAGATGTTTCTGAAAGAAAGGTCTTTATCCAGAAGAACGCAACAAAGGTAATGAATATAGACATTTGATTCTTTTTTCAGTTTCAACTAAAAAATGACTGACTTTTTCATACCTGTTTTCTCATTTGTCCTAACAGCTTCCCTGTCTTTCTATTTCGCAAACAGCTCTAAAGATGCCAATATTTTCAAACAAAGGAACACGGGCGGTAAGGGCCAGCCTGGAAAGCTCGTAGGTGGTTGGGCTATTATGTTTGGTTTGTTTGGGTGTTTTCTTGCCTATCAAAATTTAAATATCGGTATAAATATTTTAGTACCAGTTGTACCATTGTTTTTTCTTGCATTTTTTTTGATAGGTTTTTTTGATGATCTGTACGGGATGAAAGCACTTCAGAAACTTTTTTTTCAAACCCTTGTTTTTTGTTGGTTTTTATCTAATTTTGATTTGAGCCTATATCAGATTTTTTCTTTGTTGCTTTTAGGTTTAATCACAATCAATGGTTTTAATTTTTTAGATGGAATCAATGGTTTGCTGCCATTGATTTGTTTTGTTTTGTTTCTTCAGCCAGGACAGTATCTCGCAACCTCTTTTATTGCATTAGGGGTTGGCTATTCGAGTTTAAAAAAACGAAACATTTATCTTGGCGATTCAGGCTCATTACTGCTTGGATCAATAGCATTTTGGATTGCAGTTACACAACTTGGAGGACCTGAATCGTTTGATCCCACAAATCATTTTCGTTTTTTTGTTTTGTTTTTTTTCCTACCCTTCCTGGATGTGTTTTGGGCCATCATAAGAAGAACTTTTTTTGGCCCAAGTGAACAAAAAAATTTTTTAAATTTATTTAAAAAAATATCCAAACCAGACCGAAGGCATATCCATCATGTTTTTAAAAAAGAATATGGTGAGTTAGCCACAATCATTGTTTTTATGCTTGTGACATGGGTAACAACTAATTTTGCTTTGAGTTTTTTGGCTTAACAGCTTTCAAGCGCAAGAGCAAATCCCATCCCACCACTCACACACAATGTTGCGAGGCCACGCGTACCTTTGCCCATCCTCTTTATCGAATGCGACAGTGTTGAGGTGATTCTTGCCCCAGTGCATCCAATCGGGTGCCCAAGAGCTATTGCACCACCATAAGGATTAAGTTTCTTGTTATCTATGTTGAGGTGTTTTTGGCAAGCTAAAACCTGCGCTGCAAACGCTTCATTAAGCTCCACATGCTGATAGCTGGATGTTTTCCAATTGGTTATCTTTTCTAATTTTGCACATGCAGATACAGGCCCGATTCCCATATGTGTCGGTGCTACACCAGTGTCACAAAACCCAACAATTTTAGCCAAAGCACCAACTGGTGGAGCCGTGTCTTGAACAAGAAGCATTGATGCAGCCCCATCCGCCATGGAACAACTTGTCCCTGGTGTTATGGTCCCCCCTTGGTCTTCCTTTAGAAAAACTGTTGGCAGTTTTGCCAATTTTTCAGGGTTTGGATTTCTCCTAATGGTTTCATCATTTGTGATTGTTGATTTTTTCGTCTCAACAGCAAACATTTCGTTTTCAAAAATGCCGTCATCAGTAGCATTTTGAGCTTTGCTATGACTTTGAATAGCAAAATCCTCCTGCGCAAGTCGATCAATACCACCTTCCTTCGCAAGCGTTTCAGCGGTTAGACCCATTAACTGGTTTGCTAGTGGGCAAAAAAATCCATCTTTATAATTTGCATCCCAACCCTTTATGTTGCCATAACCCTTGCCCCATCTGGATTCAAACAAATAATGAGGAAGCGAACTCATTGACTCTATACCGCCAGCAACTACTGCCCTAGAGTCTCCATTTTGAAGCTCGTAAAAAGCATGTTTTATTGCCAAAAGAC
>Ga0163180_10001019_pt1 | contig 16032 bp, 22 predicted proteins | sample AtlANTMetagenome_2_FD_109647 | JGI IMG/M metagenome (GOLD analysis project Ga0163180, IMG submission 109647) | Marine eukaryotic phytoplankton communities from the Atlantic Ocean - Atlantic ANT 4 Metagenome | ecosystem: Environmental > Aquatic > Marine > Oceanic | place: North Atlantic Ocean...
AAGCCACCTAAACTTTTCAGGTGAAAAATCAACATGGTGAAAATTTACTCCTGACTTAGATAGCCAGAAAAATGTGTCATAAAGACAAACGAGCTTTTCCTTTGGTCGAGCTGTAATGATCTGTATCCAGAAACCGTCATCATACAGCCTGTTAATGGTATCAATCATTGATTGATTTTTATAAATGTCCCTTAGTCCTCTGTCAGCTACGAATTCTTGGAAAACGTCTTCAGGTAAAAAGCCCGATTCTTTGACTTCTTTAGTAGAGTAGTATTCTGTAGAGTCGGGATCTACACTTATTCCTTTTTTATTTTTTAACCAGCTTGTAAAAGAAGATCTAAACTCGTTAAGAACGTCATCAAGATCCACCAAAATAACGTGCTCTCCGTTCCACTGAACTTTATTCATCCTGTGTCGCATGTGAAGATGAAGATCTTTGTCCCAAAATGCTCCTGAAAAATCTTCTGGAGAGAATTCCCACATGTTCATAATTGCAAGAAGATATCTAAATGAATCAACTGCTTTGTAAAGTATTTTATCTCTATCGACATCATTCTTGAGCAATCGGTGATCTTTAAAGTTAATAGATGAAGCAAGGCTTGTAACCTCTGAGTGCAGTGCGAGGGCGAACGACTTGGTCATTTCTTCTTTTTGCTTATCATCTAGCTCGCTTGAGTCAAAAAAGAGAGATGAAAAATCTCCCTGTCTCTCAAACATTATCTGGAGCAAGTTTTTGTTATTTTTTTCTTTCATTTTTGTCTTCCTTCAGTGGGCTATAGTTTTTAAAATTTTCAATAGTCGAAATTAAAACAGCCTTGTCAACATTCTCAAAGCAGATCATGGATCTTTTATCAAAATAAATCTCACCAGAAAATGTATCTTTGCTAAAGCCTTTAAAAATTTCAATAAGAGCTTCTTTGGTCAAGCATGAAAATTCATCTTCTTTGGACCTATAGACAAATTTTGAACTTTCAATATCCACTATCTAGCCTATCATGAATAATTTTATCCTTTTTGATATAGGCATTGTGTAAATCTTCTGAGGAGAAGCCTGTTAAAATTATTAGAGAGAAAAAATAATTAAAGGCATCAACGACCTCTTCAAGAAATTCTTCTCTATCAAAGTCTTGCATCTCAGTCTTGCGGTGAGGCTTCCAGTTTTTCAAATGCTGGAGTGCCTCGAACATTTCCTCAACGCCTCGAAGCGCCATGTCTCGACAAAACTGCTGGTCAGATTTATTTGACAAATCTAGCGGCCACGACGGATATGATTCAGGAATTTTTCTCCGGAGCTGTCTCATAAAGCTTTCTCTTAAAGAAAACATTTCATCTAGCTTGTCCATCTCAGCACTAGCTCTCTATTGTTAGTGTAGAAGCATCTTTATAGCTCTCTGCTTCTAGAATCATTTTTTCTATTCTGTTATCGCTAGCTTCTTTGTAGCTGTCGCTTAGAACAAGAGACCCGTCGCTAGACTCAGTTAGTCTCATCATTCTTAAGTGGTCTACTACGTCTGTCCCACTTAAAATTGCAAGTTGAAGAAGCTTTGCGACGTGTGCTATTGCTTCGTCTGATAAGTTATAGTTAGTTTCATCTGCCATGATCTTTCTCCTATGTCTGATGCTCAGGCACCCAAAAAGTTGTTCTTCCGTCCGGTGTTTTTTCCCTTATAACGGCACGATCTTTTATATCGTATTTTTGATTATAAACAGCAAAACGCCGACTGTATTTACCTTCTTGCCCATCATAGTCAAGAAATGTGTGAATGGTGGCTCCGCCCGAAATGTATGACGATCTAATTGTAGTTTGAATTGCTTGCTTTAAAGCTTTAAGCCTGTCATCTGAGATGTCTTCTACTTTCCTATGAGGAGATATCTCAGCTAAGTAGAGTGACTCAGACTTTAGATAATTACCTACCCCTGATACTACTTTTTGATCCATGATTGCTTCGACAATTGTTCTGCCGTTCTTTTTTCTTAACCGCTTTAAAAACAAAGCATCATCAACTTCTTCGCTAAGCATATCCGGCCCAAGAGAGTCTAGCTTTTTAATAAGCTGCTTTCTGCCTTTAACAAACTTAAGAGTGCCAAAATTGCGCGTATCACAAAAATATACCTTCTTAGTAGACAGCTGTAGCGAAACTCTAGCATGCTTGGATTTACTTTCTGACCAAAAGCCTGACATTCCCAATGTGTTCCACATACTAAATCTGTTATTAAGTCGCATGAATATGAACTTCCCTTTACACTGAACGTCTGTAATTTTTGCAGGCAACCTCTCGACAAGGTCTGCGTAGCCTTGCGGGGTTCCGTGTTTTTCATATCTGCCGCTTATGATATTAATGTCTATAAGCGTCTGGCCAACAAGCTCTTCTTGCAACCTGTCAACAATTCTTTTAACTTCTGGACCTTCGGGCACGAAACACCTTGATATTTAAAGTTATAATAACCTATAAAGCAAACATGTTCAAATGAAAAGAATCATCATCTCAGACACACACATCGGAACGAAATTCTACCGATCTGACAAACTTCTAAAATTTCTACAAACTGAAGAGTACGATGAGCTTGTTCTTGCTGGAGACATTATTGATTTTATTAAGGTGCCTGTATTTTCCGAAAGATGCATGGAGATATTAGGCGCAATTGATTATGAAAATAAAAATATAATTTATGTCGTGGGCAACCACGACGAAAGTCTAATGGGACTTGTTGGCAAGAAATTTTTCAATGTCACCTTTATGAAAAGATACGATTTCGAAGAAGGTGGTAGAAAATTTAGAATTGAGCACGGCGACGCTTACGATAAGGGTGCACTTCACAACCGGCTCTTTGTTCTATTTCTTTCTGTTCTCCAAAATGTTCTAGAGTTTTCATTTAGCTTTGATTTCACAAGCTGGTGGACAGAGATTCAGATCAAGCGACACAAGCTGAGATCAATCATTCACATTCTTCGGCATCATCCAAAAATTGATGTTTTTATTATGGGACATACACATATTCCTGAAGCACTTATCTGGGTAAACGAAGACCAGAGCATTAAAACATATATCAACTCAGGAGACTGGGTTACACATCAGACTTATGTCACAGTAGAAAATGGCATTGCTAGATTACGAAAATTTGAGTAATAAACAGCTATTCTTTTCTTAACCAGCCCCTTACACTATCGCTATTTACTTTCCATTTTCCGCCGGACAGAGAAAGATCTAATATTTCCCTAGTGTCATCTTTTCCACCTACATTTTGCTGGACAATTTCGATACTTTCATCGCTAGCTTTTGACACAATGGCAACGTGGCCAAAAGGGTTCCAGGATGTTTTATTAAACACCAGAATATCATTGACTCTTGGTTTAAACATGCTCCCGTTTTTAAATTGTATCAATCCTCTTTCCGAGTTTAGCTTTCCGTCTCCAAGGGCAGGATTAAAAAAATCTTTCGCATGACCCCAAGAGTTCGGCATTTTATGACTAAGAGCGTAATAGTAATACCTCTTGACAAATTCTACACATTGGTATTTCAAACCAAGATTATAGCCGTCTTTAGCAAGATTTCTGCCTGAGACATTATTCATTCCTCCGTTATAGAAAATATTGACTCCGTTAAATTCATCAATCTTGTCTCCAGGAGAGAGAGTCAATTCTGGTGAAGGTTTTGCGGGTTGAGGTCTCTCTAAAATCCTGGACTTAGACTCTAGGACAAGCATGTTCTCCTTGGGTGCACAGGTCATTGTCATCATAAAAATTGGTGCAAGCAAGCTTTTCATATAGTAAGTCTCCTTATGGGTCTTATTATACTACAGGCTAGCTACAGTTTGCATGACACTACCTACCGCCCCGATTTACCCACACCATCATAGATCCGTCTTTTTCCATAGCAGATACTGGAGTTGCCCAAACATCTCCTAAAATGTTGTGGAATATTATGGGCTCGCCATCTCTAATAGCTCCGACAAATCCTACATGGGAATTGAAGCCGAAGCTCGGCGTAAGACCCTTGGCATTTCTAAACACAAACTTGCTTCCAGGTATGTACATCTTTCCCTTTCTACCGCAATATTCGGGCATCATCTCAGGATGCCATGGCTTTCCATCAGACTTTCTTTTAATGTAAGTCTTATGAACTTTTACCATATCACAGCCGTATTTAAAATTATTATATCCAGTGGCACCTTCAAAGAACGACCTGGCTTTTAGGCCAGTGCCCCCATACCATAGGCCGACCTCGTCCCCTAAGCTTAGATTCCATTTGGGAGGGGTATCTGGGATCATTTTTGTCACAACATCATCTACATTAGATTCCCATTGTTTCACATTCCATCCTGAAGTCGGGCTATTTGCCATTTTTGTAAACAGATCTTCTATGTCTTTTTTATACATTCCTATTCTTTCATTAAAAACAGACTTGTCTGCAGAGTAGTGAGACCACCACGCACTTGGCCTGTTCTGTTTTCCAGGTCGTAACATATCATTAACATATTCTTGGCATCCGCGCTGTGTACACTTATAGACCTGCGCCTCTCCTTTTGGGCTGTGTGATGCATAGACAAACTTTATCCCCGGAGGCAGTGCTGACCAGAAAGTAATATTTTTGCCTTCTGCTTCTTCTTGCGCTTCTGCCTCAGTTGCATCGGACGGATCTGCCTCTAGCCACTCAAATTCTCTCTCTTTGTAGGGAACATCTTCGCCTGTGTCGGCAGCAGTGTCAGCAGCATCAGCAGTGTCCCCTGATGAAGTTAAATCGTCCCATGCACTTGATATTCTATCTACCAGGCCCACCTCAAAAAGGGTGTCTTTTTCAAGCAGCTCTTCACGAATAATTTTCCTAAGTGTTGATTTTTTTATTTTCATATCTTAAATCCGCCTGTTTTTCATCCTAGCCTATCTTTAATTATACTAATATTTCTGAAGTACACGTACACACACTTGCTACTTCTTTAATATTTTTGATTTTTTAATTTGTGATATAGACTTTCCCGGATGCTTTCCAGAACCTTTTCTAGATTTTTTTCTCTGGTTCTCTTTTGAAGTCCATCCGCGCAGCTTTGCAAACTCATGCAGTATTTTCTCCTTTTCTTCATCAGAGGAATGTGCCCATTGCCAGTATAAAGAGCTTTTATAAGCAGAAATTTTAGATGCTAATTTTTTCTCTTTTTCAGAGAATAGCTTTGTATCTTTCATCTTTGCCTCTGATAAGTTTAAGCGGAGGTCGTCTGCAATAATTACAATATTTACATAATCCTTAGTGTCTAAAGCTATCTTTGATTCTCGATATGCGCAGAGAAGCCTTTCGCGCTCTTCTTTTCTGGTAATATGACTTATCTTATCGGGGTGAGTTATCATTACAATTTTACGAAACAAACGTTTCGCCCAGCGAGGATGAGTAATAGCCCTTTCCTCTGTACGTTCAGATGCTGAATTGTCCGATTCATCACTATTTACGTCATGTATCTCGCCCTGAGAGCTGTTTTCTTTTTTGCCGCCCTTAGGGTCACCGTGTGAATCAAGCGCTTCATCAAAAACATTAAATTGATAATGCGCACTTCTAATAGATCTCTCGAACTCATCGCGTGCCTTGTCGCATATCTTCTCGCACTCGGTCACCTCTTCTTTAAGGTATTTTATCAGAAGAACAGCTTTTTTAAGATTGAGCTTATTAGCCATTTCTAAGCGATCTTAGTCTATCTCTATTAATAGCTATTTCTTTTAGAGCTATGCAAATTCGAGCTGGCCAAACAATAGATAAAAGACAGTAGGTTAGTTCTCTTCTAACCCTCTTCTTTGACATCGCGCGCGCTTCTCGATCGCGTGTGTTATTGAGGCAAAAGATCTCATCTTGCAATATCAAAACAGACCTGGTTAAAAAACCAAAAGCAGCTATCACATATATAGCTAACAGTACATTCACTTCTTGCCTCCTTTTTCACTTATAATATTTGCAATTTTTTCAACCTGTCTAGCAGATATCTCTATATTTTTCTTATCTGCTATTGATCGAATTTTTGACTCTAACATTCGAGCGGAAGATAACTCCCTGGACCTGGACATCTTTGTCGGGCGGCGGCGGGATCTTTGCTCTGGCCGCTTTCTTTCTTTTAGAGGTTCGGCCTGCTTTGCTTCTACTGTTTCATCGATATTTGCACTTTTTTCCTGCACATTGCCAGATGTCTCTACGGGTTCTAAAGCCTTTGTCTTATCGGGCTCTGTCACTTCCACTCTTTTTCTATTTACAGAGACTACCGGTGAAGCCACTATGCTTGTACCAGAACTGCGAGATGAAACCACCTCAGCAACGATATTAATCGATTTTTTAAACTCTGTATCGACTTGAATTGGGGTAAAGACTATTTTGTCATCAACTATTACTTCAAGCTTTCCTCGGTGGATCCCTTCTGATATTATGTTTTCAAGAGTAGGTATCATAACAGAAACCTCTCCTTCAGGGAGGGACTTCGCCTCGAAGACCAGAGAGAACCCTCCTGACTCCAGCAAAAATCTGCTTCGGGTAGTTGCAGGGCGAGTTCCCTCAATAGAGAGCTTGAATACAAGCTCATTTTCTCTATCTAAATCTAGTTCAATTGGCTGCACAGCTATTGCCTCTTAAAAATATTCAATACTTTAATAAATATGCTTTCTCTTCCGTTTGTCTTGTTAACCCGTACTTTTTCAACGGGACGAACTCTAAACGTATCCCTGGTGTCATTTTCAACCATTACTTTTTGAAATCTATTGTGGGTTATTTTTTTTCCATTAACCTGAGAAAGCATTGCTGTAGCTGCATAAGATTCCACAAATAGGTTTTTTGCCAATTCTTCGTACAGCGGACTTCTTCTGCCGTGGACATCGGGAAGAACTGTTGTGCTCACTGTGGGCGTTGGAACTTGGACAGGGCCAAAACCCGATGTAACAAGATTGGGCGAGCTCCCCATTCCTCGTGTTATTAAAGACACTATACTTTTGTTCTCTCAAATATTGATGTAGTTGATGCAGCACCGTTTTCGTCTGTAAGAGAAAATCTCGCTATTTCTGTATTATTGTCATCCTTATAGAAGATCATATGTGATGCATCTGTATCAATCTTCCATCGCCCTGCTGAGATATGCTTGGTAAAATCTACACTAGCAGAGACTAGATCTTGTATAGGGCTGTAGTCTTCTGAAGCGTATGTTGGTGTGGATTCTCCAGTATCCCATAAGATGGATCCGTTAAAATTATCAGAGAAGTGAACACTTGCAGAGTAAATCCCAGCACCTGTAAGAACTTCTCCTATTCCAGATGTAATTCTGCTTCCGCTGAGGGTTCCGTCGCTACTATAAAGCCGATATCCTACAGTTGATAGACTACCTTTGGACGATCCAAAATTAACTGTTTTTACTAGATTGAGTGCCATTATCTACTAAATATCCTCAGCTCTCTCAGAAATCTTTGGTGGTCTTTCACCTATCTTTCTAATATCAGGTCTTTTTCTCACCGGAGGGGGTGACTCCTCAGCTGCCCTAGCGTCTTCGAGATCTTCTATTTGTCTAGCCAGCTCCTCAGATGATAAAATTGTTGACTCAATCGTTTGATCAATAAGTTCTAGCTGACTATTGACCTTGGCTACATGACCTCTCGATTCCTGCTGTACTGCTTGAATTTTTCGCAATATTTGATTAGAGAAGTTTTCTAAATTTTGCGCCAGGGTTTCCTGACCTGCATCGAGCACGCTAGTAATTTGATCTTCACAGTGTTTTTTTACATTGCCAAAAATATCTAAGCATGCATCATCATAAGATCTCCCTTGACGATTGGATTCTATGCCTAGTCTAATTTTCTGCAAATCATTTACGAACCTGTTTAAATATAAAAGCTCTGACTTTAAATTTTCGTCTTTTCCCATCTGGTGTCTCCTGAAAGATATACAGAAAATTATATTAATTTTTCACATTTCGTTTATAGAAAGTAAAAATGGGGCCCCGTAATCGGGGCCCCGCAGGAGAGAGATCAGTTCTAGGAACATCAATATCTCTTTAATTATCCTGCTTTTAGATTATACCTTACGAAGTATAGCAGTGACAACATCATCAATTTCAAGAGCAAACTCGAAGCAGATCTCATCAGCATTGGCTCCAGGGTACCAGTCCTTGTTGGCGGCGGCATTAGCTCCACGGCTCATCAACTGACCGTTGACATAAACCTCAACAAGCTTCTCGTCCGCGGTTGCAATTCCGGTAAGGCTAGTAGCAAGATCAGTATTGGCAGCGAGGACAGCTGTTCTGGTAGCAACATACTTTGAAGGTGCGAAGTACGTAAGGAAATCAGATAATGCAACCTGTTTCATTGTACCAGCATCATTAACTACGCATCTATCAGCATCAGCTAGAGTTGTTGACGTAGCTGAAGTGCCGCCATCCATGATGTTGAGCTCAGTACCTGTAGCAGTAATAGCAACCCCACCGTAAGACAGCTTGCCAGCTTGCGGGAAGTCAGTTACTTGGCTAGAGTCAATAGTGAATGCAATGGTTGAACCATGAGCAGCACCAAGACCAAACTCAAGCTTATCAGTTCCATCATCGAGACCGATACGATAGTCTTGAGCGTCGCCGTCAAAGACCAGGAGTGTATCCTCAGCATCAGCATCTCCGATGGTTATCCTTGGAGTTGCGCCGCCGACAATAACCTCATCAGCATTCAGTTCAAGTATGTTATCTGATACAAGCTTCAGAATACCATTGGAAACCTGATGAATATAAGTTCCATTGTCACCAAACTGAAGCTGCATAGCAGCGTTCAGAATAAGGCCGGTATCATGTACGTGTGTTAATGTAACATCGTCACCATCACCAAATTGAAGGATTACACCGTCGTCTTCAAAGTCAACAATTGGTGAATCCATCTGGATTGATGTTGCAGCTTCAACCTCGATCACCGCGTGGTCTGTAAGCTTAAGTCCTGCACCTGGATTAGAGATGAAAGAGTTTGCATCAGAGAACGAAAGGTATCTCGTGCTGTTCAGCAAAAGACCAGCGTCAGCAACGTGATTTAGACTAACATCTGAGTCATCACCGAATCTAAGTGATACTGCATCATCCTGAAGATCGATAATAGGTGAATCAAGAATAATTGAACCATCCGCTTCAACCTCAAGGTGGCTATCAGAGACTTGCTTGATGTGAGTAGCAGCATCACCAAACTGGAGCTGACGCGAGGAGTTTAAAATAACACCTGTGTCAGCAACATGTGTCAGTGTAACATCCTGATCAGCACCGAGCTTGATAGCTTTTCCGTCTGACATGAATAAGTCACCCCACTCAGAAGCAGTTGAACCAAGATCATAGACACCAGCAGCGCCAGGCTCTACCTTTCCTACCAAAAGCGTGCTGTAATCAGCTGCAGCTGGCATTGCAAAAGATGCTGATGCTGGAGAGGTAGTTGACTTAGCAAGCTGAAAGACTGCTCCGTCATAAGAGATTCCTGCCTGGACAGCACCCTTGTTTCCATATCCGAAAACAATACCTGTATTCAGGGCAGAATAGTTCCCATTAGATCCTGAAACACCGAGACCGATGATTCTATCTTCAATTGTCATGTTGGTTGTATCAACAGTTGTTACTGTACCATTGACATCAAGATTTCCACCGATGGTCAAGTTTCCGCTTATGTCAACCGCACCGTTAATATCGATGTCTGTTGCGTTAAGCTCAATCTCATCTGTAGCGTTGATGTCTAGAACAGTTGCAGAGGGTGCGTTAATGTACTGAGACGCATCATTGAACTGAAGTTGCATAGCACCGTTCAATAGAAGACCAGTATCAGCGACGTGAGTCAGTGTAACATCACCATCATCACCAAACCCAAGGACAGCAGCGTCGCTATCAAGCATAAGATCATCACCTACGTAAAGATCAGCCTGAGTAGAGATACCACCTACAACGGTTAGTGCGCCAGTTGTCTTGCTTGCAGCAGCTGTTGCTGATGAAAGCGCAACTACTCCCGCAGCTGAAATTGCAACTGCGTCAGAATCACCTGCTGAACCAATTGTTCCATCATTTGGAATTGCAATGTTTCCGCCAAATGTTGACTCAGTTGCTGTAACAGCAAGCTCATCGGTACCGTTTACAGCAAGGTGGACACCAGTAGCGCCTTCCATGTGCATGTAGCCGTTAGCGTCTGAGTGAACAAACTCAGTTGCATCACGGAACTGAAGTTTCATTGCAGCGTTCAAGCGAAGGCCGGTATCAGCAACGTGAGTTAAAGTGACATCAGAATCATCACCAAACTTAGCTATCACGCCATCATCTTGAAAGTCAACAACAGGTGAATCAAGAATAATCGAGCCATCCGCTTCAACCTCAAGATTTGAGTCTGAAACCTGCTTAACGTGAGTAGCAGCATCACCAAACTGAAGTTGCATAGCACCATTCAAAATGACGCCTGTATCAGCAACGTGAGTTAAAGTGACATCCTGATCAGCACCAAGTTTAACGGCTTTTCCGTCACCCATGAAAAGATCACCCCACTCAGCAGAGGTACTGCCGAGGTCTTGACCGCCTGATGAATCTGGCTTGATAGCCTGTGAGAAAACACCGGCAACGTTCTCTGTGAAAGAAGAGTCTCCGTGAATTCTCTTGATAGCAGACGCCATGTGATCCAGCGTTTTGTCAAGATTTGCGATGACTAGAGTCGAAGCAGCAGCTGCTGCTTCCCCGTCACCTGGTATAGAACCTGAAATTGCTGTGGTTCTAATTTTAGTATATGAAGCCATAATATTTCTCCTTATGTCTATGGCATAGTAAAATGCAGAAAATCAAAAACCGAATGATTTCCGCCTATAACACAAGTCGATAACGATTATTAAACGTTGGCTTTAAATTTAAAGAAAAACTTTAACGATGACCCAGAGGGCCCATCAGTTATTATATATTAGCTTCTTGAGATTTCTTATCTGATTATCAAATTCACAGAACTCGCTATTAACAAAATCTAGAGCTAGTTTTTTTGCTTTATCATCGGGATCATGGAATGAAAATTTAAACTTTCCAGATGAAACTTTTTCCGCATTTTTAAGTACAAGGCCTTTCATTAGCAAAAAAGCAGCAAGTGATAGGTCTGACGTATTGTATTCTTTTTCTTTCATATTATAAATCGTGCGATATTCACATTTATAATTAGGATAATTCACAGATTGTGACACACCTAATTGAAATACACCTATGCTCTCTCTTGTTACAGGGAGATTAACTAGTACGTCCTAACACAGATGATGTCATCTATCAATAAAGCAAAATAAAATTTCAGAGACGTCCCGGCTGCTGGTATTGTATAATCTCGAGTTGAGCCGGATGTCATAAGCTGGCCATTGACAAACACATCGATTCGAAGTGGATCTTCCAGAACGTTGGAGAAGTCAAGGTTGGGAATATCAAGATTTGCTTCGGCGGCGTGTGAAGATGTGACTTCATAGATAAGTTTCTTACGCTGATCCTGTGCGTTAGAGATTATATTTATTGCGCCATTTGATGCAGAAGTTATTGTTATATCTGTCCCAGCTTGTAAAAAAGAGCTTCCGTCAGCTAACCTTGTAAGTGACCCAGACAGACCAGAGATCCCTGTTAGAGAGCCAGATACTACAGCGTCGCCTCCGAACAGTGAGACACCTCTTGTTTTTCTCTTTTTAGAATCAACTGACCCTGATGCAAATAGAAAGACATCGCTTCCCGGTGACGCTGCATTCGGGTCTGCTCCGTGAAAATGGATCTGGCCTTTTGATAATATTTTAAGCCTTCTATTTACCTGAGTCCCAGATCCAGTAACAAATATCTTTCCCGCTGTTGAACCCCCCAAATCGATAAAGCGTATAGATCCGGCATCAGATCCTATTTTTACCTCATCTCTTGCGAAAACTTTAACACTTCCGCTCGGGTTAGATATCTGCGTAGTGGCCCCCTCACTAGATTTAAACTCTAGCTCAGTACCTAGCTTGAGGGGAGATCCGCCATATAAAGTTCCTGATATGACAACGTCACCCCCGAATACAGATCGCTTTTCATTAGATCCTGAGGCGTAGAAATATACATTTGTGCCTATATCTGACAAAGATCTTTTCTTGCTGTCAAAGATAGCACCTGAGACTGCATTTATTGTACCTAGCCTTAATGCTTGATACCCACCTGATGACTGAGCTATACTGCTAGGATCATCAAAAACGGAATTTCCAGGAGTATTTGATAACCTGGCTAGCCTAAATTCATCAGCTGACTCATCCCAATATACAGACGGATTAGTCTCTCCATTAATTAAAAATATTATTCCTCGATCGTTGGCAGCGCCCTCTCCGGCAGACCCTGATCCAAGGCCTATAATTGCATCTTCGACTTGAAGATGAACGCTGTCGATAACTGTCTCTGTCCCGAGAACCTCTAGGTTTCCAGAAATATAAAGCTTAGAACTAGAAGAATCCCAAAATGCTTGTGCTGCATCGAGCAGGCCTGAGCTATTGGCAAACTGTAATTCTCCACTTGACCCTGAGGGAGGGTAAACTGCATTAGCTGACATAACACACCGAGTCTATTTTATAGCTCTAGTAAGCATAAGTTAAAACTTGACTTTCTCATTATTTATTTTGTGCACCTGACTGTGTATTTTTAAAACTTTTCTTTAAAAAGCTGTGATAGTCATTAAGGGCGTGGTCTTTTGGCTCTATTTCTTCCCAGCTCCCCGCACAGAATATATAATAAGCATCAGATGCATACTTTCCGACGCCGTAGAGCAGCTCTGGATTACTTTTCCAGTCCTTATTGAGGTAATCATTGGACATTTTAACTAATGCTCTAGAACGTCTTTTAGATAGGCCTAGAGGCTGTATTAATCTTTCTATCTTGCCTAAGTCGGCAAGAGATGCCTCCTTTGGGGTAGGATAGAGGTCGAAAAATTTCCACATATAAGGCTCAGCATCCCTTCTCTTAGTTAAGTTGCAAAATATACAAGCTACAAATATTTTCCATGGATCTGACCAGAGCTTTTCTTGAACAAGATTGTAAGGTGATTTTGGAGGTATCCACTTGCGACTCATTACACACTCCCAGTAAATTTACACAGATACATTATATTAAAGGATGAATTATTTTACAAGGATACTGAATCGTATAGTCTCAGTATTGATGATTTATCTTGCAGTAAATTTTGATAAATTCGTCATCTACCTTTGAATATGCAAGCCTGTTCTTTAGTATTAGAGAAATATACTCATCCCTTTCGTAGTCGCCTAGTATCTCTTCAAACTCTGCGTCTATAATGTTTTCTTTCTCTCTTTTTGAGATAGATGACTCTTTCAATAAAGATGCTATCTCCTCTATTGCGGGCACAATTTTACTGCTGTGATCTTCATGTGACCTTGTAGCTGCTGACTCTCCGAAAGCTTTTCCCATGTGAAAAAAGCAAACGCTAATAAGGGAGACAGTAAGCATCAATATTGTAAATGTAAAAATAATACTACGCTCCAAAACCACTGAAAATGTATGGTGAAAGCTTAATCAGTGCGCTGATATGTATTATAGAAATGCACAAATATACTATGAAGAGCGGCACTGTTATAATTTTTGCAATATTGTAACTTCTAAGCTTCCACAATAAAAAGACTGACATGCTTACAAGCATAAGCTTTAGGATAACAAATGCAAGCGGGCTCTCCTTGATTACAAAAGCCATGAGGGGATTCGCCTCCGAAGCAAACCCCGCTGTTACCCAGAAAAGGGTCCCAATTGCATCTCCCAGGTTCATCCACAAAAGGATTGAAAGAGTTAACTTGTACCTATTTTCACTAAAAAAAAAGATATCCCCGCCTAAGAATACATATAGGCAAGATAAAAAATTAAAAAGCTCTATTTGTCAGTGCAGTACTGGGGTGACCTTTTTACGTCTTCTAAGAGCGCGGGTAAATCAAGGCCCGCACAGTCTATTTTAGTTTTTACAATATTATAATGATTGCAAAATCCTTGAAACTTTCCTCTTTCACAATCCTTATGAACGCTGGTCTCTACATGTCCTTCGGAGTTTTTTGGATATTCAAGGGGAATATCAATTCCTATATGAATTGCCTTCCAGAGAGCCTTTAGTGCTTCTAGCTGGATCGGGTAAAAATCAAGAAAAGGCTTTAGTGTTTTTCCGTGCACGTAAGCACTGTCCTGTATGGGCCTCTCTCCGAAGCCTCGCTTAACGTACCACTCTTGATACTTTAAAGAGTAAGCATTTGATATTTCAACCCCTATACCCTTGCTGTTTCCTCCCTCATACCTCGGGTGGCCAGCATGCCATGCCTTGTGCTGTGTATCTAGCATTTGAAAAATTGTACCATCATTGTCAATTAGAAAGTGAACTGATATTCCTCTTCTATTTAGCACAGTTGCACAAGATTCTGAGCTCAGGCAAACATCCCAATGGTTGACGAACATGGTCGGCTCTCTGTCTGGCTTTCCAGAATAGTCTGTATAGCAGCCCTTGTTCGCTTTAAAGCCATTTGCTTCATCCCAAAGTACAACTTTGTCCCACTCAATAGGAATAAATTTTCCATTATGAACAATGTTCTTCTCGCCTGGGCTATACAGCCTGTCTTTTGGTTTGTGATCAGAGATGCTAGCTTCTCTCTGCGTCCAGATCCTCCTATATGTCATAGGTCCGACGAGACCGTCTGCTGAAAGCCCATTGTCTTTTTGCCATTTCTTCACTGATTTTATTAAGTCTAAGTCAAACGTATCACATCCAAACCAAGAAGGATTCCAGCCTAGGCTGTCAGAGCTTGATTTATTATAGAATTCTTTATCCATTGTGCCTATTAGCCTCTACGTCTTTGTATTTTTCCTTGACTTTTTCACTTATGGGGATGGCCTCGCCGTCTCCGTCTATACGAACAAAAGTCATGTCTGTTGTCAAGACTGTTCTTTGCGATCCATTGTACACACTATGTCTTCTAGCTTCTAGCCTAACGACAATAGATCTATTTCCCACACTAAGAACATCGCCGTATATCTTTATAATTTGGCCAGGCCTGACAGGTTTATTGAATACTACTTCTGATATCTTCTTGGTTACCATCCTCGGCGTGTCGCATGCTTCGCACGCAAATATTGCTCCGGCTTCGTCTAACCAGCCAAGCATGGTGCCACCAAATAGGTTACCATGATATCCGACATTTGCTGCTTTGCAAAAATGTGTCGAAATAAGTTCCAAAATTCTCTCGCTTTAATTGCCTGATTCTAGACAGATATTTTCTTTTCAACAGTGCAGAGCATGTTTTCCATTTCAGTCTCTGAATCTCCTAGTTTTGACTTTATTTTAGCTATTTGAATAGCGGCCTTTATGGCCTTTATATCTAGCTGGTCTTTATAGTTTGTAAACAAATCTCTTTGTTCTTCTTGCAAAAGCTTTTTTTCATTTTCTATTCTTATCAGTTTTTCAACTAACTCTTCTACGATTTCGCTTATAGCCATTTCAAATTCTCCTATTCAAAATTTATATCTACAGAGACTTCGATGTTAATCTTTGGCACACGCAAATGATTTGCCAGTCCGTGCCTTTTAGCCTGTTTAGAGTCTAAAAACCAGTCGGCATGCTTCTTCTTATCAACAATTTTCATAAAGTAATCATCAGCTTTTCCACAATTTTGTGCCATCATTGTATAGACAATGCTATTTAGTCTATCTGCTTCTGCTGCTCCAGCCTTTAGCTCTTCAACTTTTCCCATGTCCATTGATGAAACATCATGAATCATAAGCGTTGCATCTGGATCCATAAACCGGTAACCCTGAGCGCCGAAAGAGAAAAGAATAGCCCCGCATGACATAGCTTTACCCTCTACAATTGTTGCAACAGGTATTTCAGAGTGCTTAATAGCACTAATCATTGACATCAGGCTGTAAACTTGACCTCCATAAGAGTCAATAACTACTGGAATAATCTTCTGACCTGTATTGTGGGCCTGAGCCATTTCTTGAGCAAACTTTTTAGCTGAGTCTTCATTAAATTTGTTTACCCGTATAATAACTGGGTTCTTTCGTAGC
>Ga0163180_10001020_pt1 | contig 16030 bp, 14 predicted proteins | sample AtlANTMetagenome_2_FD_109647 | JGI IMG/M metagenome (GOLD analysis project Ga0163180, IMG submission 109647) | Marine eukaryotic phytoplankton communities from the Atlantic Ocean - Atlantic ANT 4 Metagenome | ecosystem: Environmental > Aquatic > Marine > Oceanic | place: North Atlantic Ocean...
GCCGATGCCGATTGCGGTACTCCTCAGGCTCAGTTGATCAGCCCGAACTCAACGGATGGCGTCTACTACAGGACCCCGATTCAGTTTGAATTCACCAAGGATACCGATCTGGACGCCAGTATCGCTCTGAAGGGACCCGACGGCACTGTTGGGGGCGATACCGAATGGTTGAGTGAAAACATCATCCAATTCACGCCCTCGGATGCCCTGGACCTCAACGCAGAGTACACCGCCACCCTGATCCACTGCGCGGGCGAAGGCAATGTCACATTCATCACAGATGACACCTTTGGTAGCCCACTGGAAGAAGGCCCCTCTTCTCTGGTCGGCAAGACCTACGCTGTCGACTTGAATGCATCCACCTTCGTCAAACCCGAAGGCGTAGGCGCCCTCCTCGGAAGCCTTCTCACCCAAAACATCCTGATCGGGGTGACGGATGCCAATGAGACCGAAATCAGCATGATGGGCGCGCTTTCTCTGGAAGGCTCCTCAAACCAAGACCTCTGCACCGCCACATTCGGTTTTCCCATTGCCGCAGACTTCACGACCGAGCCGTACTTCTCAGTCAGCGCGGATGTGCTCACCATGGCCATCTCTGGCTTCAACGTCAACATGACTGACTTCACCTTCTCTGGCGACTTCTCCGCTTCGGGTGACCTTATCGGAGGCGGGATTCTCTCCGGCCAAATCGATAGTCGCGACCTCGCAGGCGTCCTCGTAGACTCTGGACTGATCACCGACGATGACCCCGACCAGGTCTGCATGATGATCAGCGCCTTCGGTGTCGAGTGCCAAGAATGTACCGACGGCGCAAAGTACTGCTTGTCCGTCCTGGTCCAAGACATCTACGCCGAAGAGACCGGTGAGACCCTCATCTCACTCACAGAAGAAGAAGCCGAGGAATGCGACGAATAAAGCCACACTTAAAAGCTGCAATCCAAGCTTAGTCGACCCTTCATCGGAGCCCATATGACGCACCATCTTTACATCGTGACTCTCTTGCTCAGCGTAGGCTGCGGAAACAAAGACGAGGCGGGGTACGGCTTTGGAGGCGGAAGCTACGACAGCGGAGAGAGCGGTGGCGCCGATGATGGGGCGAGTGGCGGCGACGATGATGACGGGACGTCACCGACACCCAGCGTACCCGCCACCTTCGAAGAGGTACTCGCAGACGTCCTCGTCCCCTCCTGCGGTTTCGATGCATGCCATGGCTCCGGTGCCGGCTACCTGCGAATACACGACGGTCAAACCGAAGAAGAATGGCTCGACATGCAATCGATAGTCATCGCCGACAAAGCCCTCATCACACCCGGAAACGCCGCCCAGTCCTATCTGATCATGAAGATGGAAGGCGCATCCACCATCGAAGGCGACGTCATGCCCCCAAGCGGTAGCATCGCCACAGACAGAATCGAACGTGTGCGCAGCTGGATCGACGCCCTCGACTAAAGCTCAGTCGCCCTTCAAGGCCGCCAACACCCGCAAGTAGTCCTCGGGCGGTTCACTGTCGCAGGCCACCCGCTCGCCCGTCACCGGATGCACAAAGCCCAAGGACACCGCGTGCAACAACTGATGGTCCAATCCCGCCACCGCCTCGCGAAGGCCAACCGGAAGTTGGGTCCGGGGCTTGTAGCTCGGACGGGTATACATCGGGTCCCCCAACAAAGGATGGCCCAAATGCGACAAATGGACCCGCACCTGATGCGTCCGACCCGTCTCCAAACGACACTCAAACCAGGTGGCCCAACCCTCACCGCCCGGAACCTTGAACCGAAAACGCTCAACCACCCGCCAATGGGTCACCGCTCGCTTACCTCCAGGCACCACCGCATAGCGCTTTCGGTCCTTCGGATGCCGCGCCAAAGGCTGATCAATCGTGCCCGCGTTCTGCTTCGCATAACCCCAACACAGCGCCCGATACCGACGCTCAACACTGTGCTCGGCAAACTGAGCCGTCAATCCTGAATACGCGTCTTGGGTCCGAGCCACACACATCACACCACTCGTGCCCATGTCCAGCCGATGCACAATCCCAGGTCGCTCCGGATGCCCACAATGAGGGTCCAATTTATCAAACACCGCATTGACCAGCGTCCCATCCAAATGACCCTTGGCCGGATGCACCACCAAACCCGCCGGCTTGTCGACCACCAGCACATCTGCATCTTCATACAAAATCGGCACGGGAATATCCTGCTGAATCAAACGCGATTCCACAGGCGGCGGCACGGTGACCACCACAGCCTCCCCACCTCGCATCTTTCGGGCACCCTTACCCGGCAAGCCATCCACCTGAACCAAGCCCGCCTCGACCAACGAAGACACTCGACCCCGAGACAAACCCAACGCCTCCGACAACCACTTGTCTAAACGACCCGCGCGATCCGGCGCGACCAACTCGTGAACCGTCTCAGCCACGATGCTGACGGTACAGGGCGAGGTAGCCCTCAACCACATCCACCTCGTGAATCTGCAACGCTCGACCCAGCTCCTTTACATACCCACGAACAAAAGTCTCCGCGGGCAAGGCATCAAAATCGTTGCCCTCAAGCGCGTGCAGATAACGCAAAGAAATCCGCGTCTCGTCCGCCAACTCTTCCAAGGTTCGCTTGCGAAGTTCCCGAACGGCCATCAAGAACCGTCCATCCAAACCGAAGCGACCCGCTATAGCGGCCACATCATTCAACGGTGCGGGCTCAGCCTCAGGCGTAGCATCCACCGACTCAGGCTCAGACACCACCGGCTCCGGCTCCACACGAACCGACTCGATATTCGACGATACGGCCGGCTCAGGAAGGGGCCCTGTCCGCTCAATCTGTTCCGTTATCTCCGTCGCCGGATCCGGTTTGGCCTGTGTAGGCGGTGTCGGTGGCGGAGTTGTAGTCCCTGGTGTTGTCTTCGGCGCCCCGGCCCCTGGACGTTGCGACCACTTGCGGGGTTTAGGCTGAACCTTGAAAGGGTTTCCAATGTTGAGGTCCGTGGTTTGACGCAACACCTCAAGACTCGAAATCGCCAGTGGATCGACAATCGCGTCCTTCGCGATCTCCCACATGCTCTCGGCGCCATTGGGCATGCCGTGTCGACTCGCCCGCCGATACGCATCGTACCGCTGCCGACGAACCGGATCCGTCAGTACCGTCACCGCTTCCTTCAATGACCGCTCCTGACCCTCCAAGATCGTGACATCCGCGCCCTGTTTACGCGCCGCACGAAGCCGTCTCACCAACTCCGCAAGCTGATCTTGATAGGCCGCCTGAATCGCAGCATTAGACGCCTGATGTTCGACGCCGAGGATTTCGTAGAAGCCTTGTGCCATTTAATCGTCTCAGCCAGTGGAAATTACACTGTTCAGCTTATCTATTAGCCGTTCGACGTCTCCCGGCAACAAGGTCCGCGGATCAATCACCAATGCACCCCTCGCAACACGAGCCACAATCGGGGGTTCTCCCTGCCTCAAAGCCGTGGCCCACGCCTCCACATCACCCCCTGAAATGGCGACGACTGTGGTCGGCACACCCTCTCCAGGCAACGCTCCTCCCCCCGAATAACCCACGTCCTGCTCAAGTTTGGCTCCAGGCACAGCTGCACAAATCTCAGCACCCAACGCTTCGCATTCCTCTGCCGTACGTCCCAACATCGCACGCACGGGAATGTCCAACTCTCGACCTTCGCGAACCATCCGCAGCGTGACTTCCAAAGCGACAATCGCCATCTTGTCCAAGCGTACCGCCCGGTAGACCGGATGACGCCGAAGGGTCTCGACCATGCCAGACTTGCCCGCAATAATGCCCGCCTGCGGTCCGCCCAAAAGCTTGTCTCCGGAAAACATCACCAGATCGACCCCATCCGCAACCACCCGATGGGCATGCTCATCCAGCCCGCCAGGCATCGGAGTGCCGGCCAAGGACAACTCGCCCCCCAACAACCCCGACCCCAAATCCTCGATGACCGGAATGCCGTGCTTAGCCCCTAAAGCCACCAGCTCGGCGCGCGATGCACGCTCCGTAAAACCCACCTGCTTGAAGTTGGCCGGATGCACACGCAAAATCATCGCAGTTTCCGGCCCTATCGCCTGTTCAAAATCAGACGCCCGCGTCCGATTCGTGGTGCCCACTTCAACCAGCCGAGCCCCGCCCGCACTCACAATCTCGGGCACTCGAAACGAGCCTCCAATCTCCACGAGCTCGCCACGACTCACCAGAACATCCTTGCCTTTGGCCAAAGCCGTCAACGCCAACATCACCGCAGCCGCTGTGTTGTTGACCGCCATCGCCGCTTCAGCACCGGTCAAAGCGATCACATGCTCCACCACGCCCGCCAGGCGACCACCCCTACCCCCGGTATCGAGCTTCATTTCTAAATTGGAATACCCGCCCGCAACCGATGCCACCGCATCCACAGCCTCAGGAGCCATCGGGGCTCGCCCCAAGTTGGTATGGATCACAATTCCAGTGGCATTGATCACCCGGCGAAGCGCACTGACCTGCAACAGTCTCGCCCGAGCTTCGGCCTGCGCCACCAGATCGTCGGGCACTGCGCCACCCGCCAAGACCACCGCCCGCGCCTCCGCTACCACTTCCCTCGCCGCGCGTTTTGCCAAGGCATGAGGCAACGCTGAAAGGCGTGTATCGTTGAGAAGCCTATTGATACTCGGGAGCTGGGCCAACGTCATGAGGTCGATTATCCCTCCGATCCATCCAAACGACCAGCAAGAAGCCGGGTAAAGTGTCTTTGTGAACACCCTGATCTATATGCTAGCAGCCCTCATGTGTGGCACATTCGCCATCCGTGCTTGGAGCAAGGACAAGCGCGACCCGTTGCGCCGTACCTTCATGCTGCTCGGATCCATCGCGGGCATTTACTACGGGAGCTTCACGCTCTACCTGCTTCCCGGCTTCCAAATCTTCGACTACATCCACGCCGGCGCAGGAGCATTTTTGCCCGCTGCCACGATGTTGTTCTTCGATCGACTCCTCCGAGGTGCCGCACCACGCGGCCCTGTACAGTCTCGACACGTCTGGGCCATCACCCCCCTCTTCATCGCCGGCTACGTCGCTGTCCACTGGCTATTTTTTAGAGACATGCCCCGCGCCAGTCCGGCTGAAGTGGTGCTGTCTCTTCTCGTTTACGGTGGTTTTGGGCTTGCCATCTGGAAGATTTGGACCGTCCAGCAATCCGCAGACAACGAAGTCGACCGCGCCAGAATGGCCACTTTGCTCGCGCTCTTGACCGGGGCCGTAGCCTTTTCTGGAATCGAATCCTTGGTGCGAAACCTGGGCTCCACCACCGACACCGCCGCCCTGGGCGTGCTCGCTCGGTCCATGGTCATGCAAGGGGCCTTCCCCCCCATCAGCGCCTTCCTGGGCACCCTCTTCTGCTATCTGCTCTACCAAACTGTCGAGCACACTCGCCTGCTCGACTTGTACGAAATCGTCGCTCGCATCTTTTCTCTGACAGCGGCCGCTCTCGTTTTGGTCGTCATGGATGGGGTCAGCGTCATCTGGGTCAGCAGTTTCTCCGACTACCCCATCCACGCCACATTCCAGATTTTCCTCGCGAGTCTGTTGTTCCTCGGTCTGTACGACCCGCTCAGGGACCGCATCGAAACCGTTGCCGGAGAATGGTTCAACCGACCGGGAAGACGCCTCGAATTGACGCTGCGAGAGATCGACCGCTCGATGACCAAAGTCATCTCATTGACCAGCCTCGATGCACAATTCATTGGCCGGCTTCAAAGCTCCGGTCGCGCACCCCAGGTCAGCCTATACCTATGGCGACAAGACCCCGGACTGTACGAACTCACACTGGATCGCGGCCAACCCGAAACTCCGCTGATGCACACCATCGCCCAACGGCCATTTACCGATGGGTTCAGCCAAGGCTTCTACTCCCGACCGGTTCTCGAACAAGTCGTTCGCCGCAACCTACCCGGTCACGAAGAAGCCGCTCTCCAACTTCGGACCATGGATACCATGGCCGCGGATCTGACCATTCCCATCCGAAGCGGTGATCTCATTCTCGGCTGGGTCAACCTGCGAGATGAACGTTGGTCGGATGGCTATTCCGCAGATGAGATCCGACGCCTCGAACGCACCGTCGGCCGGGCCTCGGTGATTCTCGAAAATATCTACAGCTTCGAACAACTCAAAGAGCAACACCGCTTGGCGGCCCTCGGCGAAATGTCCGCCGGTTTGGCTCACGAAATTCGAAACCCCCTCGCCGGCATCAAAGGTGCCGCCCAATACCTGGAAGGCGAAGCCAGCGAAGAAGAGGTCCCCGCCTTCCTTGAAGTCATCGTCAACGAAACCAACCGGCTCGACAAAGTGGTGAGCCAGTTCCTGACCTACGCCAGGCCCTTCGAGGTACACGCAGCTGTCGTCGACGCCAATGCCGTCGTTCGAAGCACTCTCGATCTCGTGCGCGCAGAAGGTCTGGCGGAGTCCGTATCGCTCCATACTCAACTCGCTCCTGGTCTACCGCCCATCATGTTGGACCCCGACAAACTCGGACAAATGACCTTGAATCTCGTCCAAAACGCCCTCTCCGCCGTGGGAGAAGAAGGCGAAGTCACGGTCCGAACCGGCCTGGGCACACTCACCGCACCCCCCAACCGCGGCAATCCAGCCTTTGTTCTCAGCGTCGCCGATACCGGCGAAGGCATCGCACCCGAACACCTCGAAAAACTCTTCATCCCCTTCTTTACGACCAAGCGAGAAGGAACCGGACTCGGTCTCGCCATCTGCCGTCGACTGGTCGAAGCCCACGGCGGAGAGATCACGGTCCAATCGAAACCACAAGAAGGCAGCACCTTCACCATGCGCTTTCCTCTGGGTGTTCCAGAAGGTGACCCAGACCAAACGCTCAGCTAGCCCCCATCAAACGCTCAGCTAGCCCCCATAAAGTTTCTGTCGCCCATTTCCGATCCACTCCTTGGGCCCGCGCAGGAACGCTACTGTGCATCTTTTTATTTTCATCATTGGCTGGCTATCGTCGAGTTTGGCTCAGACGGATTTTCCTGTACCCGCGCCCAGCAAGTTGGCCATCGAAACCGCCATGGTTCAAGCCGGCCTACCCACTGAGAACGCTAGCTTGCTGACCGGTGAAACCACCTGGCGAAGCGATCCCTCAGGGGTGATTCACCGACACGGAAGTATCGAGTGGCGAACCCTCGATGGGCAAGATGTGATTCCGCGTGCCACCGATGAACAGCCGACCCGCAAACGCTATTGCCATACCGCACCCGGACACGACCCCGTACCTGGAAACCGTGAAATCCATTTTGTGAACGGGGCAGACACCGAGGCTCCACCCACATTGGTGCTGGGCACAACCCCAAGCCACGAAGTCCTTCTGGTCGACCTACAGCCCGGCGAAACCATCTCGGTGCTCAGCGTCACCCACATTCATTCGGGCAAAACAAAAGAGCGCATCAGTTTGGATCGGAAAGGAGAAATGCTCGTGCTTCGCCGTCATGGAGACGGGGCCCAAGCCTGCTTCACCTACCCCTCTTGAATCACAGCAGCCCGGTCACCATCGGCAAACTTCAGCTGGACTTCATCTCCAGTCACCAATTTCGATGCAGACGACACCGCGAGCGAATCTCGAGTCACCACGACATAGCCGCGTTCCAACACCCTCAATGGCGACAGCGCATCCAACCGACCGCCGAACTGCGCCAATTTCGACCGCTCTTTCTGAAGCGCGGCAGACACGCCCATATGCACTCTGTCGCTCAAATCATCCAAGCGCAGCCGTCCATCCACCACGCGCTGAGTCGGCCCCCTTAAACGCTGATGTTTGAGGACCTCTCGACGAGAAGTGAACGAGCGCATTGCAGCCATAGACAAGCGCCCCGACAGCTCCCTGAGCACAGCCTGTAAGCCTTCTCGCTCTGGAACCACCAACTCGGCCGCATGAGAAGGCGTCGCCGCACGCACATCCGCCACTAAATCCGAAATCGACACATCGACTTCATGCCCCACCGCACTGATGGTGGGCACCGAGCAGGCGGCAATGGCTCGCGCCAATCCTTCGTCGTTAAAGGCCATCAAGTCCTCAGGACTTCCCCCACCGCGTCCAAAAATGATGACTTCCGCTCGCCCATCATCCTCCAAACGCTGGATGGCGCGGATGACCGACGCTGCAGAACCGTCGCCCTGAACCTTGCAAGCAGATACCAGTACATGCGTCGACGGAAACCGCCTCCGAAGCACCTTGATGACATCCTGAAGAGCCGCACCCGTCGGACTTGTCGCCACACCCACACACCGAGGGAGCGGAGGCAAAGGCTGCTTCAACTCCGGGTCGAACAACCCCTCCCCAGCCAGCTTCCGCTTGAGTGCCTCCAAACGCTGAGCGAGGTCCCCCGCGCCGTCTTTCTGCATCGCACGGACAATTAAACTCAAACGACCCTGCGGAGCGTACACATCCATACCACCATTCAGTACAACCCGATCTCCCGTGCGGGGTTGAAAGCCTACTCGCGCATTGCTTCCACGAAACATGGCGCAATTAATGACGGCGTTGTCGTCCTTGATCGCAAAATACCAATGGCCCGATCGGTGTGCCGTGAAATTCGAGATTTCACCGCACACGAAAACGTTGCCGAAAAAGTCCCCCACGTGGGACTTAAGCAGCTGAGCTAAGGCAGAAACGGATACGGGCTGTGACACGATGGTCCGATAACGCGATACGACCCAATCACCGATGAACTCCCTCAAAGCCACTGCTATTCTCTGCGTCTACGGTCTGTTCTTTTGGCTTTCAATGCCAGGAATTTCCTTTCTAAGGACAAACTTCCTCCGCAGTGAAAAAAGCCGAGCCAAATTTGAAGAGAAACACGGCGCGATCCCCACCCAACTCGCCGCTTGGGCCGGCAGCATCAGCCGATTCCGCAGACCCATCGCTGAAAAACTCGGCGCATTTCAACCCGTGTTTCGAATTCGCCAGAGTTGGCACCTGTACAGAGATGGACCCCACACGATCCGTAGAATGGAAATCCGTGTCGACGACCAGATTCTGTATCGAACAGGCCATGACGAGTTCGATTGGAAGGCGCCCGTTTTCAGAAACCGACGGATTCGCCCCATGGCAGAAACCTTCACCATAAAGCCTCGGGCAGACAACCCCATGGGGCTGATGCGCTACATCGTCACCCAAGCGCGCGAAGAATTCCCTGAGGCCGAGCAGGTCGAAATCCGCGCACTCTGGGGCTCTCGACGGAAGAAGGGCAAGGTTCACCACACAGTGGTAGCAAACGCCCCGAACTGGGCGCTGGAGCGCCAAAAATGAACAACCTGTGGCAACGCTGGGTGCACTATGTGGGCCAACAGATGGACCCTCGCCCTCTCGCTCTCGTCCGTATCTTGGTGCCAATCGCCATCATTGTCGACCTCCTGCGCATTCTGCAGCTCGGCCTGTTTGGCGACATGTTCACGCCCCATAGCTTGGGCGGCCTCAGTGCCATTCAAGATCCCCACTGGATCCTCTCCCACTGGCTCGGCAGTTCCGCCAGTATGGTCGCGTTGATCGTCACACTCGTCTGTATGGCCCTCACCTCAGCCGGTCTTTGGATGAGACCCGCCATCCTGCTGGGCATCTTGGCCTACGCCCAACTCGGCCACCTGTTCCCTCCAGGCGACCGCGCCATCGACCGGATCCTAAGAACCGGGCTCTTGATCCTTCTGTTCAGCAAAGCCGACCAGGCGTTCTCACTTCGGCGAGTTCAAAGTCAGCCCATTCCGGCCTGGCCCGCGCAGCTGATTCGATACTTTCTCGTCCTGGTTTACCTATCGAGCGGCCTCGCCAAACTGATTCAACAACCTGGATGGCTATCGTTCTCTGCCGATCCGCCGCTCCTGCGCATCATGATCGACCCGATGGCCGGCGACCTCAACCCCTATTTTTGGGCCCAATTCCCATGGCTCTTTCGCCTCGGCGGTTTTGTCACCATCGCCTTCGAGTTGATGAGCCCGCTCCTGCTCACTCGCCATGCTCATAAACTCGCAGCCTTTGGCGTGTTGATGCATATCGGAATCGCCATCACCATGAATCTGGGGATGTTTTCTTGGGGAATGTTGAGCTTTTACCCCCTATTCCTGGCCCCCATTTTCCTGCCTGCGCTCAACCGATCAGCCCCGATTACTCCGCCGTCGCAGGCCGCGTCGCCAAAGCCTTCGCCAACGCCGTAATCGCCGGACCCCGCATATTGGACTTTACGGCCGCTTGAAGAAGCGACCGAGCACCATCTCGATTGCCGCGACCAATCTCCGACAAACCCAACATACCAATCAACTCCACTCGTTTCGGCTGTGCCTTCACCGCTCGTTGAAGGTGGGTAGACGCCACCGCATATTGGCCCTCCTCCAATGCCATTTGCCCCAAGCGTGCATGCGCCTGCCACATGTCCGGCCGCCACTTCACCGCCCGCTCAAATTGGGTCCGAGCACCATCCCTGTTTCCTCTGGACAACAAACTCTCCCCAAAACTCGACCAATAGCCAGGATTATAGGGGTCGATCTGCACCGCCTTCTGGGCCGCCTCGAATGCCACACTCGCGTCTCCCAAACGCATGCTCGCCGTCGCCAAATTGGCCCAAGCTTTGTCATCACATGGATCCACCTCAATCACCTTCCGAGCGATCTGAGCCGCCGCTTCATGGGCCCCCTTTTGAAGCAAAAGCCAACTCAAGTTGACCCCGGCCGGTGTATGGGTCGGATCGACCTTCAGCACGGCCCACATGGCCTCCTCTGCCTCCGGTAAACGGCCATGATTGAGAGCAAAAACCCCCATTGAAAATTGGCTCTCCACCTGTGGGTCATGCCGCACATGCTGGTCAAAGGTGCATTCTCCCGCACCCTTCGACTCTCCAGCTAAAAGATTCCACGGCAACACCGGGTTTAAGGGCGCACTGAATATGGACACTGCCGTTACACCCAGAACCGTTCCCCCGACGATGAGCGGACCGTAACCACGCGCCAACACCGCCGCTTTCAACCATAGAAGTCCACCCCCCGCATAGATGGCGAGCAAAGGCACCCACGGTGCCCGATATCGACTGACCACAAAGAATAGCGCCACACTCAACAGGCCTGCCGTCAAAACGAATGCAGGGGCCGCATCTCGGGCTCGACGATGAGCACACAACCCCAACACGCCCAGCAACACTACCGGAGCGTACAAAGGTGGTATCCATTTCAGTACAGGCGACCTATCAATGGTGTATTGAAGGTCCAAATGGTCACCGATTTCACGAGGTGACAGAACCTGTACGAGCTTACGAACCGTGAGCCCCACCCCACGCAGCGGGTCATCCATCCAATGCAAAACAGCCCGAACAGTCCAAAACCGATCGGACTGAGCCGGAGTGAGCGCTGTGTCCGTCTCTATACTGGCGATCAACTGTGCTTTCTTAAGCAATCCATTCCGTTGGGGCGGCAACCGAAATGGATGCACGGCCGAGTCCAACACATGCGGATTGTTTCCTCGATACAGATTGATTCCACCGCCCAGGCTAATGGGAACCACTTCGCCCGAGGCCGCATAATTGTGGACCGTGGCCGGAGCGACGGCAAAACCGAACCCCGCTAAACAAAGCACAGCGTGCTTCACGCCCCCCCGCCAAAAGGCCACACAAGCCAACCAAGGAGCCACCAGCAGTAGGTTTCCACGCACCAATGCACCCAAACCCAAACAAAGCCCAGACAGCAACCAATCCCGACCCCGCCCTAAACGCCAAGCGCGATGGCCCATCCACGCCACACCGACCGTAAACAAGGTACCCAAGCCGACACTCAACAATCGAACATCGTAAATCACGGCCACTGGATAGAGCGCGGCCACTAAACCTCCGCACCACGCACCCATCCGACCAAACAAATGACGACCCAGGTCCACCGTCAATAAAATCGTGATCGCGGAAATCGCAATCTGGAACAAATAGACCATGGTCGGATCAGCTCCGAAAACACGGTAAATGCCCGCTAAGAAAAGGCCGTACAGTGGTGCAACCGCGAAGGCGCCGTCCAAAGGAAAGCCTTTCGACAACATCGTGACGGCCATCTCATGGTACAAGGCCGAATCCTGCACATGGGCATAGTAAAACGGCGCGTCGCGCACCGAAAAGAACCACGCCAAGCGAATCCCTACGCCCAAAAGCACACACACGATCCCTGCACCAAGCAGACGCTGAGAGAAGGGCGAGTGACCGACAGAGTTAGAAGACATGCTTCTCCAGGTGTTTCATTGTCTTGTCATGCGGTATCTTCCCATCTCGGAGGTTGCGATGCATTTGCTCTTCGCTATTTGGCTTTCAGCCGTTCTGCCCAGCCAGGCCGAACGCTACTCAACGGATAACGGATCGAGCAAAGTTCGGTTCGATGTTGGCTCCACACTTCACAACGTCCCTGCGGATGTGACTCGATTCACCGCAGAACTCAATGTAAAAGAGTCCGTATCCGGAACATTGACGGTCCAATCCGACAGCATCAAAACCGGGATTGGCGTCCGAGACAAACGTCTGTACACCTACTGCCTGAGCACAGACCAATACCCCACCATCGATTTCAATATTCGAAGCGTGAGCGGCGACACCGAGGCCTTTCAATCCGCATCGGGATCCGGAACCATCACACTCCACGGCGCACTCAAAATTCGTTCCACTACTAAGGACTTCGCTGTACCCGCCGAATTCACCTGGAGCGAAACCGGCGTAGCGCTCAAGGGAAAGACCCCGCTTTCGTGGTCCGACTTCGGCATACCCGACCCGTCGATTCTCATCTCGAAGGTCGAGCCAGTTCTCAATCTCGAGTTCGACTTGAACCTCGAGAAGAAACCCTGAGCACTACTTAGCAGCCCCCAAGATGGGATACGGCACCAACTCCGTCATCGGCCGAATGTCGTGCCAACCCACCACCTTCATGATGTCCGCCCGACTCAAGGCTGCGTGTGAATCGTAGCCGCACGAGGCCACCACCGCCGCCAACTCATGCAACACCGCATGCTGAAAATTGGCCACTTGGGGCCCCTTGATATCCGGGACCAAGCCGCGCTGGAGCCATTTCTTCTGCGTCGCCACACCCGCAGGGCAAAAATTCGTATTGCAGTGCAAGGCCTGAATACAGCCCACACTCAACATAAAGCCCCTCGCGGAGGCGGCGAAATCGGCCCCTGCGGCGAGCGCTACAGCCAACGCACCACCCGTCCATACCTTCCCAGAAGCACACAGTTTGATGCGATCTCGGAGGCCATATTCGATGAGCTTATTCTCCGTCATCATCAACGCGTCCAGCATCGGGTACCCCAGGAGGTTGGTATGCGCGAGCGGAGCCGCCCCCGTGCCCCCTTCCGCACCATCCACACCGATGAAATCTGGACAGATTCCTGTCGTGTTGAAGGCCTGGCAAATCTCATCCAAAAACGTCGGGTCCCCCAAACAAAACTTGATGCCTACAGGCTTTTTCGCCAGATCTCGAACCCGCTTTATGAAGGCACATAGTCCCTCGGCGTCATCCCACTCGGCATGCTTCGGGGGACTGATCACATCGCTCCCCATCTCCACTCGACGGATCGCCGCAATCTCTTTGGTGATCTTCTCCTTGGGCAAAATCCCGCCTTTGCCTGGCTTGGCTCCCTGCGACAGTTTGATCTCGATCATCTTGATGTGCGGGTGTGCCGCAGTCTCTTGGAAAGCCGCATCGTCAAAACTGCCATCCGCATGACGGGCTCCAAATTTTGCGGTGCCCAACTGCCACACCAAATCACCCCCACCGCCCAGATGGTAAGGCGACACGCCACCCTCACCCGTGTTGTGGTAAAAGCCGCCCTTCGCCGCACCCTTGTTCAACGCACTGATCGCATTCTGGCCGAGCGATCCAAAGCTCATGGCCGATATGTTGAAGACAGCGGCCGCATAGGGTTGAACGCCATCACCACCCACCAACACCCGGTCCACATCGTAGTTCGGATTTTTGGGGATTGGACTGTGACGCATCAGGACCGTACCGGGACGATCGATGTCCAACTGCGTACCGAACGGAACGGTGGCTTCCTTGTTTTCAGAACTCGCATAAATCCAGTTGCGGATGTACCGAGGAATGGGTCGCTCATCCCGATCATTCTCGAACAAATACTGACGCAAAGGCGGACCGGCAGACGCGATAAAATAGCGTGCCAAACCCGCCAGCGGGAAGTTGCGCTTGATGGCATTTTTCTGTTGTGAAAAATCCCGAAATGCAATCCAAAGAAACAAAGCGATAAAGCCGATGACTGCGGTTCGACCTGGGTGTACCCAGGGATACCAAACCACGGTCACCAACGTATTGATGATCCAGTCCATATGGGTCTCCGGCAAAATCCAGCATCGCACAAAACACGGCCCAACACCAAGGGTGCCCGATCCAGATTAATGGACATTCCAGGAGCACCACCATGATCGAAATACGTATTGAAGGCCCCGGAAAAAACGCACTTGGCACAAGACTTATCGAAGACTTGTCTACAAAAATCGATACCGCCAACGGCGCGCCCATACTCTTGACTGGCTCCGGCGATGCCTTTTCAGCAGGCCTCAACCTCAAAGAAGTGGGCAGTCTAGAGCCCGATGGTATGGATGCCTTCCTTGAACGCTTGGAGTCCTTTTTTCGAAAGGTCTGGCTCTACCCGGGCCCCACGGCTGCCGCTGTCAATGGGCACGCCATCGCAGGAGGATGCATTTTAGCCATGTGCTGTGACGTGGCCGTCGCTACCGACAACCCAAAAGCCCGCATCGGCCTCAACGAGGTCGCCATCGGATTGCGTTTTCCACCTGGACTGCTCAATTTTGTGCGAACCATGGTCGCGCCGCACCATCTCAACGAGGTGATTCTTGGTGCCGGTCTCCACAGTCCCCAGGATGCCGTTCGTCTCGGGCTCGTTCGATCCACCAGTGACAACCCAGTCCAGGCTGCCGAACAAGTGCTGGCACGCTTGGCCAAGCACCCAGCCGAGGCCTATGGGGCCGCCAAGCGCGACCTCCGAGCAGGAATCATGGAAGCCACCGAAGCCGAGCGTACCGCCTTCCGCGATGAAGTGGTCCCCTTCTGGACCAGCCCCGAACTCAAAGCGATGATTCGATCACTTCTCGGTGGCTGAAGACCCAGGCCGCAAAGTCCTGTACCCAATAAACCCGTCGCCCACCGCATCCGCTGTACCCAACAGATACTGCAGCTGATTGGCCGTGTGCTGAAACTGGGCCGCTCCCGGCTGCACCACCATAAACGCCACATACGAAATTCCGGAAGCGTGCAAGGCCGCAAAATCCCGGTTGATCGTCTCCCGGTCCGGAGGAGCGCCCCCCTGCGCATAGTTGATGATGCCGTATTCCTCTCGATAGTCCAGAATCGACCGGTCGCAGTAGCCGACCACAGGACGGTCCAAGACCGCCCCCATCCAGAGATGCGCCTCGGGGCTTACCCGCTCCCGGACCGGAACTGTGATGACCGCACCGTCCTCCGGAAGGGCAGAGAAACCCGCAGGTGTCTGATACGACCGGGTCGACATCGGCACGGCCGAAACCGTCCCAAAAGCCCAATCGACCACCACCATGGCCGCCAAAAACATCAACCATTTGGGGCGGGTCTTCAAGGATTCGACCAACAGCGCCACACCCACCACCAAAACAAAGGCCGACCCCGACATAAACCGAAGCGTCGTGCCCATGTCTGACACCCCCGGCAGGAACTGCAACAAATCCGCTGGGAGGGGCAAATCGATGGGCTGTCCTCGCGTCAATTCCAAGGCCGGGCCCAACGCGAGCGCCATGCAACCGAGCCCCGCCACCATCAACGGTTTGGCCCATGCCACGCCGCGCGCGCGCCACAAGCCAATGGCACCACCAAACAATGGCAACAATCCCAGTAACCCGGACCCTGGAGACACAATCAGATTGTGGAGGTCCAAGTCTCGACTCCACGTGACCGGCTCGCCAAAGCCGGATTGCAGTGCCGACCAACGGTCGACCGCAAACGGCATTTCCGCCTCAATGGCACCCATA
>Ga0163180_10001021_pt1 | contig 15997 bp, 14 predicted proteins | sample AtlANTMetagenome_2_FD_109647 | JGI IMG/M metagenome (GOLD analysis project Ga0163180, IMG submission 109647) | Marine eukaryotic phytoplankton communities from the Atlantic Ocean - Atlantic ANT 4 Metagenome | ecosystem: Environmental > Aquatic > Marine > Oceanic | place: North Atlantic Ocean...
TAAAAAAGAAAACTATGAGAGTATGTGGAATATTCTATGTGCTCTCACTATTTATTAACGAATGTAATCACTTTGGAGGATTTTTTAAATGGCATTTTGGAATGAAAAGATCTTAGAACCTAAGAGGAAATTCAGATGGATTCTGAAGGTAGACGGGATCGATTACTGGACAATCAAGAAGGTAGATAAGCCTTCGTATACTGTTTCTACAGCAGAGCACAACTTTATCAATCATAAGTTTTATTTCCCCGGCAGAGTAGAGTACAACGAAATTTCGTTTACCATTGTAGACTCAGCAAATCCAGATGCCGCTGAAACTCTTAGGCAAATTCTTTTTGCTGGAGGGTATAGACTTCCGAAAGATGAAAATGTTGCAACCCAATCTATCACTAAGCACGGTGCAGTCACTGCACTCGGAGATATCCAGATCATGCAGCTTGGTGGTGGTGGTAACTCTTCTTCTGGCGCCGGAACTGGTACCGTAAGTGGCGTTAACGATGAAGGGCAGGTTCTTGAATTTTGGACTCTGCACAACGCCTTCATCACAAGTATCGAATTAGGTGACTTGGACTATGAGTCTGACGACTTGGTTGAAATCACTGTTAAAGTTAGATACGATTACGCACAACTCAACGACACCAGCATTTCCCCATCTGCAGGTCCGCTTGCAGTCGGCGGTGTGGGCCCCGTTGGATTCACTCCAGCAGCTACCGGTGAAGATCCAGACAGACAAGACTAATATTTTAATTCTCAATTGGAGGTTTAATGAGAAATAACGATGAGAGAACAGGGGCTGTTCCTCAAGTAGACAGTCCCGCTCCTTCTCAAGAAACGGAGCAAAGAAGTGGCGGTTTAAGCTACGTTGCACCAACCGAGTTTGTTGAAATACCCTCAAGAGGCAGATTTTACCACGAAGGACATCCCCTTCGTGGCGTGTCTTCTGTTGAAATTAAACAAATGACGGCTAGGGAGGAAGATATTCTTACCTCCAAAGCGCTTTTAAAGCAAGGTGTGGCAATCGACAGGTTTCTACAATCTGTTTTGGTTGACAAGAAAATCACACCAGAAAATCTCTTAGTAGGAGATAAGAATGCTTTGATTGTCGCTGCCAGATGCTCTGGTTACGGCAATGAGTACGGCACAAAAGTTACATGTCCCGCATGCCAGTCCACCAACGATGTTGCAGTGGATTTGCTGGAAGCTAGAATTCCACGCCATGGATATGTTGACTCAGAAGCAGGCTCCGACGCACTCGATGGTGTGGAAGGCCCAACTACTACTGGAAATTATATTATTACATTGCCAGTGACTAATGCTAGAGTTGAAGTTAAGTTGATGAATGGTAGAGATGAGAAGGCTTTCACAAAAAGACTTCAGATTCGGAAGAAGAAGAAGCAAGGCGAGGCAATGCTCACCGATCAATTTAAGACTTTTATTGTTTCTATAAATAATGTCAACATTGCTAAGCAGATGTTCCAATTCATTGACAATCTGCCTGTTAGGGATTCACGCTTTCTGCGAACGGCTTATAACAAAATTTCTCCTGCAATCGAACTCAAACATGATTTCGAGTGTACGGAATGCGGCTATGAGCAGGAGGTAGAAGTGCCCATAACGGCGCAGTTTTTTTGGCCTGACTCCTGAGTTTATGGAGAATGTCTATGAGCAGTTTTTCCTAATGAAATATTTTGGTGGATGGAGCTTCATGGAGGCTTACAATCTACCAGTTGCTCTAAGGACTTGGTTCATGAAACGACTAGCCAAGCAGCTTAAAGACGAAGCTGATGCGAATAAAAAAGCAATGGCAAAGTCAAAACGTGGGAGATAAGCGGTTGTTAATCAACCGCTTTCTTTTTATATTGACTATTTAATTTGTATTTTACGGTGGATTTGCGCATGAAAGAATTTAAATTTGAGTTCCCCCCTCCAAACGAAGTTAATGAACACAACCTTGGACGGGCGAAACCTTACCATTATACATTCGGAGTTACCTTGAAGCAGCTTATGCAGAAGATGTTTGGAGGTGAACGCGTTCCAATACTTGTCAAAGGCACAATGAAGCAAGTTAAGGCTTTTGCACGCGCCTTGGTGCATGAAAAAGATTACTACAAATACTACAAGATGTATGGGTTTGCAGACCCGAAAACTTATCGATCTAGGTATCGTTTAAAGCAGGCTATCAGACAATTTGAAAGACGTACAGGTATGAAGTGGCCTCTAGAACATAAGTAAGGAGCGCTTAGTGCATGAATATTAAAATATTAAATACAATATTGGAGCAACTTAAGGCAGAAGGCGCCTCCGAAGATGTTCTCAAAGAATTAGAAAAGTTTATAGCCGATGAACAAAATAGAGTTAAAGTCTCGGCAGGGCAGGCTCAGGCTGAACTTGATCAAGCAAGAGCGGAAGGCTTAGCGGGACACCAGAGATACGCAAAAGAACTTCAGAACCAACAAAAAGCCCTTAATGATGGGCTGTCTGCACTGAATAAGCAGCTAACTGAAGATTTAGACGAAGAAACCAGAAGGCGAATCCAAGGGCAAATCCTAGAATTGGAAGCCATGGAAGAGCAAGTCAAGCAGCGCGAGGAATTTGCTCAGAAGAGTCAATCATTCCTAGAGGGCAAAGGCTTAGTAGTAGACTTTGATAGCTCTCCAGTTGGCAAATTCTTAAATGACATGCCGGGAGCCTTCGAAGCTGCAGCTTCTGCGATGGGTTCAGCTATCCAGCCGGCAAACTTATTTGCAGCCGGCGTCATGCAGATGATGAGCGCAACCAAAGACTTAATGTTTGCGTTTGATGATGCATCGACTAGCCTTATCAAGCAGACGGGAACCACCGGAGAATATAATGACTTGCTGTATGACTTGCAAGAGTCCAACAAGATGTACGGAGTCACTGTCGGTGAAGCTGGCGAAGCAATTGGCGCACTGCATACCACAATGGCTGGCTTTAATCAATTGGGTGCTGAACAACAAGCAACATTAGCCACGACAACTGCACAAATGAAAGCCTTCGGCGTCGAAGGTGGAGCCGCCGCTAAATCTTTCGATAATATGATTGAAGGTATGGGAATGTCCGTCACAGAGGCGAACAATGTGCAGCAAGAAATGATTGCTATGGGCGGAGCCATCGGCGTATCCGCTGGGCAGATGACAGACGACTTCAACAAGGCTGCATTTGAGATAGCTAAGTACGGCCCAGGGGCGATTGATGTCTTCAAGGGCATGGCTGCAGCCGCTAAGTCAACAGGTGTCTCTATGGACAGCCTGATGCAGATAACAAAACAATTTGACACCTTTGAGGGCGCAGCCCAATCCGCTGGAAAGTTAAATGCGATTCTAGGCGGTGGAGTTGTCAATTCTATGGACTTGCTGAACGCCACAGAAGAAGAAAGAGTCAGGCTCCTTATTCAGTCTGTTGAGCAGTCTGGGAAAAATTGGGAAAACCTTAACCGATTTGAAAAACAAGCAATTGCAAGTGCCGCTGGAATCCAAGATATGTCAGAGGCAAACAAGATATTCAGTCAATCGCTCGGAGCCTATGATGAAATGCAGGCAAAAGCGAAAGGGGCAGAGGCAGAGCAGGCTAAGCTAGAAGAACGAGCCGCAGCCGGTGTCTCTTTCCAAGAAAAGTTAACTATGCTAGGACAGTCATTCGCTGTCGCCTTTATGCCACTTCTAGAATTTCTTCGGGGATTCATGGACACCATATTGATGATTAACGACGCCACTGGAGGATTATTCATTCCAGTCTTGGTGGGCTTAATCGGAGTCGTTGCCTTGCTGTCAAAAGCGACAGCAATCAATAATGCCATTCTGGGAATCAGTAATGGGATTATGGCAGCAAGAGCTACAATTACAGCTATCACAACTGGAAGTCTTGCCGGCTTAGCTGGAGCCGAAACCGGAGCCGGCGGTGCTGCCGGCGGTGCCACAGCCCCAACGTTAGCTATGGGTGCAGCGATTAAAGCACTGATGCCCCCGCCACAATTAGTACTAGCTCTTCTGGGGATAGGCGCAGCATTCTTGGGTATTGGATTGGCAGTCGCTGGTCCGTTGATTGCTTTGGCAATGATAGTCATGGCGTTAAAAGACTTGTTCATAGTAATGCTTGAGGCTCCAAAGGCTATTGGACAAGCAGTCATTGGCATGCTCGGCTTCGCCGCCGGCGCAGCGGCGGCAATGGTAATACTTGCCGTGGGACTGGCATATTCCGTTGCTATCTTAGCGCCATGGGCTCCATTAATGTATGCCCTCGCCCCAGCGCTGATGCTGATGGGTGTGGCAATGGGCGCAGTCGGAGCCGGCGTCTATCTTTTTGCAGTGGGACTTAACAAGCTGGCAGAAGCTGTCGGCGCCTTTGCTGATATCAGTTTCGAAACTTTAACTCAAGCGGCGATTTCTTTAGCGCTTTTTGCGGCTATGCTAATTCCACTTGCTTTGCCGCTCGCACTCGCTACAGCTATGGTTGGAATCCCATTGTTTATATTTGCTCTTTCGTTGCAGATGTTCGCGGAAGGCTTGGCAGCGTTCAATGAAGTCGGATGGATGGCGATGCTTAAGGCTGTTGTTGGGCTTACTGTACTAGCCTTTGGGCTCATGAAGCTGGCTGTGCCGATTGCTGTCGCCGGTAGCATGGTTGCTATTCCGTTGATGATGTTGGGTGTAGGCTTGCTTATCTTTGCATATGGGCTTAAAGCATATAATGATGTTTCTTGGATGGCAATAGTTAAAGCTGTTGCCGGATTGTATTTCTTAACATCGCTGTTGTCTGCCTTGACAGTTCCAATTATGGTTATTGGATCACTAGTTGCAATTCCGCTTATCTTGATGGCTATTGGACTTTTCGCTTTTGCACTTGCACTTAAGCAGTTTAACGATGTAGGGTTGTCGGCTATTCCTGCCGCAGTCACTGGGCTGTATTTCTTAACAATGATGCTGGCATCCTTAGCTCTCCCAATATTTGTCATTGGGAACATGGTTGCCATCCCGCTTCTCTGGATGGCGTTGGGCTTGTTTGGATTCGCTATCGCCCTCAAGCAGTTTAACGATGTAGGATTATCAGCCATCCCCGCAGCAGTCGCAGGACTGTGGCTCTTGACGTGGAGCTTGGCTAAGCTAGCTATACCAATATTTGTCATTGGTAACATGGTTGCAATTCCGCTTCTTATGATGGCACTCGGATTGTTTGCCTTCGCCATAGCACTCCAGCAATTTAATAACGTAGGCATTGGGGCTATTCCAATAGCTGTCGCTGGGCTATGGCTCTTGGTGTTGTCGCTGTTTAAGTTGGTAGTGCCTTTGGCAGTTGTTGGTACTATGGTTGCTATGCCACTTCTTATGCTTTCCGCTGGATTGTTTGGGTTTGCTCTGTCGATGCAACAGTTTAATGGCGTAGCCGCAACTGCAATCCCAGCCATGGCTGCGTCCTTGTTCCTGCTCGGCGTTGTCCTCGCAAAAGTTGGAGTCCCACTAATAGTTATTGCACCAATGATTTGGTTCGCCCTAATGCAATTGGGCGCTGGGCTGTTCATCTTTGCGACTGGATTGGCTGCGTTTAATAATGTCGGCATGGGCGCCATTCTAATAGCCATTACTGCGCTAACGCTGTTTGGACTTGCAATGGCATGGTTTATTATGACAGGTATTTTGGCAGCAATGATTGTCGGATTCCAGTTGTTGGCGATACCACTGATGATGTTTGGCGCAGGATTGTTCTTTGTAGGACTAGGCTTGCTCATGATTCAAGCAGGAATCCCCGGCTTGATGGCTCTCTCTAGTGTGCTAGAGGTTATCGCTGCTATCGCTCTTAGCGGAGCAGTGGCAATGGGAGTCCTCGCGGCGTCCATTATGGGAATCGCCTTCGCACTAATGTTCATTCCAGTGGAGAAAGCAATTGCCTTCTCAATGTCTATGGATAGCTATGGTGCGGCAATGGCTGCAGTCGCTTCTCTCACTCCTGAGTCGGTTGAGGCAGCAGAAGCTATTGTGGAGACTGCCAGACAGTATGTTGAAGTGCAGGCAGAGATGCAATCCCCAGACGAAGATGCGTTCCTGCAAGCTCTCAAGCAAGTCTTCGGCGGTGGCGAAGGCGGAGAAGGTGGCGGAAGAGATATTGTGCTCAAGCTTGACAACAGAGAATTCGCCCGTGCTGTAGATGCAGCTATTACTAGCACTCATTCTTTGAGCATTGACTAATTACCTATAAAGAGGGCTTATTATGGCAAATTCACAATTTCCCGGCTTGGATGGCTTTCGCCCAGTTAATGGACCAGACGGCAATCCTTTAAGCGGAGCAGATGAATCTAAAGCGATGGCAGCATACGGAGAAGATCCGTCAAACGCACTAGCAGATGGTACTCATAAGCAGCAAAAGCTAATGATATATCACATTCCAACAGGAGAGACTATTGCATTCAAGGCATATATTGAAGGCTATTCTGATCAGTACACTTCAGAGTTTTCAGAAGAGGTTGTCTATGGGCGAATGGATCCTATCGTGCAATATCAAGGCACAAAGAGAGTTATCTCGCTGGACTGGGTTGTCCCTGCATATTCACCATCAGAGGCTCAGTTAAATCATGAAAAGTGCGCTGCACTATTTTCCATGATGTATCCGCTGTATGACGGCGGCGCCGATGTTTCAAACGCGAACACGATTAGTGTCGCCCCTGTTTTTAAAATTAAATTCGGAAACTTAATTACGGATCCAAAGCACAGAGATACTGACAGCGCAGAAGAGGGAGGGCTGGTAGGAACCATCACCGGGTTCACTTATTCTCCAGATTTCGAACAAGGCTTTGTCGATGGCTCCGGTGGTAATTTGCTGCCAAAAGCCCACAAGCTCAGCATAGAATTTACTGTATTGCACACACACGGACTGGGTTTCGACAACTACGGTAGAAAGCGCGAATCCAAGTATCCTTATGGTGATGGAGCCGCATCCTCCGCCGGCGGTGGTGGTGGACCAACAGGCATACCCGAAGTGGACGAGGCTGCAGAATCGGGCGTAACGGGAGGCTAACACATGAGAAATGACGGAAGAAGAGTTGTTGTCAACAATGTAGATTTGTATGAAGAGATGCTTGAGGAAAGAGACTTGAGGTACTTCAGACACTACGTTACGCCAAATTTTAAATACCCGACAGCAGAACAGATGAGAGAGATTCACACGCTCAGGCATGTATGGAAGAAGGGTGATAGATATTTTAAATTAGCGCACAAGCATTATGGAGATTCCAGAATGTGGTGGGTTTTAGCTTGGTTCAACAAGAAGCCTACAGACGCACACGTTAACAATGGGGATGTAATATTGGTGCCAAAACCTTTGACAACACTGATTAAATATATGAGGAACGTGTAGCATGGGCTGGTTCAGTGATGACGACGAAACAAAACCAAAAGGTAAATATAGTGACGCATGCTTGCTCATGGACTATATTGATGTATTCGCACAGCTAAGCACTGCTGTTTATAACTCAAGCGGCTGGGACAACTTTACGGTTGTCACCACAAACGAAGACTCCGGTGGCGGAGCACATGAGATAACGGCAAAGCTTACCAGCAGAAACGGCTTGGAGCATTTTTTAAACATTTCCCCCGCTGCTTTGTCCGTGCTAGTGCCAAAAGTTAGAATTTTTAAGCTCATTTACGAAAATCAAGAATCGAAACCAATGGAAAAGGAATTGGTGTTTGATGATTTTTATGCCAAGTCTAGAGTAAATTCAATTACAAGCGGTGGCGAGAGACGCATCGGCGGTGTGGGTTTGAAATCTTTTGATTGGGAATTGGCTGGAACCAACCCAGCAGAAGCAGACAAGTGCATCAACGTGAATTGCCAATTTGAGTTTCAGTCGATGCAAGACTTGATAGGTAAAAGATTTAATTCTTTGACGGGAGAAATTTTAGCTGGAGAGGAACTCGGAGACTTGGAAAGCGAAGCATCGTTCTTGGATTTAATCTTTCATTCACCACAGACATCTCAGTCCTTCGGCCCAGAAGCCGCCGCAGCAGAAGCTCGCGGCGAATACGTTCCCAAATTTTTTAGAATGAAGGCTGTGGTTGGCTGGGCAGTGCCGTCTAACTATGATCAAAAGCTTCCCGGCATGACTACCACACAGTCACGACGCCTACGCGCAGAGCTTAAAAAGATGAACCTCTGCCTTATTTTAAATTTGGTTAGCCATAAATTTGACATCAAGGAAAACGGTGGTGTTACCCTAGACATTGAATACATCGGTGCCCTAGAGGAAACAATAAACGGAAACACTGCGAACATCTTGGAGCAAAACAAAATCACTGCAAGGGTGAATGAGACACAGGCAGTACAGTTGGAGCAAGAGAAAGCTAAACTGAGAGACTTCGAAGCGATGGTGGACTGTATCAACTCGGGAGCCATCGGCGGAGGCGCAGATGAGGCAGAGAGATGGAACGAACAAATTGATGATATAAGAGAGGATATCCAAGAGCAGCAGGAATCCATAGACGACTTTAACACTAGCGTCAAACAGCAGATTTACAAGCAGTTTCTCAGCGAGCTTAACGACAGAGTGCTGGCTTTTGATATCGATGAGGATGATATCGAGGATTGGGTTGACTCGTTAGGCTCAGCGGTACGCCCCGAAATCAATACTGTAATCGATGTTGATTCGTTTGGTAGGGGGCTGGATGAAGACGCAGAAGAAGAGCAGCAGGAAGCTGTAGAGGACGCCGCAGATGAAGGTGGCGAAACTAGCGCCGGCGATGACGCCAAAAACTCCGCCGTCGATCCAGAGAAAGGAAGAGTCCATTATGTATACTTTGGTGACATTCTCGATATCGCCTGCAGAAAAGTTAAACCAGATTACAATTCAAATGCTGATCATATGAATATACTTTGCGGTCCTGTCATAGTGACGCACCCTAGAGATAATCGTAGGATTCATATGAACTTGGCAGACTTACCGATATCGTATGACGACTTTCAGAATTTTTTCTTTGAGACGGTTGTGAGGAAGCAGTTAGCCTCATACCCATTAAGATCGTTTATCGCAGACGTACTGGAACGTCTCGTCAAAAAAGTGCTGCAGCCAAACGAATGTTTTGTTGCCAACAAAGAACACAGAGCTATTGAGATAGGAATGAATAGTTTTACAATTGATGAGCGCACGTTCACCGCAGTTGATACTTATCCCGGCAGAGCAAACCTCAGCGAAATGAGCTTGCCAGCCATTGAGGCTGTGGGCGAAGGTGCCGAAGCAGATGAAAATTGCTTGCTGCTATTTCTGAATAGCTATCGCGCTGCTGATTTGAGAGGTGATCCAGCAAATGACAGATCGAAAGGAATATACCATTATCACATCGGCGCCGAAGCTGGGATTATGAAAAAGGCTAGCTTTTCGCGCTCTGACGTACAGGGACTGAGAGAAGCCCGACAAGCAGAGAGTCGAAACCTAGGGCAAATCCGAGACGTATACAACGCCAGTATGACTATGGTTGGTAACACGCTTTACATACCGGGCATGAAAGTTTTTCTAAACCCTCCTTACGGATTAGGGGATCCAACTATCGGCCCACGCCCCGGCTCAGACGGTAAAACCCTAGAGGGTGGCTCGTTAGCAAACCTTTTGGGCATGGGTGGCTATTACGATGTTATTACGGTGAAGTCGAAAATAAGCAGAGGCGGGCAGTATGACACAGAATTGGAACTCATCTATGCGCAGTCCGGCGCCGAGTCGGAAACTATCGCTGCACGCTGCGAAGGGCTATCCGGCACTGTAGAAAGGGATGTCGGTTTTGGTGAGCAGGTGGGCAATGCCTTATCTGAAGTTGGTGATGTAATTACTAGTGCCATACCGGGCTTGGGAGAAGACTAAAGATGGGTATAATCAACAAAAAAAGATATGGAGTTCTAGACAGATTATCTAGAAAGCTGAACAAACGCCCCAGAAGCCTTGACAACAAGACAGTCATGTCCGACGCAGAGATTGATGAAATTGCTAAAAAGATGGTGGAGTCATATGAACATGAGCCCTTCGCCTCGCAGCCATTTAACGATGAGATAATTCCACTAGGAAGCAACCAAGACAGAAGTAAGAAACTTTTTTATCGTAGAAAATATTACAACAGATTCGCTGTGCCAGAGGGCTCTAAAAGTCAGAACGTTTTGGACGACGACGGCGTTGTCGATGATACCTCTAAATATATTGGCGAAAGCCAGTCTGTGTTTCCTCCGTTCCCTAGGCACGACTTTAACAACGATAAGATATTCTATGGCAGAATAGATACAAACAATCGCTCCATATATCCTTCTGAGAAAGTTTTGAAATTGGTGGATGGGACTAAAGATATCTTTTTGGTTAATTTTGTAGCGGAAGCTTTGAATGATATGTTGCGTAAGCTGGAAAGAATGAAGTTGTCTGGGCAAATCTCCACACAAAGTGCTTACTATAATTTTGAATGCAAGAAAGGGTGGACTAGCTTTACTGCCACGCACCATGGCATTATCTCTGCCATGTATGAGCCTTTTGTGGTTAAATATCTCAACAAACCTAAGATTGCTAAAAAAGTGAATTCCTTCGAAAATTTTTCTACCCAATTTATCCATTTTTTGAATTTGCTATTGCCGAAGACACCCATCACTAGAACGAATTTGCAATTAAAGAGAAGTGTTAATCCGTCAATATCTGGCATTGTCTTTGAGATTTCAACCGACATGCATGACAATGATAAGATAAAATATCAGAAGTATATTTTGGATGATTACTTTTTGATAATCAATAGGTTAGCCAATTCCTATGGCTTTATGATTGATAAGAATGCGCCATGGCGCTTCATAGCAGATTTGGAATCGCCCGCAATGAAAGAGAGGCTAGCTGGCAAAGGATTCTCAACACTTCAGCAGATGTTTGACACCTATTACTACAAGACACACTGGTACGACGCAGATGTTCTCAGGAAATACATGACAGAATTTTATGACTCTTATATTGAGGCTTATCCACATTATTCGACTACGGAGAATTGTGGGACTGGCTCGAAAACAAAACTTATCTATAGAGCCCCAAGAGCCGAAAGTCCATGGACAGACAGAAAAGTTTTAGATTTTTATTTTTACGTTAGAGCTAAGGAAGCCGCCAAGGAGTGGACGCAGGTAGAATTTGATACTGAATGCTTCAAGGCGTGGGAAGTTTTTAAGTTTTATAATTTCCGCGCAGCACTAGATTATATTGACGACAGAACAACTCTCCACATCGGCGGTGGCTCCAACCCCGGCATTAGAACGAAAAAAGATGAAGCAGATCGAATATTTTCTAATCATATATCGTCTGATATGCGAGGAAAGTATATTTTTACTTTCTAGGAGGACGTATGCTGTTTCAATCGCTTGACGATAAGAGTGAGTGTGTGGGAATTTATCAAAATGGTGAGCTTTTGTTTGGCGATGATGTAGATTTATCGTCTGGCTTGAGCAAAACTTGGAATTATTCTAATTTTCTGGAAAACCACCCTGACATTGAATATGCTCAGGTTTATTGCAATGGGGAGTCCTTGGATAAAATCTGCCCTAGCCATCTTATCGAAGAGTGGGAATTAATCTCGGGGAAACTTAAGGCTTTCTTGAGGGCGAATAAAATAGCAAAAGTTGACTTAGCTCAAAACTGCTTTTTTGACGTTACACCTCATAAATTTTTAATAAGATTTTGTGAATTAAAAAATGAAATCTGCGAGTGGGTTTTCGACAACTATCCACGCCCAGAAAATTACGAACACATGGCTGAAGTAAGAAAAGTGCTCTGTGATATCAAATATCGTCCTATAAATCTAGACATGACGGCGCTACAGAGATATTACCATGAGCGAAAAGCAAAAGATTTATATATGAAATTTAGCAACAACACGGCATATTGTGACTATAACCAGTATGGGGCAATTACTGGTAGGCTAGGCATGAACAAGGGTTCGTTTCCCATATTGAACTTGAAGAAAGAGTACCGACAGATGGTGAAGCCAAATAATGACTTTTTTGTTGAGTTAGATTATAACGCCGCCGAGGCGAGGGTTGTGTTGGCACTGTTGGGTGTCGAGCAGCCAGAGGAAGACATTCATGACTTCCATGCGAAGACTCTGTATCGTGGATTGTTAACCAGAGAAGAAGCCAAGAAGAGATTTTTCGCTTGGCTCTATAACCCAAGCTCAGAAGATTATCTATCAAATAGGCAGTACGACAGAGAAGAGATTCTGAGCAAGTATTACTTTAACGGACATGTTCAGACTTTATTCGATAGAAAAATTAATTGCGATGACTTCCACGCTTTCAACTACCTTATTCAGAGCACCTGTGCTGATGTGGTGCTGGATAGAATGTGCGATATCTATAAACTTCTGTTGCAAAGAAAGTCCTATATAGCTTTCACGCTTCATGACAGCATCATCATTGACTTTAGCTCAGAAGATAAAGATATGCTGAAAATGATTATAGAAACTTATAAAAATACTAAATTAGGTAATTTTAAAACATCTATATCAGCAGGTAAAGATATGTATAACTTAAAGTTGATTAATATATAGGACTATCACGATGAACGTAATTGGATTAGGAAAAGCAGGTTGTAAAATAGCAGAAGGATTCGAACAACACCCTCAATACACTGTGTTTAAGATAGACGCAGACAAGAGCTACAAAAGGAAGAAGAATTGCTTCTTTGTCCCACCTCAGCCAGCGGTGGAAATGTACGATGCCAGCCCTCTGGATTTGAAAAAGCTTGTTGAGAGTCTGGAGCCAGACGATGAAGTCCTATTCATTGTGTGCGGTTCTGGCAAAATAGCCGGCTGCACTTTGTGGATATTGCAACAGCTTAGAGAGAGGGAGGTAAACATAGCATACATTTGCCCCGATATTACAACCTTAGATAATAAAGCTAAGTTGCGCCACCGTGCCCACTATCACATTCTTCAAGAATATGCCAGATCTGGTGTCTTCAAGAGGATATTCCTGCTGGACAACAATTCCATATCCAAGATTGTTGGCTCAACATCTGTACTTCAGTATTACAGTAAAATAAATGATTTTATTTTGAATATTTTCCACGCCCGAAACGTTTATATTAACAACGATTCAGTTTTCGATACATTTCAAGATGATTTGATTACTACTCGTATTTCAACGTTTTCGTTGGTGGATATGCAAGAGCAGAAAGAAAAGAATTTTTTTGATATAAAAAATGTACATCAAATAAAATATTTTTATGGATTCAATCGTACCACTATAGAGAATGATGACAGTCTCTTAGACAAGATTGTCAAAATCTCGACAGCGCAAGCAACTGACGACACTATTACTTCATATGGAATATATGAATCGCAATATGAAGTTGGGTACTGCTTCGCTGTCAAATCAACAGCAATAATTCAACAAATGGAGTAAGAATGAATATGCGTTACTACAGGGGAACCTTCACCAAGGCAAACGGTGAGCTACGGACTATGTTTTTTGTCCGTCCAGAAGATTTGCCAAATGAGTTCATTACCGAGAACACAAACGGTAACGGAAACCGTCGAGCACTCAAGGAAGGACAGGAAACTGTGTGGGATTTGAAGGTAGGCGGATGGCGGACTTTCAACTGGAAGACTGCCGATATCGAAGAGATTCAAACGTTCGAAACTGATGAAAATATTTTGAATAAATTCATCAAAACAAACGTTTAATAGATAATTACATTTAGCAGGGGAGGATATTTGCTTCCCTGACTTTAGACAAAACAGTCACATATAAAAAGGAGAAAATATTATGGCTATTGACTTTTCAAAAATGAGAGAGAAGCTCCACAAGCTTCAAAACAAAGGCGCCGGAAATAACAATTTCTGGAAGCCACAGGATGGCGATCAAACCATCCGAATCGTGCCTACAGCGGACGGCGACCCCTTCAAGGAGTACTGGTTCCACTACAATGTAGGCAAGAACGCAGGTTTCCTGTGTCCCAAAAAGAACCACGGCAAGGACTGCCCAGTGTGCGATTTCGCATGGCACATTATGGGTGAGGCTAAGCAGAACAATGATGCTGAAACGCTGAAGTTGTCTAAGTCTCTGCTTCCACGCCAGCGCTTTTTCAGTCCCGTACTTGTGCGCGGAGAAGAAGACAAGGGTGTTCGTGTATGGGGCTACGGCAAGCTTGCATACGAGAATCTTATTCAGCTTGTTCTGAATCCAGATTATGGTGACATCACCGACACCGAGACTGGAACCGACTTGGTTCTAAACTATGGCAAGCCCCCCGGTGCATCGTTCCCACAGACAAAGCTACAGCCTCGTCGCCGCACAAGTCCCCTCACCGAAGGCGCGGACGATACCAAGACGCAAGAAATGCTTGATTCTATTCCAGAGTTTAAGGATTTATTTGAAGTCAAGGAAACCAGCGAAATTGAAACTATGCTGGATGGGTTCCTCTCGGGACAAGATACAAATCCCGAAGAAAACTCAAGCGAGACGACAAGGTACAAAAGTACCAGTAATGAAGCTACGGATGTGGACGCTGCGTTCAAGGAATTGCTAGCTAAGTAATGAACCAGCCCACGGGGAGGCACAGGGTTAACAGGTGCCTCACTTTTTTCATTCAGTAGGAGAGACAATGAGAAAGATTATTATTTTACCACTGGTGCTTGCAATCGGCTGTGGTGATAAGGACGCCGAGGACTCCGGCGCCGACACTGCCGCGCAAGAATCAGAAGAGTAAAGAAATTCCACAGGGAGGCACAGGATTATCAGGTGTCTCGTTTTTCACACATACACACAGGAGAAAAAATGAGTGACAACAACAAAAGCGGGTATCAAATCCGCGCAGAAATGCTGAGCGCTGCTGCATGCGTTCTATCCGACAGGATTGCTCGACAAGAACAAAATGAACACTTCTTGGCAGAGAATTCTGAGGACTATCAGCGTAAGGCGATTGAGCCTTATACCACTGAAGAAGTGATTGCGGAAGCTGAAAAGCTTTATGCATTTGTACAGAACAAGTAGTCAGATGCATACACTCTTGGGAGTAGAGTTTAAATACTCCCCTTTTTTTGAATAATAAAACTCACCAATCGTTTAATGAACAGGAGCAAGAATGGCTAAAGCAAAAAAGAAAACACCCACAAAAGGCAAGTTGTCTCTTCAAGATAAGCTTAAGATGATTAACAAGCTAGCAGGCAGTAACGTTGCCTACAACCTTGAAGAAGATAACCCAACAGATGTGACGGAGTGGATTCCAACATCCTCTTTGTGGCTAGACTCTATCATCTGTAGAGGCAAGAAAGCCGGCATCCCCATGGGTAAAATTTCTGAGCTAGCTGGATTATCTTCCACAGGAAAGTCCTACATGGCTGCGCAGATTGCAGCTAATGCTCAAGCGCAAGGCTGTTCCGTTTACTATTTCGATTCTGAGTCTGCTATTGACTCTACCTTCTTGGAGAAGGCTGGCTGTGTGATGGGAGCCCCCGGCGGAGGCTTGGGAGACTTTGCATATATCCAAGCGCAAAACGTTGAGTTTGTGCTAGAGACTATTGAAATGATTTTGGGCTCTGGAGAAGAGAGAAACCTGTTCATCTGGGATTCCTTAGCTTTAACGCCCGCAATCGCAGACTTAGAAGGTGATTTTAATCCACAAAGTACAATGGCAGTTAAGCCTCGTATTTTGTCAAAAGGTTTGGCGAAGTTACTTCAGCCAATATCGAATTCCAACTCCGCTTTGCTGGTGCTTAATCAGTTGAAGGACAACATCACTAGGAGTCCATCCGAAGCACTTACGACTCCCTACTTTACACCGGGCGGCAAAGCACTAATATACTCCTATTCCCTCCGTATATGGCTGACTGGCAGAAAAGCCAAAGCTTCCTTTGTGTATGACGACAAAGGCTACAGGATAGGTTCGGAAGTGAAGGTGAAGCTGGAGAAGTCTCGTTTTGGGACTCAAGGCAGAACTTGTAACTTTAAAATCCTGTGGGGTGACGAGGTAGGTATTCAAGACGAAGAATCA
>Ga0163180_10001022_pt1 | contig 15988 bp, 9 predicted proteins | sample AtlANTMetagenome_2_FD_109647 | JGI IMG/M metagenome (GOLD analysis project Ga0163180, IMG submission 109647) | Marine eukaryotic phytoplankton communities from the Atlantic Ocean - Atlantic ANT 4 Metagenome | ecosystem: Environmental > Aquatic > Marine > Oceanic | place: North Atlantic Ocean...
CCTGCAGGGTATTATTCAGGACATGCCCCATGTGCAGGATCCCCGTTACATTGGGCGGCGGGATAACGATCGAATAGGCAGGCCTGTCCGAGGTTTCGTCACCCCGGAAGCAACCCGCCTCTACCCAGCGCTGGTACCAGCTTCCTTCAACCTCACCAGGTTCATATGCCTTGCTGAGCTCAGCCATAGAGGGCGGAGGGAAACCCACGCAGGCCATCATTTCAAGACATTCGGTGCCTCAAAAAGGATTCAACACCAACACCTATTGCGCAGGTTCGGCAAGACGGATCCCTTCCGGGTCAGACAAGGTCACCAGTCCCCCCGGGATTTCCACCTTCAGCTCGGCATTTTCACTGAATCCACGTATGCGTCCGCGCAAACCGGAAGACGTCTCCACCACCTCCTCCTTCCAGGCGAGCAGATCCCATGCACGTTCCGCGACCAACGGCTCCTCGAGATGAAGCACGTTCATCAATTCCTCGCGGATCTCCTCCACCAGAACCTCACGATCTGTTTCCTCTCCCAGCAGCTGAAACATGGACACTGCCCCAAGCTCGAGGGGAAGCTTCCGCTCATTCACATTCAAACCGATTCCAATCACGGCGCAGTCTCCGCGGATCTCAATCAGTATCCCACAAATCTTACGACCCCCGACCAGTATATCGTTGGGCCACTTGATCGCAGGGTCGAGACCCCGGGACCGCAACCCTCCTTCACACACCGCGAGAGCTGCCGCCACGCTCAGCCAGCCCCAACGCCTACGCTCCCAACTCGGGGTAACCACCAGCGAGAAAGCCAGGCCTTTTCCCGGCTCGCTGATCCACTGCCTGCCCTTCCGGCCCCGCCCTGCAGTCTGCTCCTCCGCTCCCACGATCCACCCGTGAGCCTCCACCCCCTTTTCACGGGCAATCTCACAGGCCCGGTCATTGGTTGAACGAATCGTTTCATGCCACTCGGCATGATCATGAGTCTCCGCGGGAATCTCTCGGTCAGCAGCCATCATTCTGGAGAGTCCTGGTCAGGCCTGCTCCGTCCCCGAAGCAAATTCCAGGGAAAGATCGAGAGCGACAGCAGAATGCGTCACCCCCCCCACCGAGATGAATTCCACCCCGGTTTCCGCGATACCCCGGACTGTGTCCAGAGTTACTCCTCCGCTGGCCTCCAGGAAGGGCCGCTCACAATCTCCACGCATTTCAACCGCCTTCTTCATCTGCTCGTTCTCCATGTTGTCGAGCAGAAGGTAATCGATCTCTTCCACTCCAAGAAACATTTCCACCTGCTCAAGGCTCTCCGCCTCCACTTCCACTTTCACTCCGGGATGGGCCTTCTTCATCAGGAGAGCAGACTCCCGCAAGGCAGCCACTCCCCCTTCCACCACCAGGTGATTGTCTTTCACCATGGCCCGGTCATAGAGGCCCATGCGGTGATTCTGCCCACCACCCGCGAGGACCGCCGCCTTTTCCAGAGAGCGCCAGCCAGGTGTCGTTTTCCTGGTATCGATGATAGTCGCCCCTGTGCCCTTGATCGCCTCAACGAACAAGGCTGTCCTTGTTGCAACCCCCGAGAGGCGCTGCACGAAATTAATCGCCGTACGTTCTGCGGTAAGCAGCGACCGGGCCTTTCCCGCTATCTCCATGACATAAGCGCCGGGCGCAATGGCAGAACCGTCCTGCAGCATGACACTGATCTCCGTCTCGGCATCAACCCGCCTGAAAACCTCCGCCCCTACTTCCACCCCTGCAACCACCCCGTTTGACTTGGCTACGAGGAAGGCCCGCCCCTCCCGGTCGGCCGGGACAAAGTATTCCGAGGTCACATCTCCCGGACCGATGTCCTCAGCCAATGCCAGATCTATTAACTGCGAGACCCTCTTATCCACGCCACAACCTAGTTCTCCCGGGTTACCCGGTGCAACCCGCAAGTTGCCATCCCGCTGCCAGTTTACTGTCCGACAACGCTTACCACGATCCCCCGGGTGTGTCGGGCACGACGGTGTTCAAAAAGGAAAATTCCCTGCCAGGTTCCAAGTGACATTCTTCCATCAACCACGGGAATGACCTCGCTGGTCCGGGTCAGGGCCATGCGAATATGAGAGGGCATGTCATCAGAGCCTTCCATGGTATGAATGAAATAAGGGGTATCCTCCGGCACCAGTCGTTCAAAGAACTCCTCCAGGTCGCGGCGAGCACTGGGATCCGCATTCTCCATGATTACCAGGCTCGCACTGGTATGCCTCACAAATACTGTCACGGTCCCCCCGCAGATCCCTGAGTTCTTCACGATACCCGCTACTTCCGCGGTGATTTCATAGGTCCCCTTTCCCCGGGTCTCCACCTGGAATTCTCCTGTTTCAGCAATCACTGCCCCAGCATGGTGAGCGTGGAGGGCTTTTCAAGGGTCAACACAGGGAGAGATCACAACCGCAGGGATCCCTAGTCCTCCTCCTCTTCCTTCTTCTCCCGGTCTTCCCTGAGTTGCTGCATAAGATTCTTCTTCTCTTCCTTATCCAGCGTGAAAGTGAGTTCCTCCGGCTTGGCAGGCCAGTCATTGTTCGTCCGGTCCGCATCAGCAATCTCAAGGTTGGGATCAAGTTCTATACTCACCACCTTCTTCTTTGAGACCAGGAGTTTCGACACCTCCTTGGATTCCCTCTTCCAGAGTTCCGCAGGCAACCGCATGACCCGGACTTCCCCGTCCTCATATTCAACCTTGAGCACCACCGGCATGACCAGTCCTCCCTCGTTGGTAAGGTTGATGTGGTAAAAATACCGGTTCGCCTCCAGAACCGCCCGCTCGTGCTCTTCCAGTTTTCCAAGGAACTCCTGGAACTCATCGCGATCCTTTTTCGTCACATCCTGCTCGTCGTGCTCGTTATAAAAGTCCAGCAGGTCCGGGAACCTGTCTGTATACCTCTTGACGCCCTTGTTTCTCTGGTTGGTCAGGAGTCTGGCATCCTCCTTGTCCTTCTTCTCCTTTCTCCTTGGCTTCTCAATATCCGGATCCTTCGTATCCAGTTGATAGAGCGTTACCCCCTTGATTCCCAGGTCTACATGATGGGTTGTGTAGAACCAACCCGTCCAGAACCAGTCGAGGTCGACTCCCGAGGCGTCCTCCATCGTGCGGAAGAAATCGGCGGGAGTAGGCCGTTTGAACTTCCACCTGTTCGCATACTCTTTGAATGCAAAATCAAAATTTTCCCTGCCGAGAACTGATTCCCGCAGGATATTGAGGGCCACCGCCGGCTTCGCGTAGGCATTACTGCCGAAATAGCGGAGCGATTCTGAATTAGTCATGATCGGCATTTCGTCCCCTCGCTTCATGTAACTGGCAATACTGGGCGGCATCCCCCTCCCAGAGGGATACTTCTCCTCCCACTCCCGTTCCGCCAGGAACTGACAGAAGGTGGTCAACCCCTCATCCATCCATGTCCACTGACGTTCATCTGAATTCACGATCATGGGAAACCAGTTATGCCCCACTTCATGAATCACCACCGAAATGAGGGCATACTTTGTCCGACGGGAATAGGTCCCATCTTTCTCCGGGCGCGGTCCATTGAAGCAGATCATGGGATACTCCATCCCGAAGACCGGTCCGTGAACCGAGATCGCCACCGGGTAGGGATAATCAAAGGTGTGCTTCGAGAACACCTGCAGTCCATGGATAACGGAATGGGTTGAATACCTGCTCCAGAGCGGCTCTCCCTCATTTGGAAAAAAGGACATGGCCCAGACCCGCTCCTTCTTTTCGCCCACCTGCACGTGCGCGGCATCCCAGATGAACTTCCGGGAGGAAGCCCAGGCGAAGTCGCGGACATTCTCTGCCCGGAAGACCCAGGTCTTGGATCCTTCCTCCTTGTTCTCTTCATTTTTTCTGGCCTCTTCCGGAGTAACGATAAAGGACGGTTCATCGCTGCCCTCCGCCCTCCGCAGGCGTTCCCGCTGGACTTCGCTGAGGACCTCCCCGGCATTCTGAAGGGTCCCGGTGGCGGCTACGATGTGATCTGAGGGAACAGTCAGGGACACCTCATAATCACCGAACTCCAGGGCAAACTCCCCCCGCCCCAGAAACTGCTTATTCTGCCATCCATTCACGTCAGTGAAAGCCGCTACCCGGGGATACCACTGCGCAATGGTATAAATGTAGTTGTCGTCTTCCTTGAAATACTCGTACCCGCCTCGTGCCCGGATGGCCTTTGCATCGACAATATTATGTTGCCATCCGATGGAAAAACTCACCGTCTTCCCGGAGGCAACAGGCAACTGGACACGCATCATGGTGTCGACAATCGAATGAGCGAGGGGCTCTCCCTTCTCATCACGTACGTATTCAATCTGATAGCCTCCCTTGAAGTCTTCCCGCGCCAGCTCATTGCGCAACGTTCTGAAGCCAACACCCTCGAAATCAGGAGCCTCCATCGCCTGGTGACCAAGGGCCTCCTGCTCAAAGCGGTTCTGGTCGAGCTGCACCCAGAGGTAGGTCAGGTCCAACGGCGCATTGTTAGTATAGGCAATCGTTTCTGAACCCCTGATCTTCTGATTCTCATCATCCAGGACGACCTTGATCTTGTAATCAGCCCGCTGCTGCCAGTATTCCGCTCCAGGAGCTCCGTTGGCAGCCCGGACCTCGTTTGGATCGGGCAGAACCTCATCAATCTGTCGGAAGGGATCCTTTCCGTAATGCCCGCCGGGATGCCCGTGGCAGATCATGCTCAGCAGTGCCGCAGAAATGAGGGATGAAATCAGCTTCATTACGCTCCATTCATCAACCAGCCAGGATCATTTTGCAATCGCTTTGCCCACAGGGGCGACCTATGCGCCACCTTCCTGGCTGCCCGCACCCTGCTGCAGTTCCAGCCTCTCCATGCCGGTGTACACATTGAAGCGCGGAGGACGCAGGAACCCTACTAGGGTCTGGTTCGATTCCCTTGCAAATTCCACCGCAAGGGAGGACGGAGCAGAGATTCCCGCGACCATGGGCAGGCGGCCTGCCAGAGCCTTCTGCATCAACTCGAAGGAGAGGCGCCCTGACATCAGGACAAAGCTGCCGGAAAGATCAACTCCCTTGAGCAGGGCCCACCCAAGCACCTTGTCGAGAGCATTGTGTCGACCAACATCTTCACGCAGGGCAAGCAGATCTCCCTCCCGCCCAAAAACCGCAGAGGCGTGTAATCCGCCGGTCTCCTCAAAGGTTGCCTGTGCCCTCCGGAGGATCTCAGGCGCCTCCATCAGAGCCGCCTCCTGGAAGAGCACATCCCCTGACACCGGTTCGTGCTGGGTCGTGATTGCCTCAATACTGGCCTTGCCACAAAGACCACAGGAAGAAGCGCTGAAGAGGTGGCGGGTCAAACGGCCGAAATCCACCTCCACTCCATCTTCCAGAAACACCAGAGCATGATTATCCCTCGACTCGACATCTATCCTCCTGATCTGGTCACGTGAGCCAACGATTCCCTCGGTCCAGAGAAATCCAGCTGCCAACTCCCCATCATGCCCGGGCGTCCGCATAAGCACTGCGACCGGACGGCCGTCGACTACAAGTTGCAGGGGCTCTTCCACTGCGACCCGGTCCAATTCCTCCGTTTCGGACTGTCCAACCCTGGCTACCCTGATTTCCTTATCTCCGCCCATGGACACGGCCTGATCCTCTCTCTCCTGACACCAACTGACAAGTTTCCCCGCCTGATTTTCTACTTCTCCTCCTTCACGGCTGGAAAGCCGCGAACGCGCGCTCCCATGCCTTTCTCATCTCCCGCATCGCCACGATGCAGTCTTCCCATACCGGGGGCCAGCTACTGATGCCATATCCACTCGCTACCGGCCCCAGTTCAGGAACAACCCAGAGCACTCCGTGGGGGCGGGGCCCCGCCAACCAACAGGAAAAGGCAGCCTCCACGAAGGGAAGATACTCGCGGAATTCCCGGGTCAGCCCTCCCTCACCATCCGTAACAGGAATCTGGCAGTGATGCCCGTTGAAGGGGCGACAGTGCAGGAGATTGCCATGCTGCAGCAACTCGGGACGATCGAGCAATCTCCCGGCAAAGTCAGAAGGTCGAAGGTGCTTGATGATGGCGGGATGAGAATGGTCTACGTTCATCCGCAGGATCCGTCCTGTTGCCTCCCGGTAACCGTCAGCAATTGCATAGGCCTTTTCCGGGGTCTCCGTACAGGTATCCCGATGCACTTCGAGATGGACGTTTGCACCCTGACGCTCGTCCTCTTCCATAAGGAGAATGGTCTTCTCAACCGCTTCAGCAACCGGAGTATCATGATCGCAGAGTTGGACATTAATGGTGGAGGAACCGCATTCGACCTGGGCACGGATGAGGTCAGCATACCCGGCAGGGTCATTCGCATCAAAAAGGCCTGAGAATTCCAGACCATGCTCATCCAATAAAACACGCAACTCCTCACTCCCCCGGTCATTTATCCCATCAAACCCCGCATCCCTGACCGCCGACACTTTTTCAGACAACGTCCATTCCCCGGAAGCGGAAGGATGCTCCACCAGGGTCCATAGGTTGGCAATAAACCTGATCTCGGCAGGGGAATTACTCATGACATGAATAAAGGCAGCTTCAATGGCCATGACCAAGAAATCCAGATGCATTTTCCCTCACCTTCGGAAGCCGTCGGCCTTGAGAAGATCCCGGTCCGGGCGTAGTATGTCAGCATGTCTCCGTGGTGCCATGGCACTCAATCAGCAATAAGAAGGATCCTTGTAGTGGTCCTGCTAATTCCAGTTCACCTCACCGAAGCTGCAGAATACCGCAATTTCAAACTCCCCTGCCTTGCTCCATTACTCCAGCAGATTGATCCGGAAGCTCCTGCCTCCCTCAACCTTGCATTCCTGAACGGTCCCTGGCATGCCCCGGTCCCGCGGGATGATATAGGGACCGTTGACTTCCCTATTACCACCAGCTCAAAGCAGGCACAGCTCTGGTTCAACCAGGGAATCGCCTTTATCCATGGCCAGTCTAATGGTGAAGCGGAACGATCATTCCGGCAGGCGCTCCTGCTGGATCCACTCAACCCGATGATTTTATGGGGCCTGGCCGTGGCCAACGAACAGCGGCCCGGCCGGGCCTCACTCTTCGCCCAAAACTCCCTGCGCCGGATCGCTAATACCACCTCTGCCCGAGAACGCTCATGGATCAGGATGCTTGCGGACTTCTACGACCTCGAGCACGACACAACTGCCAGGCTTCTACCCGGGGAGCAGGCAGCAACCCCGGACCTGCTCCGCTGCCGGAAACGCATTCGCGACCTGGAGAATCTTGTCCTCGCAGGCCCGGACGACGTGGAAGCGAGGGCCTTTCTCCTCCGGCAACTCGTCCTTGATTATCACCGCTCAGGAATCCAGTTCACCAGCCACCTCGCCGTCGACCATCTTGCGGCGGAACTCACCCGCATGGCCCCCCGCCATCCAGCCGCACACTATCGCGTCTTTCTCTGGCTGCGGGAAAACCCTTCTCAGGCTTATCGGCATGCAAGATCGAGTGCGCTTATTGCCCCGGGCCTTGCAGATTCATGGCGTTTTGCCGCAGAAGGGTGGCGAAGCAATGGCTATCCGCACGAAGCTATCACTCTGCTGAAGTGCGCTCTCCGTGTCCACCACCACGATATGCGCGATCGACTGCTCATGCCCGACGCAGTCGCCAGCCTCTCCTCGAATTACGCTGCCCTTGGTGAAACGCTGATCGCGATGGGGAGGCTCAGGGAAGCTCGTGAGCTGGCCAATACCCTCCTCCACTTACCTCGTGGCCTGAAAACCGGAGGGATAACCACCAGATCCTCTGATCTTCTGCTGCTGGGGCGGCGCCTTCGGGTCCAGATGGAAATACTCTCCGGGGCGGAAAACGTCATCAACCTCTTCCGCTCAAGTCCGGAATTTATCCCCTCTCCCTCTTCTGCCAGAGAGGTCGCCCAGGCCCACTACTGGACTGGGCTTGCACTCTGCTCTCTTGGACGACCAGATGAAGCCGAGCCTATGACGCGATCCCTCTCGAAGATGGCTCAAACCCACAAGAATGATCCCCGGATTATGAAATGGTGGAAAGGACTCCAGTATTTCCAAGCCCTTTCCCGGGGGGAGAACCCTCCCGAATACTTCTCCCCTCCCTATCTCCCCGCCAACCTCCATGCCGCTGCCTGGCAAAAACTGGAAGTCCCCCAACTCGCCCTGAAGGCGGCTCAGGATAATCTTAAGGCTCATCCCCGGGGTCTTTTAGCCACTGCTCTCTACTGCTCCACAAACTTTAACCAGGGCAACCGCGTCGCCGCCTCCCGGGCCTTCGACCGCACATTCCGACAGAATGTCCTCCGGGCGGACGAGGAAGCCCGGGACTTTGCCTGTCTCAATGAAGTTGCCCAAATGCTGAGTCTACCCAGGCGCTGGACCCTGCCACCAGGCAAACTGGATCGGCACAGCCTTCCCGATGACCCCGGACAACTCGGCCCGGCCCGGTGGTCGCCCCCGGTAGCTCCGGAATGGGAGCTCTCCAATCATGCTGGACGTCAGGTGTCTCTTGACGACTTCGGGGGCAAGCCCGTCCTTCTGAACTTCTTCCTCGGGGTAAACTGCCCCTTCTGCCTGAAACAACTGGATAAATTCCGCCCGTTCCTGACCGAATACCGCAAGGCCGGCATCGAGATGATCGCGATCAGCAGCGACGATACAGAAACCCTCTCCCTACGACTTGGAAAGACCGAGGAAAAAACCGCCGAAGCGCGGAGACGCTTTCCTTTTACCATCCTTGCAGACCCGGAACTCGCAGCCTTCCGGAACTATAATGTCTTTGACCACTTCGAGGACGGCCCCATGCACGGAACCTTCCTGGTCGATCCGCAGGGCCGGATCCTGTGGAGCGACATCAACCACCAGCCATTCAATCATCCCGCAAAACTGCTGCAGGAAGCACGGCGCCTGCTTTCCCTTCACAATGCACCCGGTCAACTCCCATGATCACTCATATCGGTAATCTCTTTCCCTCAGATCGCTATTTTGAATCCCACCCCTGTAACGCTCGTCCGGAAAAATACGTCATTCCCTCATATGGGGCAGATCTCCGATTGGATAACATCGGCTCACCTGACGTGTTGAGGAGTTCTCCCTAAGCCGGTAACATGAACCCGGAACCCCAGTGAAATTTTTCCCGATTAAAAACATCTTCCTCTCTCGTGGGTGGCATGCAATCCCCGCCCTCGCCGCCGCAACAATTCTACCCGCCCATCTCTCCGGACAGGAAGCGAACCTGGACTCTGACTCCGACGGACTTATCGACTCATGGGAAATCCGGCATTTTGGAGCACTCGACCACCCTGAGGGAAATGCCAGTCTGGATCCTGACGGAGACGGCTGCTCTAACCTCAAGGAAAGCAGGGATGGAACTGATCCGAACAACAGGAAAGACGCCCTCAAGACCACCGGGACGATTCTAAGGCCCGGAGAACTGTCCGTGACCTGGGACACCCGGATCGGCAAGCGCTACCAGATCGAGATCTCCAATGACCTGCGAGTCTGGAAACCGATAAGCAATTCAGAAGGCACCACCCCCCTGAACTGGTTTGGAACCGGCGGATCATTGACGGTGGACTTTTCCAGGCCTGCGAATCCCTCGATAAGGGGGGGAGCCACCCGCGAGATCTGGTACCACGGCACCCCGAACGGATCAATCAGCGCCCTGCGCTCCCATATCAGTGGCGGTCCTGACGGGATCGAAACCCCGGCCGATGGTGTCGAGTGGCGGGACAGTCTCAAGGGCCCTGGCAACTACGGGGACTACTACGGAACACGCTGGCGCGGATTCATTATCCCTAAACGCAGTGGCATCCACAACTTCTACATAGCGGGTCGACATCAGTGTGAGTTCTGGCTCGATACCAACGGTAACCCTGCAGATGGCGCCGACCTTGAAAGACGCTGCTGGCTGCACGACCAGAACCTCACCGAGGAAGAAGACTGGGATTACCTCTCCTCCCTGGGACTGCCTGACACCCAGAAATCCGCTGATCTTTTCCTCACGGAAGGACGGCGCTACTATTTTGAGATCTACCATAATCATCATGCCCAGTGGGACCACCTCGCAGTGGGGTGGGAACTCGAAAAAAGCGGCAGAATCACGGTGGTTCCCGGCGACTGCCTTGAACCCGTGGGTGATTTCGTGGGAAATGAAAGTTACTCCAATAATAACTCTGCCGCTCTCCTTTCCGGAGGCACCCGGAAATTCGTTCGGGTCAGGACCTTCGGCCCACTTGACCCCGGAGCCCTCGATGCCGATGAAGATGGCGTAGCGGACGACATCGAAAACATTCTCGATGGCTATCAGTTCTTTCGTGCCCGAAGTGCCCGGGCAGACATCCGGGATGACCGCTCCCTGGCGGCGGCCAGTCAGGCTTCCCCCTCAGATGATGTCATCACGGTGGAGGTAACGGACAATACCGGCCGGGAAAACAATGGTACCACCCCCGAAGGGATCCCCCGGGTGAAGAACGTCGCTCGTATTCTACTCCGACGAAGTGGGTCGCTCGCTCCGAAGAGCATCACCTTTTCTCTCAACGGACCGGTCGACCCCAGGAGCAAAGGCGTTCCGAACGAGCGCGATTATGTAGCAGAACAACCCGACGGGACCCTCCTGCGCAAGGATGCCGCGTCGGGTGCCTACATACTCACCCTTCCCTTCGGCAGCACGGAAGCCGCTGTTGAGTTACTCCCTCTTCCCGATGAGATCGTGGAGTATCCCGAGGAACTTAACCTCGTGCTAAACACCCCCGCAGTCGACTACGTGGTGGGCACCCCCTTCCGGGGAAGCGTCGAACTCGTCGACGCCAGTGACGACCCTGAGTTCAACAAATACTATATCGGAAGCTTTTCAAAGGATCCGGCGGCTCGCATGCCTACCAGCGCGACGGGGTCCACACTCCTTGTCCTGAACGGTAGTAATACGGTCGCCACCATCAACGACTACTTCGAAAATCTGAGTTCAGCCCAGACCAATACCCACCTGCACAAAGCCAGCCTCGCAGGAATCAGCTTTACCTCGGGTCCGGTAGTCGAATCCATCACCGAAGATGGCAGCGAGAACGGAACTCCTCTCCTCGGACCCGTCAGGAATTACACCTATCTTATCGAGCCTCGTGGAGCGTTCTCCGTCCAGGACATCATTGACTCGCTCGAATATGATAATCCCAAGCAGGAAGCTCCCCCGGGCACGACCCCCCTCTACAATAACAAACACACGGTCAACAACGGGGGAGGAGAAATCTGGGCCATCTATCAGAGGCGACCTGCTTCCGAGCTCTCGCCCGAGGAAGGAGACCGAATCCCGGCAACTCCCCCCATCGATCCAATCAATCCCATCACCGAACCAGGAAAGCTCCGACGAGAGGTAGCGCGCTTCCTGACCCAGGCTACTTTCGGTCCCACTGAGGCCGATATCGCAGAACTGATTCATGAGATCGTCAATACTCACAACGGAGACCGACTGGCGGCCTATGACGCCTGGTTAGCCGAGCAATGGACCCTCCCCCAGACCCTTGTCCGCGACCTGACTCATGCCATGGACATGCAGGATTTCACCTGGCGAGGTTACTTCGATCCCCAGCGTAACAGCGCAGCCAATCCTCCACCGACAGCTCCCGCAAACTGGCCCAGCTGGCCTTCCCAGGATATCTCCCGGTTTGACTCGCTGGACTCCAGCACCTGGCAGGCCCCCGACGCCAATTTCCCCCTCACTGGAGCTCAGGAAAATGCCCTCGACAACATCCTGGGAACTCCAGTCCACAACAATCGTCGCCGGGCCCAGTGGACCATCATGGCCAACGCCAGGGATCAACTCCGACAACGGGTTGGGTTTGCACTCTCAGAAATCACGGTAATTTCCGAAAACGTTGCCCAGCTCCGCAGCCATCACCTCGGCATGGCCCGCTGGGCCGACATGCTGGCTGAGAACGCCGATGATCATTTTCGCGAACTCCTGGAGGACGTCACCTATTCTCCGGTGATGGGGAAATACCTGAGCCACCTCCAGAACAGTAGTGAGGGTTCGTCCGGGGTTCCACCGGACGAGAACTACGCCCGTGAAATCATGCAACTCTTCACCATTGGTCTGTTCGAACTCTGGGATGATGGATTCGTCAAGCTGGATCCCGAGCAGTTCAACCTGGTTCCCACCTACGACAATACGGATATCAAGGAACTCGCCCGGGTCATGACAGGCATGAGCTGGAGCACCAACAGTGGCAGCCCGGACAACTGGGACTCGCCAAGCCTCGTCCACGACAACCCCCCGGACAACTGGTATGATGATGCCGCCGGCAACAGCTGGTATTCCTCACGCTACAACTACCCGATGGCCTTCTACGATGACCGCCACGACCGGGGAAACAAGACCGTCGTGGGAGGAGTCGTCATCAACAACAATGGCAGATCAAGCGGCCGCTACCGTAACGAGGGAGACAAGGATCTTCGAGATGTCCACAACCTCCTTGCCGGCACGCAGTTCAACACCGTCAACAAGTCCTTCGCCCCTGCATGGTCCTCCGACCCGATGGTCAACCACCAGAACACCCCTGCATTCATTTCCTACCGGCTCATCCAGCGACTGGTAACCAGCAATCCATCTGGACCATATCTCTACCGGGTCTGTCAGACCTGGCGCAACACCAACGGACAACTCGATAAGGTCGTCCGCGCCATCCTGCTCGACCCCGAGGCCCGAAACCTGAGCAATTCGGAACTTAATCCCGAGTATGGACGAAAAAAGGAACCCATTATCGCCTGGATTCAGGCACTGCGGGCAGTGGCCGCAAGATCACGCATCACCTTCGATGGAAGCGTGATCCCCGGGGACCCCGTTCTTCTCCCCCTTCAGTCACAGATCGGCTCCCTCACGCCTACGGAAGATGCTGACCTACGAACGTTTGATTACCCTGCATCCTCCATCGACAAATTCGAGGGCATGGCTCAATACGATGGCCAAGGGCAGATGATTGCCTCCGGGGCTGGCAGATTTTCACGCCTTCCGGCAACTTCCTACCGTATCCAGAATCTCGATAATGGAGGCACCACCGCCCTCGGCCAAACCCCCCTCAAGGCACCCTCGGTCTTCAACTGGTTCCTGCCGGGTTACAAGCCCGGGGGACTCATCGCAAGCTATGGCAAGGTAGCACCCGAATTTCAGATCGTCACCGAAAGCAGCGTCTTTCAGAACATCAACCTCTACTGGCAGTCCCACTACAATGGAAATGGAGTCAGCGCGGGCACAGTGGGCGGAAACAATCAGAATTCGGCCCGCGCAGGTTACGCAACCCAGCGCCAGTACAGCAATGGATCGACTACCTATACCGACGACAACGTTATCCCTGACTATTACGCCTGGATCAATCGCTACAAAAACTACCAGGCCGACCCTGCCAACCCATCTAGCGACGAACAGGAAATTGATATTCAGTTGATTGATGACCTGGATGACCTCCTCCTCGCAGGACGACTCAAACTCCTCTACCCGGTCGACCCCCATGACGATGGCACCCCCGTGCAGCAGGGGGGACTCACGCACTACCCCGGACGCAATCCCCGCGAGATCCTGCTCTACTATCTCGGCGACACCTGGAGCTCCGATGATGACTGGCAGATCTGGAGCAAGGTCCGGAATGCCCTCTACCTGCTAACCACCAGCCCTGAGTATCTGATCCAGAAGTAGGAGGACAACGAGACCTCATGAATCCAAATAAGAAAATCCCCCTCACCAGGCGGTCCTTCATGGCCAGGTCAGCCTGTTCCGCCATGGGCCTGACGGGCATGGTCAATACCCTGGCTCACATGAAACTCATGCAGGGGGCACTGGCGAACACATCCAGCAACCTGAATGATTACAAGGCACTGGTCGTTCTCTTCCTTTACGGGGCCAAGGATGCCAACAACTTCCTGATGCCCGGTTTGCTGCACCCTGCCCGGTCCAATTATGATGCCCACCGGGGAGTCCTGGCCCTTCCCACCGGGGGAAATAATCCAACCCACCCGATAGTTGCAGCCAACCTCGCATCAGAACCGTCCGCCCCGGTTGGAGCCGAATTCTTCGAACTCCACCCGGCGCTGCCTGACATCAAGACCCTTTTCGACAGCGGTGACCTCTCAATCGCTGCCAACGTGGGAACCCTTGTCGTTCCCACCAAGGCCTCGACCTACAATACGGTCGCTCTTCCACCACAGCTCTTCTCTCACAGTGACCAGCAGAACCAGTGGCAAAGTTCGCTCCCTGACAGACCCTTCCAGAGTGGATGGTGCGGGCGCATCGCGGATATCCTTCACCCCCAGAATACCGACAGCGCCATCTCCATGTCGGTCTCACTCTCCGGCATCAATGATATTCAGGCAGGCGTCACCCAGGTGGCGCCACAATATTCCATCACTAACGCAGGAGCCATTACCCTCAATGGCTATGGCAATAAATACAACAGTGCCCTGACGGACTCCCAGAACAGGCACAGCTACAAATCAAATTCCTCTGCCCGCCGTCTCAAGGCCTTTCAGGATATCATGGACTATACGCATGCCCACCTCTTCGAGGAGGGTTATAACAATGTGGTCCGACAGGCCCGTGAGAATGAGGGCTATGTAAGCAGCGCCCTCGAGGAGGCTGACAGATGGCCCCATCCCACCGCCCGGGACAACCGGGGGGAGGCCTGGTCTCACATCCCGGCCACTTTCCTCCTGCAGCATGGAATCGACCCTTCCACCATCAACAGCGGAAGCGTCAATGCCCTGAACATCCTGCCCAACCTCTCCCGGCAACTTCTCAAGATCGCTCAACTCATGGCAGGCAGGCGCTGCCTGGGCAACAAGCGGCAACTCTTCTTCTGCAGTTATGGCGGACATGACACCCATCAGGACCAGGGTGGTTACAGCACGAACAACGGCTACGTTGCCGGAGACCTCGACGACAACATGTCTGTCCTCAATGACGCCCTGAAGGCCTTCAATGACTGCATGCGCGATCTGGAAACCTTCGAAACCGGGAAGGACGACGGCTTCAGTTATAGCGATTTCATCCTCGCCTCCCACTCCGACTTCAACCGGACCCTGACACCCAACGGAAACACCCCGGGCCCCTCTGGATCAGATCACGCCTGGGGAACCCACGTCTTTACCATGGGAGGCGATATCAGGGGCGGTAATGTCTATGGCTACTACCCCGACCTTGATCCTGCCGGAACATGGGCAACACCCGGAAGCTCCCGCGGCCGCTGGATTCCAACCTGTTCCGTGGAGCAGTTTACCGCTCCCCTGGCGAGATGGATGGACGTGGGCGACCCCGAAATCTCAACGATCTTCCCAAACCTTGAGCGCTTCAGTTCCCCCTTCGGCAGCACCTATAATCCTGACAACTACGACAGCATGCTGACCAATCCTCACATGGACTACCTCAGTGGGATCTGATGAAAGCCGCCCCAAGGAAAACCTTTTTTTTGTTTCTCCTTGCCACGGCAATCCTCACTGCCGCCCTCGCATACGTCTTCCTGCCACCCCCCCCAAAAGGCCCGGCAGACACCGGCAGGACCGCTGACGGAAGAGTGACCAAGGCCCCTGCTATCAACTCCCCGACTCCCGGTTCTCGTAGCGGACCTCCTCCCTTGGAGCAACTGAGGAGCAATCCCCTCGCACTGCATCCAACACCTCTTGAACTCAATTTTAGCTCTCCTCCATTCGAGCGTCACGCAGACGGAACCATTTACAAGAAGGACGTGATGGAAATGCTCCGGGAGCTCAACGATGAGAACCGGGGAACATCCTCCGACCTCCAACTCCTGGGCAGGGTCATCAGCGCCTACTACCGTATCTTTAAGCAGAACCCGGTGGCCGGGGAAAACCGGGAGGTTGTCGAAGCCTTAACCGGGAAGAACCCGCACAAGATCGTTTTCCTCAACCCACGACATCCTGCCCTCAACCAGAACCTCGAACTCATCGACCGATGGGGAAATCCTTTCCG
>Ga0163180_10001023_pt1 | contig 15985 bp, 11 predicted proteins | sample AtlANTMetagenome_2_FD_109647 | JGI IMG/M metagenome (GOLD analysis project Ga0163180, IMG submission 109647) | Marine eukaryotic phytoplankton communities from the Atlantic Ocean - Atlantic ANT 4 Metagenome | ecosystem: Environmental > Aquatic > Marine > Oceanic | place: North Atlantic Ocean...
GGAGAAGGGGCTCTCCGGGGCCACGGGGGCGCTTCTTCGTTCAGCGAGGCCACCGCGGCTGGCAGTATAGCCAATTAGCGTACCACTCAGCGTGCCACGGTCGTCTGAGAGGGCGTACAGCCGCGCCAGCCGGCGGAAATTGCGCCCGCGAAACCCGTGCAAAGCAGATTTCGTGCGGGTTCGTCTAGCTCTCCCGAACAGCGGAAATGCTGGACTTCTCGATCAAGGGCGAGTAGTCGACAGGCGGAGTCGCGAACAAAGGGTCCACTTGAATGCAGGAAGACTTCATAAGAGAGAATTACTAATGACAGGGGAACGAAAAACGGGGGCCGACCTAGAGCTCGTCGTGCTCCTCCTCGTCGTCGTCCTCGTCGTCGTCGAGACTTTCGAGAAGATTTCGCGCGAAGTCGGAAAGTGCAGTCGTCGTCGTCGTCGTCGTCGTCCCAACGTTGGCGTTGAAGGGGGTGTAGTGTGGCGCATCCAATCTTCCTCCGGTTCTTCTTCTTCTTCTTTTCTCAAGAAATGATACCTTAAATTTATGACACCTTAAATTTTTGAAAGTTTTTGGAAGAAGAAGAAGAAGAAGAAAAGGGGGAAAAACAAAAGGGGAGAACTTTGCTTATAAAAAACCACCCAACTTAATTTACTCGTCCCAAAACGCTTGAAGAAGAAGAAGAAGCTTTTGCTGTCGTGCCAAACGCCGCATCTCGCCGCATCTCGCCGCATCTCACCGACGACGACACTTTTTTTTTGTTGCGGTGGGTTTGATTCTCGCGACTGCGAGAGCGACGCGCGCGCGTTTGTGAGAGAGCAAAGAACGAGAGAGAGGAAAATAAGAGAGCAAAAAGGCGAGAAACGATGAGAACGCGAGACGCCCTGGCGACGACGCCCCAAAAGCGCGACGACGACGACGAGAAGGAAACCACCGCGCTACTTTTGGGCGGCGATGAAGACGACGCGATGTGGAACGCGTTGCGCGAACGACGACGAGGAGGAGACGAAAACGAGGGGATGAAACTTTTACCGGGTTTGCTCAAACCGAAGAAACCATTCTCTTCTGGTGGAACGAATGGGATGCGTCGCGTTGGGGACGGTGATGCGACGACGACGACGACGACGACGACGCATCGACGACGACGGAAAGAGGCGAAAGACGCGTCGCTGCGCGCAATCGACGTCCAACCGGTCGTGCGGTTTGGAGTGGTCGAAATTACGCAATCGACGGAAGAAAGGGTGAAAATAACGAACGATACGAACCGGAATTGGAAGATTTGCGAGTATCGGTTTGAAAGAGAAAACGAAGGGGAAAACGAAACTTTAAGCGAAGAGTACGAAGTAACGGACCCGCTCGTAGTGCTGCCGAAGATTGTGAGGAAAGAGGAGAATTTAACTCTGACAATCAAATGGACGCCGAAGGCTATCTCGAAGAAAGCGACGGCGGTAGGAACGTTGAAGATTGTGTGTAAGACGTGCGCGACGGAAGTTTTTGACGAAGGTGAGGAAAAGACGGTAACGGTAAGGTTGAGAGGGGTGACTGTGGCGAAGAAAAAGGAAGATGGAACGACGAATAAACAACAGGAACAACAAAAAAGGAACGAAGAGGATAGTGAATACGATGACGAAGATCTGTTTGATCCAAACAAGGAAAATGTCATCGAAGACGATGCGTTTGATGAAGTGTACGAAGGCTACAAAGGATTACCGAGCGCGTACGCGGCGTCGGCGTCGTGGCGAAGACACTCGAATCAAGAGAAATTGGCGAAGTACGCAGCCGCTACGAAAACGAAAGAACGCGCGAAGGAGTTGGAACGCGAAGGAAAAGAAGATGTATCGCCGCCAACGATGGCGTCGTTGCGGCTGCTCAACTTCAAAAGTACATCATCAAAATCTACTGAAGTCGCCATGACGGCGTCGAAACCTACGATAATAGAAGCATCACCAACGTCCTCGTCCGTCACATCCGATGGGTTCGAAAGCGCGAGAGATTTTGCGACCCAGCAAGAAGCCGAATTCGTGTCCTGGTTGAATCGAACGATATCGCCTCGGGATACCACCGATGAAATAGAGTCGACCTCCTCCTCTGCAATGAAAATAAAATCCGAACAGTTACGAGCGCGGGAGTTGCGAGACGCTCGAAATGCGTCGCGACGAGTGCTGACGCATCTATACTCGCAAGACGCGGAAGTTGGTGTCATCATGCGCGAGGTGGAATATCGAAACACCAGTAAACTTATCCGTTTGAAAAGCGATGGCGGTATTTTCCTTCGCGACTTGCGCATGAAGCAAGATTTTATTAAAACGCTCAGCTCGGTGAATACATTTTGGCTGAAACTAGGCGTCGATGCCGTCTTGGGCGATACCATGAGATGGCAACCGCAAAACCCAAGGGAATGCGCGAAAGAATGCTGTGAAAAGTTGTTTCGGTCGCACGAGATGGAAATCAAATACGGATTAGGGGATGAGTTCCCGGGCCAACCGCCGTTTGCGGACGGCTACGAGAACGCGTTGAATGACGTCGTTTTGCAAAGAATTTTGCTGCTCGTCTTGTTGCTCGACCGCGCGCAAAATCATAAAGCTCATCCAAAAGCACCAAAACTGTTCAACGTAGACGCCTCTATCAAGTCGACGAAAGAATTGGCGCAAAAGTTGCTCACCGCGTCGTGTTACGGCGAAGGCGATATTCTTCGCAACTTGAAGAAAGCCGGTTTCATCGTGCCTTACGAACAAACACCCGCGAGCGAGTACGACTTCACGGTAACAAACCTAGCCAACGATCTCAGAGACGGAATTCGATTATGTAAACTCATCGAAATGTTAGCACCGGACGTGACGTTTGCCTCCATCGATAAAAAGACGCAAAAAGTGGTCGAACATCACTCGTTGCTTTCGGAGTGCGCGTTTCCAGTGAAGACGAGAGAGGATAAACTTAACAACGTCCGAGTGGCTTTGCATGCCGCTAAAGACGTTTTAGGCGTCATGTTGCCTGGCGCGTGGTCGAAAATCGCTCCATCGGATATCGTCGATGGCCATCGAGAGGCGACGTGTGGCATTCTCTGGGCGATGATGACGCATGAGCACACGAAAAATATGAGTCACAATGCGCTCGCGGCACCGAAGAATATGTTGACGAAAGAAATTTGCAAGTTTCCCAACGCGAAGCTTCCTACTACCACAATTCAAGCTTTAGAACGCGAGATGCGCAACAATAAAGGCGCGCTCGCCTCTCGCCCGAACGGTATGCCGAGGTCTAGCATAGAGGCGCTTCTCTTAACGTGGGCAAAAGCGTGTTGCTCCGCGTTATCTCCCTCTTCTTCCTACTCGATTAAATGTTCAAATTTAGGTAGCGATTTTGCCGATGGTCGAGTGTTACTCGCAATCCTTCGCAAATACGCGCCAGGTCTTACCGGTTCGAGACGTCTCTCGCGAGAAAATCTTGAATTGAACCACCCGTTTGATATGGACGAACGCAAACGCGCAAGAGAGCTTGCGGCTAAAAATTTCTTGCAAGTTTCCAACTGTTTGAAAGCCATTGGCGGTGTCCCTATACCTGGATTCGATGTTCGTTTCTACACATCCGCATCGGCGTTACCGTCTTCTAACAACAGCAGCGGCAGTTTCAATTTAGAGAAGGATATCCCGGTTCCGCAAACCAGCGACGTGACGACGTACCTCTTGTGTTTGTGTTCGCGCTTGATCCAGCACGTGGAACGCGTGGATTCAGCGAAGAAGATTCAACAATGGTGGCGTTTGAAGCGACCGAATAGACCGAAAGTATCGGATGTCGCTCGAAAGTGGTCTCAAGCTCAAACGGTGATTAGTAAACATTTGAGGGGGTATTTCGCGAGGAAAATGTGGAAGCGCTCACGCGCTGCCGTGGTGACGTTTCAAAAAATACACAGAGGACGAACCGTTCGAAGAGAATTCCAAAAGAAACACGACGCGGCAGTGGTTATACAAAGGCACGTGCGAGGCTTTACTGCAAAGAAAGGGTATGAACGATGCCGCGAGAATGTCATTCGAATGCAGTCCTTCTATCGCGCTCAAAGAGCGGCATTGGAAGCGAACGTCAAGTACAACATGGCATTGGTAATTCAAGCGGCGGCGAGAGGATGGCAAGTGAGACGCATGGTACGCGTACAGAGCGTGGCGGTAATTGAAATCCAGAAATGTTGTCGAGGGTATTTAGTCCGTAAACGGGCGAAGGAGGTTAAAGAGGCGAAGAGAAAGGAATCAGAACGCGTTGAGATGGAGAAGCGAGAGAAGAAGGAAAGACGGGAACAGTTGATTGAAGAAGAGATGCAACGTAAATCACTCGTTATGAATACAGCTGCGGTTGCTATCCAGAGCGCGTTTCGAAGTTTCAAGTTACGAAGTGAATTCATCGTCATGCGCGCTGCAACTGAGAATGTTCAAAACATTTACAGAATCTATCGAGGAGAAAGAGTGCGACGAAACGCTAATCGCGAGCGACGAATATCGAGAGAGAAGAACAGGGCGAAAGAGAGGCGAGTCGAAGCTGCGATTACGATTCAAAGCTGTTACAGAATGCATATCGCTAAAGACTATTTGAGATTGTTGAAATATCGTCGAGATAAAGACGAATTCGCGGCCATCACGATGCAACGACATGTCCGCGGCTTCTTATTTCGACATCATTTGCGAAAGCACAACGAACGGGAAATGACCGCCTTGTTCAAATCCTCTCGCACGTGCGGTCGTAAAGATGTTAAAACTTTGATAGCGAACTATTGCAAGATTGCGGAAATGTGCCGGTCCAAACTCTTTGGTCGCTCCGCCATCGAGGACTGTTACTTGCGTTGCCCAGATTCATTCACAATTCTCGTGGAAACCCTTCAAATGTACAGAGATTACGAGAGTACGTCAGATATCGAGAACCCGTTCTTGTTGGCATGCGATATACTCCACATCATATGTTTGCACGAAAACTCCAAATTTTGCGAGTCGATTATGCGCTCCCATCAATACTCTCGAGACGTCGCTAGGTGTCGCAAAATTAAAGATACGACCATGTACCTTTCCTTGACGAACGAAAATCGCGCGAACGTGTTATCTTCGGCTATTAAAAAGAAGAACGCAGTTGTTGAAAACGACGAAGACGATGTGAACGACGAAGACGCGATTATCTTGAACGAGTTGCGGGCGTCCGCCGGACAGTGTAAGAGACACGCGGAAAGATTGGACGTGGTATTGGAGTGTTTAAGAGACGCGCAGCCGTCGATTTGGGAGTACGCGCAAACGCCAAAGAAGATGAAAAGGAGCGTTTGGGGCGAGCGTTATCATCATCATCACCAGCTGCTGCAAACGCCTTCGCAGATGTCATCACCGCAGAAAACCTCGCCGAAGAAATCTACTACTAATATGAAATCGCCGACGTCGAAAAAAGTTGCGAAGAAAATGGTGTCCATCGCTTCGCCGCCGGTGCGTCAATCTCCACGCTTGTTGGAGCTCAAGAAGAAAAAGAAAATGGCGTAATAAATACAATAGCTTAGAAGGTTTTGTTTATAATGAGTAGATAAACAAAGATAATGTTGATGATATACACCTATAGGCATTCGCGCGTTTGATTTCAATCTAGTGTTTCATCGTGAAGTCCACATCGGTCATGCCAACTCTTACGAAATCCAGCAATAACGTCACCAACATGCAACTCCCTAAACTCTCCCACACCACTCGCCACATTGAGTACACATTTTTCTTCCCTTTCGCCGATAACACGTCTTCATCTACCAACAAAAACATAGGAAAACTGACTATGAAATAAATCCCGTAAAATGCGCTTCCTAGCGTGTACGCCATATTCCTATTAGTAAACTCCCAATAGGGAAACGCGCATATAGTCAGCGTTTCCATAAAAGCTGTGGTATAAGCTAAAGCCGCTACCACAACCATGTAAAATACATCTCTGTACACGTCTTTCTCGTAGCTTGTCTTGATCTTTCGTAAAATCGAATTCGTCATCGCGTGATAAAACATAAAATACGCGTGCGTCATGAGAAACATAGAGATCGGAACGTCGTTCAATCTGTGCGCGTCAAATGTATACTTGGCCTTTAAAACTGAGTAAAAATAGTGCGTCCAGACGTAGTTTCCAACAAAAGAGAAAATCGCAATCCAAACATTGGCTTTGACGATATATCTTTCCAACAGAGGTTTTCCTCTATCCTCTTCAAACGGTCTCCAAATCGGGTACAGGATGTACGGCACCGCGCAAGAACCACAATACATTATATAATGCCATCGGGTGAACTGTTCGTACAGTTCAAACGCAATTACGATTATTATGGACACAATCCACAACGCGGAGGTGACGAATATGAACTTCTCCGAGGCCTTTTTCGAAGGGTTCGTTTCGCATTGGAAAGAAGAGAGAACGCTTCCATTTCGCGTCGTTTTTGCCCTTTTCGTTTTCGTCAAAAATCGACCGAGGACGACGCACGAAAAGACGATGCTCGAGAATATCTTCGCCATCGTCACCTGGACCGGTTCGCCGCCGTCGCCGACGCCGTCTTCGGGAGAAGACATCTCTCTCTCTCTCTCTCTTTCTTTGAACACGAAGAAGAGATAAAAATGTAAATCGGTTTGGATGGATTTTTGTGTGTGTGTTTTTTTCAATCCTTTTTTCTTTTGGAAAATGTCTCAAAAAAATTCCAAAAAATGGGAGTCGTGTTGGAGAGCGAGAGTTCGGAGTCCGAAGGGGACCTTCCGAAAAAAGTCGAGAAAGAAGAGGAGGAGGAGGAGGTGCGAAGAGTTTCGGAAACGCCGCGCGTTGGTTCGTTCGTCTTTTTGTTCTCGTTGTTTTTTCGTGAAGCACAAACGTCGTTTTGATGATGATGATGATGATGAGATGGGGATCTCTCTCTCTCTCTCTCTCTCTCTCTCCATTAGTGCATTTTTGTATCCAAACGCGCAATAATCGAAAAGCCGACGACTTTTAAACTGACTTTTGATCTCCGCGGGGACCGACTCGAACAGGAGGAAGCCGAGAGCACGGACGAGGACGAGGATCGGCCGAAGAAGAAGCAAAAGAAAGACAAGAAGCAAAAGAAGAAGAAAACTGTCGATTCAGATTCGGAAAATCCAGACGTCATCGACGACTTGTCCGGCGACGAAGTCGACGCGTCTAACATCATCCCCGGCGGTCGATCGAGTCGATCGACGAGACCGGTGTTCACGAAGCAAATGTACGCGGCTGCGAACTTGGACGACGAGAGCGAAGACGAAGAATAGTTGATGCGTGTTTGTATTTTTTCCAAAACACTTTTTTTTCAAAAAAAAAAAAATCCCCACAAGCATATTCTCTTGCCCTTTTGTAACACCATTGTGCCCCCAAAGTTCGTTTGGGTTCAGGTGCCCCGTTGGGACTGAACATCTTCTTCCATTCGACCAATTACAGAATGTCTCTCCTCCAACGCCAACGCCGAGAAGTCTTCTCGCTCCTCCGACAAATGTTTCGCCTGGCGACAAAAATGGCGAGGACAGAAAAGGACATCGACCAAGCCAATTACGTGAGGACTGAAGCCAGAAATGCGTTTAGAAACAATCGATTTCTCAAAGAACAATCGCACATCGAAAAGGCGATCGATTACGCGAAAACCCGGATATACATGTGTAAAAACTACGGGATCGCGTACGAGAGGATGGCGAATGTCACGAGTTCAGGGGGCGGGGAGAAGATTGTGCACGAAGGTTTGAGAGAACAGGTTGGAAATTTCGAGTCGGTTGGTCTGCCAAAAAATGTATCCTCGGAGGAAGCGAGGAGGAAAGCCCGAGAGAGGAGGAGGAGAATGTCCGAAAGTGTAGAGAAGTAGTTGTAGGCATCGAATAACAAATGGTAATAGCAATAGTATACCCGCACCTGTATTCCGACGAAACACACCTCACAACACCTAAGATGGAACTATTTTCTACACGCTACTCTGACCAACAGTAAGTGCTATTTCCTATTAGGACAAAAGACGCTCTCCGTGCCGTAATTCTTCCGTTCTTTATATCCATCGACGGCATAAAGAAACTGTAATATCGGTCGCCGCGTATATTTACTCTTATTACCAATGCCTCTGTGCATCAAACGATAATCGTACATCACCCAACCTCCAGATTTGGCAGTTTTGCTCGATTGGACGCCACCTAAGACGTGCGCGGCTGGACCGAATCCGATTAAACCAGCATTTTTATGCGAAGTAGGCCAGAACTCGGTGTATCCAACCTTCTCGTCCAAATCGAGGAGAGTCATGAATACACACACGGCGTACGGCGAAGCATGCGTCTTGAGTAAAGTGCCAGTTTGTTCGTCGTACGTTTCCTGGTCGCCTCGATGCGCGCCGTCGCAGTGCCACTCTTGGTCTAAACATCCTGGTTCCGTCCAAATGATGGATATGTTGATGTCGATGTCGTTATATTCGACGTTATCATTCCGCAAAATTTCGTTCACGAGTTCCACCCACGGCGCTTGTGATTTTGCGAATATGAAAAGCTCATCTTCCTCCTCCTTTTCTTTATCGAATAACGCGTCGAATCGATATTTACCTCTACTTCCGATTTCTTTATACGCAAACACGTCTGTCCCAACGGAAACGTACGAATGATTCTCGTTCATTGCGTTTAAAATCTCCTCGATTCTTTCGTTCGTTTTCGTTCGAAACGCGTCCACGAGCGCTCGCGACACTCGATTCCTGTCCTCGGTCGCGCTCAAATACCCGTTCTTTAAAAAGTTTTCCTTCACATCTTCTTTACTCTTTCCTCCATCGAAACTATACGTGTTTTCGTCATCTCTTCGTTTCAAAAACGGAAATCTGCACGGCGCCGACATCAAGACGTCCGCATCTTTCACTTTCATTTTTCCTCCACCAAAGAACGGTTTTTTCTCTTCACGCGCGACGCGTTTCCACATCTTTCTCAGCAGCACGCTTTCATCGCCAGACGCCGCTAAAAACGACACGAGGACGTCGAAATACACCTCGGGTTCCTTTGATATTTCTTTTCTTTCCTCCTCGTGGTCGTCGTCTTCGCGCCTCCGCGCGCCGTCCGCGTCTTCCACCGTTCTCCAGTCGTGCACGCGTAACCGTCGCCGCTCCCACGCGACGACGACATCATCATCATCATCATCATCATCGTTTTCAAAGGTGTTGCACCTCTTTTCTCTCGTCGTCGGCATCGGCGTCCCTTTGCCGTCGTCGTCGTCCCTTTCTTTCTCCATCTCGAAGCACACCGCCACGAACGTTCGCTTCATTTCTCTCCCGTCGTCCTCCTTCTCCTCCTCCTTCTCCTCGTCGTCGTCGTCGCTTTCCAAGTCCATGAGTAGTGGTATTATTCTCGGTCGTCGTCGTTGTCGCGTTCGCAAAAGTGGGACGACGAGTCAACAGTAGCAGTCGACTTTACTAAGTCGATGCATTTGTCGCATTGAGAAGTCGTCATAAGTGTGACAAAAAATGATAAAAAATGATAAAAAATGATAAAAATGAAATTATTATGAAGCTGAGAGCACCAACTGAGAGAAGTCTTTATCATCGTCAAAAAAAAAAATTTGTGTCTTCAAAAGAGAGAGAGAGAGAGAGAGAGAGAGAGAGAGACGTGTGTTGTTGTTGCGAATAATAATACCGCGCGACAGACAGAAGAGGAGGAGGCGGACACGTGGTCTCGTTCTTGGTCCCGTTGGAGCGTCCTTTAGAGAATTTTGTTTCTGAGACGTCGCGAAACAACAAAAGCGCCGCGCGTTCTTATTTAATCCCAACAAAAGCTCTCGTCTTCGTCGTCGTCGTCTGTTTTTGTCGGCATCATCAAAATCATCGTCGAAAAGAAAAGAAAGGAAGAGAAGACGACGACGAAAAAGACGGTCTCAAATGAGCAATCAAGCGGTGATTTTGCTGCGAAATCAACTGAGAGGTGAGAGGAACGGAGGCGTGTGCCCAAAGTCTTGTTTTTTTCGTGCGCGACGACGTAATAATACACCGGACGCTTCCTGAACGACGAGGACAGAAAGGACGAGGAGGAAAATCTAATTTTTCTTTTCTCTCATACCGCGTCGTCAAGTCGCGAACTGGTGGTGTTTCTTTTTTTCCTTTTCGCGAAGAAACCCCGCGCTGACGATGCGGTGTTATTCTCGACGTTCGCTTAAAACACGAAACAGATTTAACTCGAAACCCAATCGAGGGCTTCTCCGCCGGCTTGGTAGACGATTCGAACATCTTACAATGGCAAGTGACCATCATGGGACCGCCGGATACTTTATACGAAGGCGGTTTCTTCACGGCGACGATGACGTTCCCGCAAGATTACCCAAACAAACCACCAGACGTGAAGTTTAAATCGGAAATTTGGCACCCGAACGTTTATCCAGACGGAAGAGTGTGCATATCCATCTTGCACGACGCCGGGGATGATCCCATGGGGTACGAGTGCGCCAGCGAACGGTGGTCGCCGGTGCAAACGGTGGAGACGATTATGTTGTCCATCATATCGATGTTGTCTTCGCCGAACGACGAGTCACCGGCGAATATCGACGCGGCGAAGATGTGGCGGGACGATTATGCCGGGTTTAAGAAACGGGTGGCAAGATGCGTGAGGAAGAGTCAAGAGGAGTGCTTTTAAAATGAGGAGAGAAGCGCGCAATGAACGGAAGAAGAAACGATGAAATCAAAACGCAGAAATATTACGAGAACTACTATAGAGGAATATAAAAGAGGGCACGCTAGAGATAGAAATAAGAGTAAATGAGAACACGACGATACGAAAAAGCAAGAGAAAGAAGAAGAAGAAAAGAATAAGAATAAGAATAAGATGAGAGTAATACTACTCACCGTATATTTAAATATCGGAGATTTATTACACGCACTCAAAAACACGAAACATACTTATTCGCTCTCTTTCGGGTCTTTCATTCGCGTCTTCTTCAACTTTATCGCCGCGTAATACGCGCTCCCACACACGCCTATAATCATCCCGCTAAAGTTCGCCCATTCGAACACCCCGCCAAAGAATATGTACCCTATCCACACCACCACTAAATCTTTCACATTGCCACAAATAGCTTGCGTCAACGCCGAGTTCACCGAAGTGTTCAAGAATATGGAGTAGTTCAACGCGAACGCAAGCACGCAGGAACCGAACAAGACTTTGACGAATCCACTGTTTTCGTTTATATAAGTAATCGTACTAAAAATCTCCCCTCTCAGCAAAGATAACGCGAACAACGGCCCGCCGCACCAAATCCCGTTCGTCCACATCAATCCGAACGCGTTCAACCCGCTCTTCTTCGATATCCGTGCAATCATTATCAAATACACACTCGTCGCTACGTTATTTAAAATTACCATGAAATACCCGTATAAATTAAACTCAATATCGTTCATCCCTGCTATCACGGCGCCTAAAACCATCAACATCACCGCAAAAATTACGTCTCTCTCTTGCGCTTTCCCAAACACGAGGAACTCCGTCGCCATCGTAAACGCTCCCGTGGTTCTTCGTAACGTCGTATACATCGGTAAATTCACGCCTCTCAAGGAAATCATAGATAACAACATGTACGTCAAATACGCGACGGCTAACGGTAAAGTCATTCGAAATAACTTAGACGTCGGAAAGCCCGTTTTCATATTCAATCCGCCTTTAGGCACTTTATTCGTTGTTTCATCGTCTTGGTCTACGAACTCAATCAATGCGAGTCTTTTAAACACATACAAAAGCATCGTCGAAACAATCAACTGCGATAACGTGATGACATTCGCAAACGGAAAATCGTATAAAGATAACGCCGTTTTATTGAAACAGAGCAAAGCTATCGCGCACGCCATGTAACTAAACGCGATCGACGCGCATTGGAAAGGCGTTGATTTTGGTTTCTTTTGTAAGTGGAGCAAACCGGCGCCGGCGATTTGAGACGCAGAGGACGGTTTGGAAGAAGATTTAAACATGAACCGCTATGATTAAAGGGGAGTTCTCTCGTACGCGCGTGTGTGTCTTTGTTCCGAACTTGTGTGTGTCTCACGTCTCACGTCTTTCTTTCTCTCTCTCTCTCTCTTTCAACTTTTTGAAGACTTTTGGATAAACTAACGGTCCCTATGGAAACCTTGTGCGCTCTTTTTTCATGCCGCGTGAACAGTATTTGGTAGTATGGCAATCGATTATGAAAATATATCACTCTATCTATATCACGCTATATGCATCTTCTCTTTCGCATCCTCTTCTTATATGAACGAATAATTATTTAATGGACATCTTCGCGAACGCCGTCGCGGCATCCATGGCTTCGCTCAGCGCGCCGGCGTTTGGCCCTTGGCCTTGGGCAATGCCCTTTTTACCACCACCCTTCCCTCCTAACGGTTTCAAACAAATATCTAACCAGTTTTTAGCCTCGTTGGTTTTGTTTTTCACGTCGGATGGGACCGAACACATAGCGAGGGCTTTACCGTCGTTCGTGCTGAACAACGCACAAGACAAACCTTTCCCGGCGATCGATTGCGCGCACTCGCTTAAAACTTTCACGTCCATCCCCTCGCCAAGGTTGACGACGAGAAAGTTTTCACTTTTGGAAGTGGCTTCATCGCACATGACGGAGAGTTGTTCGATGGCTTTGGCGGCCGCTTCTGCGGAGGCCTTTTTCTTTTCATCCAAGTATCGTTTGTTTTCTCGGACGATCAATTCTCTCAAATTTTCTCGCAAGGCGAACGGCATCGCTTTTTCTGTGTCGTCGATCAAGCCTTTCAATAAAGCCAATTGCGAAGCGAGCTTGCCTAAATCAGAAATTTGTGCCGTTGCATCAATCAAAGCTGAGAACTCATTGGCGTTTTGGAAGGCTAATCTTGCTTGACCTTTTGTCACCGCAGTGACACGTCGAATACCTTTCGCCGTGCCGACTTCTTCGATGATGGCAAAATCTTCTGCGTCTGAGGTGCTTTTCAAATGGGTACCGCCGCAAAACTCAATCGAGCGCTTCGCCCATTCCGCGTTGGACGGGTCGGATAACAAATCGTCGATAGTTGGACCGACAGAGACAACTCTGACTGGATCTGGGTACACTTCACCGAAAACCGCTCGCAAACCGTTGATTTTCTGCGCGTCCGCTAACGCCACCTCTCTTGTGTGCACGGACAAGTTTTCTTTGATTTGTGCGTTGACGATGTTTTGCACCTCTTGGATTTGCTTTGCAGTGACCGGTTTGTTGTGTGAAAAATCAAAACGTAACTTTTCGTTGTCGACAATGGAACCTTTTTGGTTGACTTCGTTGCCTAAGATTTCGCGCAAGGCAAAGTTGACGACGTGTGTCATCGTGTGGTTGGGCATGATGTCCGAGCGTCGAGTGAGGTCGACTTGAGCGGCACACGAGTCACCGACCGAAACTGAAACCATATCGTCTGATAATACATGTAAGATGTATCCAGCCGCCGCTTTCGCCTCGGCGACAGACAACTCTTTGCCATTCACCGACAAAGACCCGGTATCGGAAACTTGACCGCCGGACTCGGCGTAAAACGGCGTCGATTCTAAAATCAAACCAAACGGCCCGCTTTGCCCTTCTGTAGATTGCACGAAACCATTCGAGCTCGTCAATATGGCTTTGACCGTAGTGTCCACTTTCGGAACATTTTCCACGTACTTAAACGAATCGTTGGTCGTGGCGATGTTGTTATTTGTCAACCATGCAGTCGCTTCTGCTTGGAACAATAAGTCCACGCCAGTATTCTTCTTGGAACTCAATCTCGATTTCTCTTGCGCCGCTTTGAACACTTGGTCAAACTCTTCGTTGTTCAACGTCAAACCGTTCTCTTCGCACATGATTTCCGTCAAATCGTTCGGGAAACCGAAAGATTCCCACAACAAGAATGCCTCGGCACCGGAAATGATGTTTCTGTTTTCATTTCGCGCGCCGTTTGCAATTTTCTTAAACTTCTCGATGCCCTTCAAAAGTGTCTTTCCAAACGATTCTTCTTCTTCGGCGATGATTTCGATAACTCTTTTTTCCTCTTTCTTGATTTCCGGAAAGGTTTCGCCGAGCATATTTACAACCGTTGGGACCAACTTGTGGAAGAAACCTTCATTGGCGTTTAATTTTTCGCGTCCAAATCGAACGGCTCTTCTCAAGACTCTCCTTAAGACGTAGTTTCTCCCGTCCGACCCCGGGCTCGCGCCGTCTGCGATGGCTACGGTTAATGTTCTCACGTGGTCCGCGACAACTCTGTAAGCCATGTCTTTTTCTCCAGCATCAGCGGCACCTAACAAACCTGTGTAAGGCGATGCACCTGTGACTCTTTGAATCTCTCGGAAAATCGGGAGAAACACATCTGTGTCGTAATTCGACGCTCGGTCTTGTAAGCAACTCGTTAAACGTTCGAAACCCATGCCGGTATCCACGTGTTTGTTCGGCAATGGTTTCAACGAGCCACCTTCTTCTCGGTTATATTGAATAAACACCAAGTTCCAGATTTCCAAACAGTCCGGATCGTCCATGTTGACTAAACTCGACGCGTCTCTATTCCCGATACGATCGAAATGGATTTCCGTGCAGGGACCGCACGGACCTGTATCGCCCATCTCCCAAAAATTATCCGCGCAACCGAATGGTAAAACTTTCGAGGCTGGGAGAAATTTCAACCAAATATCTTTCGCTTCCAAATCAGGTTCTAACCCTAGCTTCTCGTCGCCGCCGAAATAGGTCGCATACAATCGGTCCGGATTGATTTTGTACACCTCGGTTAACAATTCCCATGCCATAGAAATGGCGCCTTCTTTGAAGTAATCGCCAAAGGACCAGTTCCCGAGCATTTCAAAGAAAGTGTGATGGTACGTGTCTTTCCCGACGTCGTCTAAGTCGTTGTGTTTACCTCCGGCGCGAATGCACTTTTGCGAATCGGTGGCTCTTTTCAACGTGTATAACGGCGATTTCGGGTCGCACGTGCCTAAAAAGATCGGCTTAAATTGGTTCATGCCGGCGTTGGCGAAGAGCAACGTAGGATCGTCGTGCGGCACAACTGGCGAAGACGGCACGATCGTGTGCTCGTGTTTGCTTTCAAAAAACGACGTAAACGTGTTTCTCACTCTCGTCGCGGACCAGCTGCAATTTTCGGTTTGATCTATGGGCAAGTTTTTCAACGCTTTTACCTCGCCTTCCCATCGCATCGGTTCCTGACAACATGTCATCTTCCCAACTGCTTCCAACCATTCCGGCAACGAGTAAACGGTTTCCAACCAAAACTTCACAGACGGATACTTCTCATCCCATTCTTTTTCCTCAATCAAGTGCAAAAACAAATTTTCGCAACTCGAAGCACCCACGATATCCGCCAACGTAAAGCCTCTCTCTGGGACTAAAAACGTGCCTTTCTTCTCCGCCATCATTGTCTTCAAATGCGCTTCTAAGCTCATTAAGAACGAATGGCACGTCTTCTTGGTCCTCGCTTCGTTCGCTTCGTCATAAACGATCCCTCTCGCCTTTCCAATCCCGATGATTGGATACAACCACCCCGGCCCGCTCGCGTCCAACTGGTTGAAACTATCCATAAAGCCATCGATTTTCGCCTTCAATTCAGAACCTCCTTGTTCTTGCTTTGGATACAACATCTGTCCAGATACGGAGCACAAATAACGACAAATCGCGTTCGATTCAAATACTGCCGTCTTTTGTTCATCGTCGCACACTAACATTGGCACTTTCCCGAACGGGTTCATCCGTAAATACGCTTCCGTTTTGTTCGTTTCGCCCATCGTCACCGGGACATTTTCAAGTGAGATGTTGCAATACTTTGCGGTCACTTGAATCCGGTGCGACCGGGACGTCGGCCCGTATAGCTTCATTGCTTCCACGCGTATCGTCTCAATCCTTCTCCCAGCGAGTGCGGTGCAAGAGATTCCGTGTTTCCGTGGAGAACACAAATGCGATTAGATATAGTTTTTGAGAGTTGTGGATTATTGTGAGGAGGGACACTTTGATTTCATTAAGCCCTATCGGGCATCGAGCTAAAAAAAGAGA
>Ga0163180_10001025_pt1 | contig 15967 bp, 25 predicted proteins | sample AtlANTMetagenome_2_FD_109647 | JGI IMG/M metagenome (GOLD analysis project Ga0163180, IMG submission 109647) | Marine eukaryotic phytoplankton communities from the Atlantic Ocean - Atlantic ANT 4 Metagenome | ecosystem: Environmental > Aquatic > Marine > Oceanic | place: North Atlantic Ocean...
AGATAGTCAAGGTAACAAAGCACTAAGATTAGCATTACAAACTAGAGAACAACATATAAGAAGAGATAAAGCAACAAGTAATATTTGTACTGCACAAGCTTTACTAGCAAATATGGCAGGATTCTATGCTGCATATCATGGTGCAGAAGGTCTTAAAATTATTGCAAATAGAATACTGAGATATAGAGAAACATTAAAAACAGCATTGAAGTGGTGTGGTATTATGGTTGATGATGAAGAAGGTTTTGATACGATTAGATTTAAAAGTCTTAGACCTATTACAGGTTTCAATGCCTTATATGAAGATGATCATATTATCTTATCATTAGATGAAACCACCACACTCTCAGATCTTGCTAAAATTGTTGCAAGTCAAGTTGACTTTGATCATAGTCCAGAAACAATAAAACATGTTTATAATTGTATACAGGGTGATGAGGTAAAAGGATATAACTGGAAAAATACTTCGAGAAGAACTAAACCTTGGTTGCAACAAGAGGTGTTTAACAAATATCAAAGTGAAACCAATATGATGAGATATATTAATGAGTTAGTATCTAAAGATTTTTCGTTAGTAACTGGTATGATGCCACTTGGTAGTTGTACTATGAAATTAAATGCAGCATCAGAGTTGATGCCTGTATCGTGGGAAGAGTTTGCAAACATACATCCTCATGCACCTAAGAATCAAGTAGAAGGATATGAAATTATTATCGATAATTTAAAAAAATGGTTATGTGATATTACAGGTTTTGCTGATATAAATCTACAACCAAATGCTGGTTCTCAAGGAGAGTATGCTGGTCTATTAGCAATACAAGAGTATCACAAAAGTAATGGTGATACAAAGAGAAATGTATGTCTGATTCCGACAAGCGCTCATGGAACAAATCCTGCTAGTGCAGTCATGGCTGGTATGAAAATAGTTCCTATCAAATGTGATGATGAAGGTAACATTGATATGATGGATTTAGAGAAACAAGCAATAATGAATACATTTGAGTTGTCTTGTATTATGATTACATACCCATCGACTCATGGTGTCTTTGAACCTACTATCAAAGATATCTGTAGAATCGTTCATGAGAATGGTGGTCAGGTATATCTTGATGGTGCAAATATGAATGCCCAAGTTGGTCTTGCAAAACCATGTGAGTATGGTGCCGATGTATGTCATTTGAATTTACATAAAACATTCTGTATTCCTCATGGAGGTGGTGGGCCTGGTGTAGGCCCAATTGGTGTTGCATCACATCTTACACCATTTATAAATCAGAAAGTATCTGCAGCAGAATTTGGTAGTGCAAGTATCCTTCCTATTAGTTGGATGTATATAAGAATGATGGGTGGAGAAGGACTCAGAAAGGCAAGTGAAGTATCTTTATTATCTGCAAACTGGTTAGCACATAAAATTGATCCATATTTTAAAGTATTGTATAAAGGTAATAATGGAAGAATTGCTCATGAGTGTATTTTTGATTGTCGTAATTTACCAGTAACAGCAGAAGATGTTGCAAAGAGATTGATGGACTATGGATTTCATGCACCTACATTATCATGGCCAGTTTTAAATACAATGATGGTTGAACCAACTGAATCAGAATCATTAGATGAGTTACAAAGATTTGCAGATGCTATGGAAAAAATAGGAAGAGAAATCTTTACTCTTCCTGAGATAGTTAAAAATTCTCCACATACTGAATCAGAAATTTGTGGTCAATGGGATTATCCATACACAAGAGAGGAAGCATGTTTTCCTAATCAACCAAAGAAAAAGTTTTGGCCAGCAGTATCAAGGATCGATAATGTTTATGGTGATCGTAATCTAGTATGCTCTTGTTCAGATTACTTTAACCTAAATAAGGCTGGATAGGAAAAAATTATGGCAGAAGTAAAAGAAAAACCAAAAGGTCCTCTTGGTAAACTCAAAGAAGTAGCTGAGGATAAAGAGGAACAACTTCAATACTTAGCTACACTCATAAGAGTGATAGTACTTGTGTGGTCCGCAGGGATCTTAACTTTAAATTATGTTAAAATACCAGGCTACGAGAGAGGAGAGAGAATTGATCCGACATTTATAGCTTCGGTCTTCACAGGAACTTTAGCTACCTTTGGCGTAGCTGCTGGTGGTAAGAAAAAGAATGGTGCTGATGGTGGTAGTGCTAACATATCTAAGAAAGATATGGAGTTTCTTATTGCTAAGGCATCCGAGACTGCTCCTGCTCAAACCATCAGGATTGAATCTGGTCCTGTTAAGATAGTACCTGACTCAACTAAAAGTTAATAAATGATTCTTGAAATTGATCAAGGTCTTTATACTTTTCATATATTTTTCCCACATCTGGTTCAGTCGTTCTAGACTTCCATAGTTGACGAAGAATAATTTTCATTTCACCGATTGGCACTTTTACACATGTGTCATCGGTGTTTTTTGATTTCCAGATAGTCATCGTCTTAAGAGTTTTTGAATTGGAACTTGTCTAATTTTATCTATAACATCAGTCTCTACTCTTTCTGCTATTCTTTCAAGAATATCAATATCTATATTTAAAAATGGTGGAATAATTCCTAATAGTCTTAGTAATCCATCTACAAACAATGCTAGTGCTGTAAAACCTAAGATCATAGAAATAACTGTTGCATCTCTATTATGCTTACGCATTGACTCTTCATCAATACGTCTTGCTTCTTCTAATGCTTCTGCTATTAAAGTATCAACTTCTTCTTTGGTGTATGTATCACGACTAGTTGACATGCTTTTTATATCTTTTGAAAAATCAGTGATGGGAAACTCTCTGATTATTGTTTCTAACATCGTCATGTATTTTTTATATTTAATTTATTATGACATACTTATTTTTTTCTGTCAATTAGAGCTATATATTATTGCCAGTATTCGTCTAATACATCAAAAGTTCTATTGAGATAGTCATTTGCCCCTACGCAATACCCTTCATTCTTTTCTCCTATCTCACACTTGTAGTGTAGTTCTCTTTTGAGTTGCATGAGTCTGTTGGTCATGGCGACCTTATCTAATCTGCCGTTCATTTCAATCCTCCTTTATAACATACTCACAAGAAAGAGGACTAGCCTTCATCTCAGGCAAGTCCTCTTTTGCTTGTTTAATTGCAGTATGTACGTCATCTGCATATTCACAGATTTCGTAATAATGATTAAGTTGGTCAACATAACCTACTGTATAGTGAGACATCATAATCTCTCTCCATATTTAAAAGGTATTTATTGCAACTTATTGGTATTATTAGATTTTTATGTTCAAATCATAAAAAATCTTTCCTTGCATGATGCTCAGGAATTACCTTAGAAACGTTGACAGTTAGTAATCCATCTTGGAATTTAACGTCTTTTACTTCTACATCATCAGACATACGCCAAGATCTAGTGAAAGACCTTTGTGCTAAACCTTGATGATAAAATGTATCTTCTTCTTCTTTTGATTCAACCTTTCCTTCTACAATTAATTTACCATGTTCAGTATAAACTTTAACTTCTTTCTTTTTGAATCCTGCTAGTGCAATTTCTAGTCTAGACTCAATGTTGTTTACATGAACAATATTGTAGGGTGGATAATTAGTTGTTGTTGTGTTATAAAACTGATCGAAATAGTTATCCATTCCGAAACTATTCTTTAGAATAGTATCCATCAATTCTGGCAAGTCGGCAGAATGATATTTTGCTAGTTTTCCCATAGTTCTCCTTAAATAAGCGAGGGTTAATTTGTGATCCCCGAAGGCAATCACCATTATTTATACCACATATGTCACATTTTAGTATAGGGTAATACACCCTTTTTTGGTACGGATAATACCTAAAATATTCTAAGTATAAATACAGCAGGAGTCTCTATCGAAAGATAAAGTAATGAAAAAATTTATACCTATCATAATGCTTTTGATTTCGGCACCCGCTAATGCTGATATCACACACAAGCTTTCTAGCAGTGTGCAATTGACTGTCGATGCTGCTGCTACAAACGTACAGCGCATGGGAAATACATATAGTGTATCTGGTAATAATGTTACCACACAATACACTCCTGATGGTGGATCAGCAACCAACTCAATTGGTGCTATGACTATCAGTTCAGGCGTTGGATCAGTTCCAGTTTTATCAGCCGTTCAGGCCACTGCTGGAGAAAGTTTCAGCTTTACACAATCCTTTACTCAGGGCGATGCTTTAGTAACATCTGCTCCTAGTGTAGGTGCAGTAAGTGCTTACTCAAATCAAACAAGTACTGCGGTTGGCGTTGCTGGTTCTTTAGCTGGTACTATTGATTCAAGTTCAACAATCGGACTAACTGCTGGAGGCGGCGGTACGAGTGCTGTTGGACAATTTGTTAGTGAAATTAGTGTGAACTAATGATTAACGATTTCTTAGACAACCTTGCTGCAAAGCAGTATTCAAAAATGCACAATGAAAAACAACAAGAAATATGCTCTGGTTGTGGTTGTGTCTGTCCTTGCGAATGTCCCGACTGCGATGTCTGTTCCTGTGGTGCCTAACTTCACTCAGGGCTCGATGACTAGCCAGACGACTACTGAGAGCACAGTGACAGAAACTATTAATTCAATTGATTATCGTACAGGATGGGAATACACAGTAACAGGTTCGGGCATCAAAAACAATGGAGCCGCATTGAATCCGCCCGTAACAACCTCAACAGTGACAGTGACACCTTCGTCAGCAACAACTTCAACAAACGGCACAACAATAACAGGAAGCGTAACAAGTTCCTACGACAGTTTGGATTTCTCAACAATGGATGCTTTTCAGTTGAACAATCCAGGCGAAGCGTTTCAGTTTACTCAAAGCTACAGTGGCCCTGGCATGACAAATCAAACAGTCATTCAAAGAGTAACAACCATAGAAAGCGTAACAAATACAACAAGTACCTTTACACAATAGCAACTGTAGGTTCTCTTCTATCACCAAATGTAGCATTAGCTGAAGGTGTAGGAGGAGTTAGTGCTACAGCAAATCCAATTGCAAACTCAAGTGGCTCAGTAACCAATCAGGCCATTCAGGTCCTACAGGGCCCATATATAACTAATACTTATGGTAACGGAGTACAATGCCAAGGAAGTACTTTAAACGTTACTCCATACTTACAATTTTCAGATAGTAGAAAACATCCTTGGGAAGATTTTTATCAAGAGCCTCAATATAATACAACAGATATAGAAGGTAGAACAGTAGAACAAGTAATCACAGTTCAGAACTATCCTTGGGAGACATGGTATGATACCAGAACTAAGGATGATGGTAGTAGATGGTTTGAAGATGGTGCTGATATGGAAATAACAGTTGATGTACCAGCTGGAGATGGTATACCTGATGCTGTAGAAAACGGTCAACTTGAACCAATTTGGTATAAACCGATTAGAACAGATATGAGAGCAAACCAATCATTTAACGTTGGTGTTTCTGCAACTCTTTCTATACCATTGAACAAAAAATTAAGAGACTTGTGTGAACAGGCTGCACAAGCACAAAATGATTATCAGATTCAGTTGACATCTAACAAGAGATTAGACTTTGAGTTAGCTCGTCTTAAGAACTGTGGTGAACTTAAAAAAGCTGGCGTATTTTTCCATCCAGCATCGCCTTATCATAGTATATGTGCCGATGTCGTAGTAACAGCTCCTGGCGGAACTGTTATGCCTCATACTCACAATTTACCTAAACCAAATTGGGTAGACCCTACTTCTTCTTCTGAGGTTTTAAAGGAGGAAGACCTTTCTTCAAACGGTACTGGTTTGAAGCCAATACAGATCGGGATAGTCGATCCGTAGGTTTTCCAAACTTCTTTTGAATCTTAGACATACCTTGTTTAATTACAGGTTTAAAAACCCTTAGTAGTAAATCTGCTAGGGGTTTTGCTAGCAATGCAGAGGTTGTAGCAACAACAGCAATGGTTGCTGTAGTAGATACTGCTGGAACACTTGGTAACATTTTCTCTACAGATCCAATGTCTTCCCATAAGGTTACACAAATTTTAGCTCCATCAGGATTATTTTTATCTATTTGTAATTCATATCCAGATACTTTTTCTGTTTGTGCAGTATTTGTATCTCCAATTCTCATTGAATTGGGTGGAGGACAGTCTGGATCTTCTGGTTTTTGTTCTGGTGTTGAAGGAGGTTCTGGCGTTTCCAGACCACTTGTATCAGGTTCGACTGGAACACCTTCATCAACTTCCTCTTGATCTTGATATACCGTCTGCCAAGTTAATTCTCTTGCATCATATTCTGGTGCAGTATAGTAAGGAGCTCCAGCATCACATAATGTGGTCTGTCCTTTTGGATCATCATTTACAAGTTGTTTATTTTTATTTCTATTGATTGCATTTTCTTTATGTACTGAAACACAGCCTGGTATATTTACAATTGGTTTACCTATAAAAGTTGTAACTGGAACAACTGGTGGTATTGCTTGAGGAGGGTTAGTAATCCACATCCGACTATCAGCCACAGTAATAGTATTGATACCAATCTGTCTGATTGGTATACCGTTAATTCTTATGATTGGGATACTACTTTGTATCTGTTGTATCTGATTAATCGGATCTGGCATGTGCTTGCTTGTGACCTTCCACAATTGCATCAACTATAATTTTCTTTAGTTGTCTGCTTTTCTTTCTTCCAAGACCAACACTTGCATCAATTTTTACTTTAACCCAATAAAGTCCAATAAGAACTAGGGTAAATGGAATTGCATCTTCCCATGAGATTTCGTTCCATGCGTCTACTACGTTTAATACTGAGAAATAATCCATTATTTTTGAGGAATTTGATCTTTATAATTTTGAGGATTTGGATTCCCTCTTACAGGACCACTGTTGTCAGGCCATCCATTGACGAGTTGTTTATAAATTTCTTCAGCAACAACTTGTCTGATTTGTTCTATTTGTGCATCTTGCCTCTTTTGAGGTCCACCAGATTGTTGGTCGATGACATGATTGCCACCGACAAACGCACCAGTTCCTAGCACTGCCACTGCTGTACCAGTTGTGGTTATTTTCTGAATATCCATCTATTCTACTTCTTCAATACATGCTTCATTTAAGTCTTGAGCCATATTGCCTCCAACTTCAGCACCTTTATTTCCACCGAACATTGCAACCCATCCAGCAGCAACCCATCCTACGAATGGTATTGAACTTAGAGTTGGTGCAGCAGCTGCTCCGACACTAGTTCCTACTAGACGACCAGTTCCTTCTGCTCCTCCGATTGCTTTGATACATTCTTCAGTTTTAGAACTTATTCCTTTCCCATCAACATTCTTTAATGTAGCTGGGTCTTGCCATGATCTATGATTAGAGACTGGGCCTCCTTGATTAATCTGACCATCCATAAAGTATTCTTCTGTAACCTGAGTTGTATTGGTTGACAGTCCTAAGAATCCTGCTTTCTTTTTAATATCTTTAGTAATAAATGCAGTCTTTGGATCGTTTGCTGAATAGCTGATCTTATATCCATTTTCACTTGATGATATTACATAGGAAGTATATGGTCCTACAGGAGGTTGTATGACTGGGAATTTTGATTGTTGTTTGGTTGCAAGTAGCCCTATCATTCCGACATGTGATATCCCAAAGATACCACCAAGTCCTAGAGCAAACCATTTAGAAAAATTTATTTTTTTCTTTGGTTTTACTTCAGTACCAAACATTGATTCTTCTTGATTCATTGTCCTAGACCAAGATCAGGCATCATGCCTGGTGATGTTTGTGGTGCTAAATCTGGAGCTCCTAAGTCTGGAGCAAGATCACGCAATGGAGATGTAGCTCCACTAAATCCACCAGTTCCTAAACCGATACTGCCGATTGCTTTTTGTTTGATGTCCTCTATGATGGCATCCTTTTGTGTATAAACATATATACCACCGCCAACAACGGCAAGAGATACAACGCTAGACGCAATAGCAAGTACATTGACAATTTTCTGCATAACGTTTATAATACATAACATAACTAATCTATATATACAATGAAAAAAAGTAAGTTAAAAGAAATTTTTACTAGACTTAGAACTTGTATTGATGATCTTGAAGCAGAAATTTATTCTGATAAAGATTCTTACTTAAAAGAATATGAACATCCTTGGGATAGGCATATGAAAATAGGACTAACTAGTAATGACGATGATGATGGTTATCCTGATTAATTATGTGGTATACTTTATTTTGGACAGTATTGATAATGTATCTTTTGATTCGCATAGGAGTATTTAAAAAATGAATACTCAAGGCATGTCATATGGAGAGAGTAAAGGTGAAGGTAGATCTCTTCAAGAACAACGTGATGCTATCAAACCAATGCAAGTCAATAAAATGAATCTTATATCTGACTTACTCAAGGTAGAGTTAAAACAACTTATCAATGAAGTGTTAGATGAAAGAGAACTAAAAAAGAAACTTGAAGGTCCTTACGACTTTCCAGAAGATGAAGACGATGGTTTAGATTATGAGGATGAATGGCTTTATAGAGGAACGTATTAAATTATACACTTGCATAAATAACTATGTCATGATATAATGACATTACGTTCATCCGAATGATAGAAATCACACTACTGGCATCACTTCTAGTTGAACATAACGCTTCCCATTGGGAAATGTCTTGTTCAGATTGGAATAAGAACAGAATAGAGATACTTAGCGATAAGAATCTTAACTCTGATGCTCACGAGTATCTTATAGATTACTTGAGAACTAAAGTGTCAGACGACTGTGATGCTTATATCATTGGACGCAAGTAAGCCGACTCGGAACGGATTCGTTCATCCTCATGTATAGTATTTTAATGAAATTAGTATTACTCGGTGCTCCACTTAATTGTGTGGAAGCCAATGAGTTGCTATCTTTAGTTGAACCATTTGACCCTAACAGGTTAGAGATGACTAGAATAATTATTGCACATACTGATCCAGTATGTTTTGAGGACGCAAAAGCCGACTGAAGGAACGGGGCTACAATCCCAACTACTTTAGGAGAAAAACCGATGGCAAAAGTCACATACCGTGGTGTTGTATATGACACCAACAACAAAACAGCTCAGCAGAAAAAAGAGGTCGAACTAACATATCGTGGTATCGCTCACACTGCTAAGTGATTGTTACAGCAGAGATAATGATAGCAGCTGCTATCTTTCTCACAATCATATCTGCTGAGGTACAGTTACTTTATAGAAAGTAACAGACAATCAAGACCCCAACAGGGGTCTTTTTTTATGAGTAAAAATACATAATTGCGATATGTTAAAATCTTTACCTATTTCTTGATTTCAAAATATAAATAATTTCAGAATTAGGGATAGCAAGATGCACCAAAATTCTTAGATCATGTAAACCTTAGTGCGGAGGTAAAATGCACAATATCATTTCACAAAACAAACTGGCATCATGGAATCATAACGACAACCGTTATGCCTATTCAGAAGAAAATAAAATACTAGATGATTACTATGAGTGCATAGTGGAATGTGTGGATGATCAATCAAGCTGCAAACGTATATGTAGGGAGTTACTGATGTAAAGAAAAATTACATTTCTTGGGAGGGGTTTAATCCCCTCCTTTTTTTATGTGTTGATTTGTGTGGGAAATTGGACAAGCTGTATAGTTTATGATATACTAAAAACAAAAGACCTTATAAAATAGTATGTTAAAAACGAACACTATGAAAATCTTTCTTGATTCAGCTGATACTAAAGTTTTACATGATGGATTTCTAACTGGTCTTATAGACGGCATTACAACTAATCCTACACTCATACGAAAGAGTGGTAGAGATCCAGAAGCTGTTTATCAAGAACTTAAAGACATTGGATACTCAGACATTAGTATGGAAGTCGTTGGAGATGGTGATGATATGTTTGAAGAAGGTACAAGACTCTATTCTAAATTTGGAGATTGTGCAACTATTAAAGTTCCCTGTACACCTGATGGATTATATGCTTGTAAAAAATTAGCAAGAAAATTAATTAGAGTTAATGTAACTCTTATATTTTCACCATCACAAGCAATACTTGCTGCAAAAGCTGGTGCAAAATATGTTTCACCTTTTGTTGGTAGAGTTGATGATAATTCATTTGGTGGTTTATGCCTTGTAAAAGATATATCAAATGTTTATATGAAACAAGGTTGGTATGAAACAGAAATTCTTGCTGCATCTATTCGTAACGTAAGAGATGTAAGTAGAGCATTTGAGTATGGTGCAAATATTTGTACAATACCTCCTACAGTATTTCATAAGATGTATAATCATGTTCTTACAGATCAAGGATTAGCACAGTTTGATGAAGACTTTAAAATTACTCAAAAAATGATAGGAGGTTAAATGGGATTACCAGACAGATCACAAAAAGTATTTGATAAAGTTGTAGAGTGGGATAGAAATCTTGCTAAAAAATTTCAAAATAAATTTAATCTTACCGATTATCAAATGTTATGTATAGCGTTCGCTAAAGGTTTTATTATAGGAGCAATACTATTATGACTGAATTATTAATTCTTTGTGCTACAATGTTAGCAGTTAGTTATGGACTTAAAAAATGGAGACACCTTTGATAAGAATTTTTGTTTTATTAACTTTAGTATGGGGAGTTCTAATCGGATTACCAAAATTTGCTCATGCAAATCATTTACCTGTGATGTATGTGCAAGTACCTCAGTGGGCAGATGATTGGGCAGTTTGTGCTGTAGATATACCTGATGCTAAATGTCACTGGTATATTGTTTCTCCTGATAATACATTCGGTGAAGGATTTGATTGGGAAACAGCACCTTGGTTTGATGCTAACGGATTAAATGATGTAGCACCGATGCAAGAAAAAACAGTATTACAAAAATTACAAGACAAACAATGAGTGACAGTGAAGCAGTGCTAAGAATTATAGCACACAATTTAAAAGGAACATTAGAAAAACAAGAGGGATGTGATTCAGTTGGGAATCAATGGAAACAATATATAATCACATATGATAAAAAAAACAAGCTTGACAAAGCTTGATAGATAATCTATAATAAAGACAGTTTTGCCATAAACATGAATATACAGGTAATTCAGCTAGTATCTGGAGATCACATAATAGCTGATGTAGAACAGTTAGATGAAGAACCAAATTGTTACCTCAAGGATGCTTATCTTATCAAAGAAGATGGTACTCTTGTAGAGTGGCCTTTGTATTCTGCTGAAAGAGGTGCTCTTATATACTCAACTCAGATCGTAACAATTTCAGAACCAAATTCAGAGATAGTAAAGAAAATACCTTCATGAATTTTTATACAAACGTACAGCTTGTAGGCAACACGATTCTATATCGTGGGTATGAGGGTGGAGAGAAAGTGACTCATCGAGATTCATTTTCTCCTACTCTTTTTGTTTCTTCTAAAAAAGAAACCAAATACAAAACGCTTGATGGTAAATGTGTAAAACCAATTAAGTTTGACTCAGTTCGTGATGCTCGTGACTTTGTAAAAAAGTATGATGACATAGATGAATTTGAGGTTTTAGGATATGAAAGATTCTTGTATCAATATATCTCTGATAAGTATCCGCCTGCTGAACTAAAATTTGATATGTCTGTAATGAATATCATTTCTTTGGATATTGAGGTTCAGTCTGAAAATGGATTCCCTGATGTAGAAAGTGCATCAGAAAAATTACTTTGTATTACTGTCAAAGATTTTAATACAAAAAAGTTTATTACATGGGGTGTTCGTGAGTATGAAAACAAGCGTGATGATGTTACATACATCTTATGTGAAGATGAGCATTATCTTCTATTGAATTTTTTACAATATTGGGTAGAGAATACACCTGATGTAATTACAGGATGGAATGTTTATTTGTATGATATTCCATATCTTGCTAGACGTATCAATCGAGTTTTAAGTGAGAAACATAAGAAGTCTTTATCTCCTTGGAATTTGATTCAAGAAAAAGAGATTTATATTCAAGGTAGAAAGAATCTAGCATATGATATTGCTGGTGTTTCTTGCTTAGATTATCTTGATTTGTATAGAAAGTTCACTTATAGTAATCAAGAGTCTTATAGACTTGATCATATTGCAATGGTCGAACTAGGTGAAAAGAAACTTGATCACTCTGAGTATGAAAACTTCAAAGATTTCTACACACAGGATTGGCAGAAGTTTGTAGATTACAACATCCATGACGTTGAACTTGTTGATCGTATGGAAGACAAGATGAGATTGATTGAATTATGTTTGACGATGGCATATGATGCCAGACAAAACTATGAGGATGTATATTCACAAGTTAAAACGTGGGATAATATAATATTTAATTTTCTAAGGAAAAAAAATATTGTAGTTCCAGCAAAAATATCACATAAAAAGGAAAGAGCTTATGCAGGGGCCTATGTTAAAGAACCGAAGCCTGGACGCTATGATTGGGTGGTCTCTTTTGACCTTAATAGTCTGTATCCTCATCTCATTATGCAGTACAATATCTCCCCAGAAACCCTCAGAGAGACTCGACATCCCACTGCGAGCGTTGAAGGGATCTTGAATCGAGATGTATCTATTGATGGAAAGTATGCTGTATGTGCCAACGGTGCTCAGTATCGTAAAGACATAAAAGGATTTCTTCCAAAACTTATGTCAGATATGTATAATGATCGTGTCATCTACAAAAAGAAAATGATTACTGCAAAGCAACAGTATGAGAAGACTCCTACTAAAGCTTTGGAAAAAGAAATTGCTAGATGTAACAACATTCAAATGGCAAAGAAGATTTCTCTTAACTCTGCTTATGGTGCGATTGGTAACGAATATTTCCGTTACTTCAAACTAGCAAATGCTGAAGCGATTACTCTATCTGGTCAAGTTTCGATTCGATGGATAGAGAATCGCATGAACAAATATTTAAACAAAATTCTTAAAACGGATGATACTGATTATGTTATTGCTTCTGATACTGATTCCATCTACCTTAATTTGGGTCCTTTGGTTCAAACTGTATACAAAGGGAGAGAGGTCTCTAATGAAAAGATTGTTTCTTTCCTCGATAAGGTGTGTGATCTGGAATTGGAAAAATATATTTCGAGTTCTTACCAAACGTTGGCGGACTATGTAGGTGCTTATGATCAAAAGATGTTCATGAAACGTGAGAACATTGCTGATCGTGGTATCTGGACTGCAAAGAAAAGATACATCTTGAATGTCTGGGATAGTGAGGGTGTAAGATATGAACAACCAAAGATGAAAATCATGGGTCTTGAAACTGCACGTTCATCAACACCAGCATATTATCGTGATAAACTCAAGAAAGCTTTCAAGATTATTATTGACAAATCGAATGATGATCTGATATCATTTATTGAGAATGTCAAAAAAGAAACAAAAGAAATGGAGATTGCTGATATTTCATTTCCAAGAGGATTGAATGGATTGGGTAAATACAAATCCAGTTCTGATATGTATGCAAAAGGAACTCCGATTCATGTTCGAGGAGCAATCTTATACAATCATCATGTGAAGAGATTGAAACTTACACATAAGTATCCTTACATACAGGAAGGAGAAAAGATTAAATTTGTTTATTTGAAGAAACCAAATCCGATAGGAGAAAATGTTATCGCATATCTTCAAACTTTGCCAAAAGAATTTAATCTACAAAAATACATTGATTACAATTTACAGTTTGAGAAAAGTTTTTTAGAACCATTAAAGAATGTTGTTGAAACAATTGGATGGATGGTTGAAAAGAAAGGCACACTTGAATCATTTTTCGTATAGGAGGTTATTATGTCATTTGTAAAATCAGTTATTAAAGAAATCGACAATGAGTTTGCATCAATAGCAGACGAAGGTATATCGGCAGGAGATTGTGATTCTTTTGTTGATACTGGTTCTTATATTTTTAACGCTTTAGTTAGTGGTAGTATCAAAGGTGGTTTACCTTCTAACAAGATTACAGCTTTAGCTGGAGAGTCATCCACAGGTAAAACATTTTTTGCTTTATCTATTGTTAAAAATTTTCTACAACAGAATCCAAAAGGAGAAGTAATATACTTTGAATCTGAATCAGCTATTACAAAAAATATGTTGAGTGAACGTGGTATAGATGTCAAACGTCTTGGTCTAGTTCCTGTAACTACAGTTCAAGAATTTAGAACACAAGCAATTAAAGTTGTAGATGAATATACAAAACTTAAACTAGAAGATCGACCACCATTAATGTTTGTATTAGATTCTCTTGGAATGTTATCTACAACAAAAGAAGTTGAGGATGCTTCAGCAGGAAAAGAGACTAGAGATATGACAAGAGCTCAGATAGTCAAATCAATTTTTAGAATCTTATCTCTTAAATTAGGTCAAGCACAGATTCCTCTAATTGTCACAAACCATACATATGATGTAGTGGGGTCATACATGCCAACCAAAGAAATGGGTGGTGGATCAGGACTAAAGTATGCTGCATCGACTATAATATATCTCAGTAAGTCAAAAGAAAAAGATGGTACTGAGGTAGTTGGAAATATTATAAAGTGTAAAACATTCAAATCTAGATTTACAAAAGAAAACTCACAGGTTGCTACTAGATTGTTCTATGATGAAAGAGGATTAGATCCTTATTATGGACTTCTAGAATTGGGTGAGAAGTATGGAGTGTTTACAAAATCTGGAAATCGTTATAATATGGGTGAGAAAAAAGTTTACCCTAAAGAAGTGCTAAAGAACCCAGAAGTTTATTTCACACCAGAAGTTATGCAGGCTTTGGATGAGTGTGCTAAAAAAGAATTTAGTTACGGATCATTTGTATGAAAATAGAAACTAAAATATTATCTCATCTTGTATATGATGAGAAGTATCTCAGAAAAGTTTTGCCTTTTATCAAAGATGTTTACTTTGAAGTCTTAACTGAGAAAATTATTTTTCAAGAGATACAACAGTACATGAATAACTATGATGGTTTACCATCAGCAAATATATTACAAATAGAAGTAGAAAAAAGAAAGGATATATCAGAGGAAATATTTAAAGAATCAGTCGATCTCATACAAAGCTTTCGAGAAGAAAAAGTTGATCAAGAATGGTTGTTAGATACAACTGAGAAGTGGTGTAAAGAAAGAGCAATTTATCTTGCACTTATGGAAAGTGTAAAACTTGCAGATGGTAGAGATAAGACAAAAAATCGTGAAGCAATTCCTTCTATTCTTTCAGAAGCACTAGGAGTATCTTTCGATGATCACATCGGTCATGACTATCTACAGGATGCTGAAGAACGATTTGAGTTCTATCACAAGAAAGAAGACAAGATTCCATTTGATTTGGATCTCTTTAACAAGATTACAAAAGGTGGTCTTCCTAACAAGACTCTCAATGTTGCTCTTGCAGGCACTGGTGTGGGCAAGTCTCTTTTTATGTGCCATTGTGCTAGCTCATGTTTGTCTCAAGGTAAAAATGTTTTGTACATTACTTTGGAAATGGCGGAAGAAAAGATAGCAGAAAGAATTGACGCCAATCTTTTAGGAGTAAATATTAAAGAACTTACTGATTTACCAAAATCATTATTTGAAACTAAGATTGGAAAAGTTGCAAAGAAAACACAGGGTACTTTAATTATCAAAGAATATCCTACAGCATCAGCACATGCTGGACATTTCAAAAGTTTGTTGAGTGAATTATCAATTAAGAAAGGATTTGCACCTGATATAATATTTGTAGATTATTTAAACATCTGTTCATCATCTCGTTACAAAGGAACCATTGTCAATTCTTATACGTTCGTTAAAGCGATTGCGGAGGAGCTTCGTGGTCTTGCTGTCGAGTCTAATGTACCGATTGTTAGTGCTACTCAAACTACTCGTTCTGGTTATGGGTCTAGTGATATTGATCTTACTGACACATCAGAATCTTTCGGACTCCCTGCTACTGCTGACCTTATGTTCGCTCTCATATCTACTGAGGAGTTGGAAGA
>Ga0163180_10001027_pt1 | contig 15918 bp, 17 predicted proteins | sample AtlANTMetagenome_2_FD_109647 | JGI IMG/M metagenome (GOLD analysis project Ga0163180, IMG submission 109647) | Marine eukaryotic phytoplankton communities from the Atlantic Ocean - Atlantic ANT 4 Metagenome | ecosystem: Environmental > Aquatic > Marine > Oceanic | place: North Atlantic Ocean...
ACGTATGTAAGTTGTTGTTAACGTACAACAACTACTATTTATATGCGTATATCAAACAACGCGGGTTGTTGGAATAAAAGTAGATCTTTGACGCAATCGAATCGGATCACTTTACGAATAATTGTACCTTCGTCAAAGGACGATGTATACGTGTCAAAAAAATCTTGAGAATAAAATATCGACGTCCTCTTCTTTTGTAGTACTTTGGCTCAAGCTCAACGAAATTACTATGTGTTCAGAATTTTTCAAAAAACGCGCATCACTTTCCTAAGATTAATATCACAACTAACGACTACTCGTTTCCCTTCCTCTTCGAGACTGCCATCGTCTCCGCCGCCTCGCCGTCATTACCAATACGTCGTCGTCTTGCCTTTGCCCACTTCGCGGGAAGCCAGGATTTTTTGAAGTGCGACTGGAAGAGAAAACCGACAAAGACGGTTCCCAGAGCCATCTCCGTGCAACATAAATACATAATGTACACCAAGCTCGCTGAGCTTTCGAGCGGTGAAATAGTCTCATCGTAACTTTTTCCGAGAGATAAACCACGCAACGATAGTGTCAACGCTTTTCGGTACGGTATGCCTTCCGTTTCATATAACAGAAGCGTGCCTATCATGCCCACAAGGGTAATCATAAACGGCGCCAAGATAATCATAAAACAAACCAAGCCTAACAATTCTCCAACCTTAAAGCTGAAAATAACGCATCGCGAACCAATTGCTCTCGCTCTTGCATCGGAATCCGATAAAACAGTCACTCGAAACACGTCAACTAAAATAGCTTCCATTTTGAGCGCCCAAAATGTGATGATTTCCAAGTCACTCAGTAATGCCACGGTGGTGAGAATGATCATATACGCCCAAATCGAAAGCATTACGGATAGGCAAACCCCTCCCGAGTGCGATGGATAATCCATGTTCTTGTTTAAATTCATCGGCGCCTTTAAGATTTCTCCTAGGACGAAGAAGAACGCGTGTTCTAAACTCCAATCTTCGAAATACGAAATGCCGCCAGCAAAAATGACTCCGAAAAAGCACACGCAGATAGGTACCAAAACGTACACGAACGTGATAAAAAACACAAACGACATCATTGGAAAACTCTTCTTCAGCTGCTCTTCTCTCATCTCCTCCCAAGTTAAAGCCTCTGCGAGCCTTTTCCGCGTCTCGACCCCTTTTTTGTGTGTGCTTTCATCGGCGCCGTCTGCTCTGCCGTCGGCGTAGCCACCACTACGTTTGGACGTAATCGAGGCGTTGCTCATTGTTAAAAACATCAGAGAACTTTCCACGTCGCCGTCGTCATCGTCATCGTCATCGTTTTCGTCATCTTCTTCCTTCTTCGCCGAATTGAAATCTCTTTTTAGCATCGAACTGCTTCTCGCTTGCGCTTCTTTTTCCTCTTTCTTCCTCTTCTTTTTCTCTTCCCGTTCTTTTTCCTGTATCTGTTTCAACTTAACGTACGATTCTTTGTACGCCGTCCCGCACATTCGGCAGTATAACCCTCCTCTTCTGTTGGTCGCTTGACACTCGTTGTTTGCGATGCACACCCAATCGTTCTTCGTCGGTTTATTCATCAAGATGTTTTCTTTGTCGTTGTTGTTGCCCTCTTCGAAATCGAATTTATCGGTCTCCAGCTCGACCGCGCCGATTTCTTTCTCCCCTCTACCAGAGACTCTGGTAACTCCTCCGGAATCGAAACAGGGAAGAGGAAGAGAGCCCATAGTAGCGGTGGTGGGACGCGATACGGGTGATACGCGTGAGTTGTTCGTGCTGTTTTCGGTATCACCTGAAGAAATCTCTTTTGTTTGTTTGTTTTTTCTGTTGGGTGTTACTTGGACATTGGATTGGCGATTGGCGATTGGAGAAAGAAAACGACAAAAAATAAGAAACGACGCCCCCGATGACGATGATGATGACGATGGTGATGGCGATGACGCCGAGTGGAAGTGTGAACCCGCGGCATCGCCACGCGAAAGAATATCCACACTCAAAAGGAAGACGAGGAGGGTTGTGGTGCAGCACGAGCAATAATAGTAGCGATAAAATCCCTCCGATAGAAACGGTTCCACCGAGTCAATTCGACGACATGTCCAAAGAGGAGTTGAAGAGAGAGTTGGCGGCGAGTTTTGAAATAAGAGCGGCGATGGCGGCGAAGTTAGAGTTAGTGGAGGACCAGTTGAGAGCAACGGTCTCGGAGGTGTGTAAGATATTAGCGTTGAAGAGAGAGACGGAGTTTGAACTCGAACGCATGAAGGAGAAATACGAACCGAGTCGCGAGAGTTCTTGAATGAAACGGTGGTGTGTGTTTTGTTGTTAGCCATTATTCCTACTGAGTACCTAAAGTGAGAAAAAGAGAGAGAAAAAGACACACACACACACACACACACACACACACACGTGTTTTGTTCTTGATTACTATGTACGCATCGTGTAGTGCTGCCCGTATAAACATCACGTCGTCTTCGTCTTCTCCCTCTGCGGTAGCATTTACGCGCACCTTTAACAAGAGTAATAAAGCACCCTCACCGCTCAAGCAAAAGCGAACGATTCAAACTTTATCGACGTCAATAATAAAAACCACTCGCGCATCATCGACTTCAGATAAAATGTCATCCTCTCAAACAACGAAAACTATCGGTTTCCTCGGCGCTGGAATCATGGCCGTCCCGATGGCTTTGAATTTACTCAACAACGGCAAACATAATTTAATTGTCTGGAACAGAACGGCTTCGGCGTGTGACCCGTTGGTCAAAGCCGGAGCGACTTTAGCTAAAACTGCGCAAGAGGTGTGCGAGAAAGCGGACGTGACGTACGTCATGGTGAGCACCCCGGAGGCGACCTTAGAAGTTGCAAACTTGGCTAAAGATGGCATTTCGGACAACAAAGGGTACGTGGATTGCTCTACTGTGGACAGACACACGGCTAAGAAAGTATCGGACATAATCACCAGCAAAGGCGGTCGGTATTTGGAAGGACCAGTGAGCGGATCGAAAGCGCCGGCGGAGAATGGGCAGTTAATTTTCTTGTGCGCCGGAAGCGAGAGTTTGTTTAAAGAAATCAACGCCGACGATGCGAACCAACTGAATCAAATGGGCAAAGCGAGTTTCTTCCTAGGTGAAGAAGTCGGTGCCGGAGCGAACATGAAGTTAATCGTAAACTCGTGCATGGGTTCAATCATGGCGTCATTCGCGGAGTCCATCGCGTTGTGCGAAGACGCAAATTTATCGAAGCAAGACCTATTAGACGTGTTATCGCTCGGAGCGATTAATGTTCCGATGTTTGGCATGAAGGGGCCAGGTATGATTGCGAGCGATAAAAGCACGAAGTTTGCGCCTGCGTTTCCTTTGAAACATCAGCAAAAAGATATGCGTCTGGCCGTTCAATTGGCGGACGAACTTGGTCGCGAGTTACCTGTTGCCGCCACAGCGAACGAAATGTATAAGCGAGCGCGACGAGACGGGCACGACGACGAGGACTTTGCCGCCGTGTTACACGCCGTGCGAAGAGAGTAATAAATATTATTTAGTTATGGTAAATTACATTAAAACGATAAATAAATAGTACACCCCATAAATAGTACCTTGGTACCCAGGATCGGAGTAGGTATATATATGTGTGTGTGTACTTCAAATTGTCTGAAAAGTGTCTGTAAATGTATAAGTTTCATTCCTTCATCATCGACGTTGTTCGTATGAGTAAGACACAAAAAGTAACTCTTCAATTGTCCTCCTCTACATATTTATCTCTTACTCAATAAAGGAGCGTTTTCTTCATCTTCATGCATACCGTCTTTCTTCTTTCTCGTGCTGAAGCAATAACCGAATCCAGCGCACACCACGCCACACATAATAGAGGCCAAAGTTGCCGGGTCTCTGAGGTTGATGCTGAGCGAGTTTGTGATCCACAACGGCGACGACTTGGACAAGGACGCTTCCTCCAAGAAAAAGGACGACGCCGAGGCAACCATAAACCCACCACAAAGGATATACATCATACCAACGAGCGTCTTAATGTACGTCGTCATGAAAAAGATACCCAGAACAGCACCAGCGGCTCCAGTGTACAAGACATAGTCGGCAGCTATCGGGGCGAAGAGCCCGATGAGAATGGTTGCACCACCGCCCAAACCGAAACCGGCGCACGCGGCGAGAATTCTGTAGAACCAAAAGTTGTAGAAGAAGATACCCATGCACATGAGCAGGCCAAACGCTGCGCCAATATACAATTCGTTATCCGCGTTGACTAAGTCACCCGGAATAGCATCCGAGGCCATGCCAAGGAGGCGGACGGAAAAGAAAGCACCCGCCACGAATGTTAAACAGTATTGGAAATACATGTGGTATTTCAAACCAAAGAAGCAAAAGAGAAAGCCGAGAAAGAGCATCCCGAACGCCTGTTGTTTGTGTTGAATAAAGAATGTGATGAGAGTGAGTAATGAATCCGATGAAAGAGAAGCGTATCTTTGGGAACAACTTAACAAGACGGTTTGTCCATCATTTCCAAATGAACGTGGAGGCGTCCCCTAAAAGACGAAGGAAAAACAAAATGACTAAACCCAGAAACACACGATAAAGATTATTAATAACGAAAGAAACAAAAGCGACGACGCACCTCAACGTTCGGAATCGCATCAACCGTGGAGATCCCGGTGGATGCGCCAAGTACGATGTTCGTAGGTTCCATGTTTTTGATACAGGTGGAAATTTTATCACGTGTCGAAGATCAAGCAAAAAAAAATTATAGTGTTGGGTGTTGAGCATTGAGAGTTGAACGTTGAAGAGAGGGAGATATTTGAGAGGAGCCAAAAAAAAAGAGGGAAGGGGAGGAAAGCACGCGAATTTGATTGGTAAATCAACAATGACATCCATTTATATGCGATGACGCTCATTACACGAAAACTCTACTTCTTTAACACAGTGTAAGGGAAAATTTGAAGAGCTGCTCTTTCCTCAATTCCTCAAACTCATCTCTCTTTCACTTACATCGGCATGAGCGTGAAGGTTTGCGTCTCGACTTGTTGAATACCTTTGATGGCGCCAACTTCCTTGAGGAAATCAGCTTCCGGTGCAAAGCCAGCAGCTTCCCATTCACCGAAAGAGTCGCCATCCAAAGACACGATGACTTTGAAGTCCATGCATCCACCGCAAACGACTCTTTGAACGCTCTTGACGCCCTTGACCGCCTTCACAGTCGCGAGTTGCTTTTCCAAGGCTTTTTGGGCAGCGGCTAAAGAAGCCTTGTCGTCATCCTGGGACCATTTCATGCGCCATTCGCGAGCAACCGTGTCGAATTCTATAATTTGGAGCATGTGTATAGATTTTGTTTTTAGTGAGTTTAAGAAGAGAGTGATGCTATAACACGAAGCAGACAACAACAACAACAACAGTAATAATAATAATAACAGCTCCCAGAGTCGTAAAATTTCCCGGGGAAAAAGAGAAAAAAAGAGAATACAAAGAATAACGTACCGACGCCTTCCGTTATGGTAACCTGTGTGTGTGTGTGTGTGTTCGTGAAGGATAGGCATTGTGTGTTTGGAAAGAGAGACAACATAAAGTTAGTTGCAAAGAAGAAAGACAAACCGACCGATCACAACTTTTCGTAACGAGAAAAAAAAAATCCCTTCTTCATCGTGAAAGTAATCGTGTGCACGTGTGAAAAAAGATGACGTTTTTCACGACGATGTTTACGCACAGCTTTAGTCATGACCGATCGTTTAGTGGTGGTAGTAGTTCTTTGCGATTTGGAGAAAGTGGTGCGCACGGATGCCGCGAAAGACGAGCGTAAGATGGCTGAGGACATAGAGTGAGTATATTTTGTGGTGATTCCTTTAGTAATTTAATGGGGCTACGGGCTACGAATAAAAGTACTGGTACCACACGTGACGTGTCGACAGAGGCTAAAAATGTAAAAAAATGTGCTGTTCTAAAAGCTGCCAATTCACGACGTCCTATTTTGGAACACGAATTGTAATTCTCAAACGCCACTTTCCTTATTTAAACGCACGAAAACACACACACAAACGAACGAACGTCGTCATGGTATCTAAAATGATGGAAACCGAAGAAGGAGACGAAAAGAAGAGCAAGACGCCGCCGACGAAGAAGAAGAGCGTGTTAGAGAGATTGGAACCGACGAAAACGAAACACTCCTCGGTACGAAAAGGAAATCAACAGAATCGACACAGTTCACCAACTTTTTATAACAATAATAGCAACAACAGAGGGGTAAGAGGAAGAGGGAGAGGAAGAATGAGCGGGTTCTTCAACAGAGGATTCGGCAGAGGTGGTGGGAGAATTGGGTTTCGTAATAATAGCAACAGATTGGCCGCATCGCTTTCAAACCAATTCCCAGCGAAGAAAGAAAGTGAAACAGGAGACGTGGTTGTCCAAGCTTATGGAGCTGTCATCATTCGCATATCCACGACCGGTGAAACGAGGATTTATAGGGAAGGCATCGAGGCTAAAAACTACGCAAAAGCTCTGAAAGTCATGAATGAACATTTAAAGAAAATCGGTTTCTCTATCACGCCGTCAAACGAGGATGGTACTACCACAGGCGCCGGCGCCGGCGATAGTTGTATGGTCGATCAAGAAGGAGGAGGAGGAGGAGGAGGAACTCCTTCTCCTCGGTGGAGCGTTTCTGGTATGAAGAAATTCATGTTATTTGTCGAAGGCATGATTTTACCACCACCTCCGTCACCAGGCCCCGGAAGAGGTTTAGCACTCCTCCTACCAACGAAGGTGTAGCGACTTTTGCACACATCAAAATGTAGTATAGTGTTAGTATCATTATATATGTATTTATGTATAGGCCATGTCATGTGTCCTCAATCTCCTCGAATAAGCCAATTGAATCGGTCGAGAGAATGATCTCGTCTAAGTCTACCATGTTTACGTTCGTCGCCATCGTTGCAGCTTCCATTTTCAATCCTTCCAGAGCGAACGCGACTAAAGCTCGAGCACTTTTCCTATTCTGACGTTGCGCGGCGACAACGTCCGCAAATGCAATCTCGCCAGTTCTAGACGCGGAGGAAGCAAAAGAACGCAAACTTCCCACACCAGCGTTGTTGTTTGTTGGACGCGAAACGATGCCAGTGCCGTTGTTGTTGTTGTTGTTACAGAAAATTTGTTCTTGTCGCGACGACGACCTACTATTACTACTACTACTACTACTATTAATGTTATTGCGACTAACATTACCACCAAAACCACTACCACCGCGCGTAGATGATGGTGGTGACGATTGTGTTCGCATGAATCGAGCCATGTGTCGCGAAACGTTGCTTATTCGGTAAGACATTTCTGTTTTTTCCTTTCTTATTCGTTCGTTCGTTCGTGTTTTGAAGTGCCAACGCCAATATAAAAGGCCAAATTTATATAGGATGATAGAAATGATAGGGGCAAAGAGCAAAGAGAGCGACAAATGACACACACAAAGGCTGAGACCCAAAAAAAAAATAGAGAAAGACGAAAGAAGCCAAAACAAACAAATTTCTCGTCACTTATATAAACGCAATAGAGTAGCGTCTTTTACCTTTGCACATCATACGTACAGAATGGTTAAATTTTTGAAAGGTACGGTCGACTGAAAGGATGAATTCGCGATGTACGACCTATGGAACTACTCGCGACGCGCGTGACGCGCGCCGATTCCGATTTTTTCTCAAGAGAGAGGAAGCCCTTTATTACGCTTCAAGGCGGGGCTTTTCCGGTTCGAAATCGCGCACTGTGTTGTTCACTGAAACAGCAGACGCTCGTAAGAGTGGTCAACGTAACGCTCGAATATGTTTTTGATCCGACTACGTGTGTTTGTGGATGATACATCGTTCGCACGTGCGACAGTTCCGACCAAAGCTGCCCACATTGCGGCTCCCAAAGTTGGTCCCAACTGGTCGTACGAGACACATTTCCCTTTTTTCCCTCCTTGGAGTGTTCTTCTAAAGTGAAAGCAAACTAACGCGATGGGCCTCTTCTTCTTCTTCTTCTTCTTCTTCTTCTTTTAATACAGGCGGTAAAGTTGTTGTAGTCACCAATGGCCGCTATGCGGGCAAGAAGGCGGTGATTGTCAAGTGCAACGATGAAGGCACGAACGCTCGTCCGTATGGACACGCTTTGGTATGCGGTTTGAGAACTGTGCCGAGAAAGATCACAAGAAAGATGGACCAAAAGAAGCAAGACAAACGATCTAGATGCAAGACTTTCATCAAGTACATCAACTTAAACCATCTCATGCCGACACGGTACTCGTTAGATGTTGACTTGAAGGGGGTCGTGACGCCAGATGTCTTGGATGATGCGACCAAAAAAGTTGCGGCGCAAAAGGAGTCTAAAAAGTTGTTCGAAGAGAAGTTCAAAACCGGCAAAAACCGCTGGTTCTTCACGCGATTGGCGTTCTAATTTAATCTTAGCATATTTGGTAATATAACAAAATCTAGTAGTATAATTTGAAAGGAAGGAAACAACTTTGTGTACGCGCTCGTGCAAAGAATTAATTCTCAAACAAGGTGTTTTTTCCTGCAATTCATTACAAACTTTGCCAGACTTTCGAGCGGGCTTTGGCAGAGGAAGCGAACTTACCTCTCGTAGCTACCGTGCACGTCGAGCTTCCCGTTTTTTCTACGCCTCTAGAAGCCATGCACATGTGCGCTGCAGAGATACAAACCATCACGCCAGCTTCCGCCGCCGTCACGTTGGCGCTACTACCAATAACAACTTTCTCTAAATCATCCGCTAAATCCGAAGTGAGTCGTTCTTGTACTTGTAGACGACTTCCTTGTCTAGATACTATCGCTTGAACTAATTTTCTTTCGAGTGCGAGACCTGGGGAGTGCCAATATGCCACGTGAACGACGCCATGAAAAGGTAACAGGTGATGCTCACACGTCGTCGTCAATACCAAGTCTCGTTCAATCGTAAGTTCGGAGACTTCAGGCGTTTTCGTGGAACTAAAACATCGTCCAAAAACCGACGACGATGACGACGTTGGTGATAAGTTTTGTTGCACAGTATACTCTAAGGAAACGTCTCTTCCGCATACCGAGTCACTCATCATGGAGGCGTAGTTGAATGCGCAACGCGCGAGCGAAAAAGGCTCATCGATGCTTCTGCATATTATATCAGACGATGGCATTCCCTTGTTGATATTCTTGGTATTCTTTTTGTCACTTCTTGTTGAATCGTTCGCTAGTATTGATGTTGACAAATTCGACGGCGACGGCGGCGTTCGTGCTCTTCCTTCGAACGAAGTGTACGATGACAGCGAAGTATCATCTGCCAAAGCAGAGTTGTTATCTCGCATCGCAACGTCGTCATCTTCTTCATCATCATCGTCATCGTCATCGTCATCGTCTCCGCTGCCACTGAGAAGATTTTCGCTACTAGTGTTAGTTGAAGAATAGATTGCTGATTTTAAACCAATCGCGTTGAGAAGTCGGACCGACGCTTCGAGAGCTTTTTTTGGCGGAGCTTTCAAACTTCCCCGCTCTGAAGACGGCGACGCGCTCATCCGCAAACTGCTCGAAGGCGACGAGGATTCTTGCATCTTTGCGCGACCCATACCTAGTAATCCTTCAAATTCGGTCCATCTCCCTTCGCAACACTCTTCGTCCTCATATTCATCCGCATCGTTCGTCATAGACGAAGGATGATCAAACTTCTCTCTGCCACTACTGCATACACTCAAACATCCAATGCCATGACGACTCACGATTCTAGAGGATGCCAAGTTTGCATCATCTTTTCTTGGTCCTAATTGCGTGGTTTCTAAGACGACTCCAACACCGGAAGCGCATGCAACTTCTCCAACGGCTTCCGCAATTTCTCGCGCTAAACCTTCAGGATTCTGCATTCTTCGAGCAAATACTTCCGCTACGCGCGCAACTTTACTTAATCCAAGAATGTATCCGTCTTTTGGAACGTAACCTATGTGCACGACGCCGTAAAAAGGCATCATAGAAGTCGAGGATGTGGAAAATATTGGAACGTCGCGCACTAAAATTATAGACGCGTCTTCTCCTTCTCCTTGTTGTTGTTGTTGTTGTTGTTGTTTCATTTCTACGTTTTGCGTGCTTTCGTCATCCTCTCCGCTTGAATCCTTTTTCATCGTTATCGGTCTCGACAGTGTGGGCTCTTGAAAGAGTGCAGTACCGAGCGCATCGCGGGCAGTTTTTCCGTATCCTTTCATAGCAAATAGCATAGCCTTCGCGACTCGTTTCGGAGTATCCAAGAGACCTTCGCGTTTAACGTCCTCGCCAAGTCCAGCGAGTAAATCTCTCACGCACTCTTCCACGAGGTTCATGCGTCGCTCTTTCGAGACGTCGTCTTCTTCCTCCCCGAGAGTTCCTCCCTCACAGTCAACGATGATGGCGTCTCCCCGTTCAGCTTCGTCTCGCATGAGAGACGAGGACCTTTCCGAGGAGTTTTTTTCGTCGTCCTCGTACTCTATTTCCTCATCTGCAGCAAAGCCATCGTGGCGCTTCTCCTTTCTTCGTTCGTCGATTTCCACCGCACAATCTTTTCTATACATATATCCTTTTCTAAAACCATCGGCGGTCGTTATCGTCGTTGTTAACGCCGCGGCGACTCTCGTGGAATCTTTATACTCCTCCATCATCACCTTTATCTTCGAAAGACCTAAACAATACGACGATTTTGTGGGTTATGATAAAGGAAAGGAGCGCCCCGAATACTGTCGTCGTTTGTTGTCTGCCATACATATACAACCGTGGCATGTCAAAAGACCAAAAAAAAGACCAAAAAAAAAATTCCTGGACACAAAACTCCCTCTTCTTTGCTCTTCCTCCGCCGTCAAAATTCCACTCTTTTTTCCCTTGAAAACTTTGAAGGTGTGCCTTGCCTCTCGACTTCACTTGACGAAAAAAACGAAAAAAAAAAGATAGAACAACACCAACAAAATCTATAAATTAAGCGAGAAGTGTGAAAAAAGGTGCCCCTCCCCCCCGTTTTTCGTCGTCTTCCCTTCTTTTTATAAAGAAGGAAATGGTCGAACGCACGTGAGCACGTCACAATTTTCGGGACGAGCGTACCTCTCGACCTTCTTTTCGACTTTTCTTTCCGCGCGTGCTGCAAGAATAACCACGAGTAATCGTACCTCGTGGCGAGTGAAAAGAAAAAGAAGCGCGAGTGAGAGAGACAGAGAAAGAGAGACAGACAAGACAGACTTCTTTCGACAGACGACGAGAGTAGGATTCAAAGAGATAAGTAGAAAAATATTGTTGTTTTGCTGAACAGGAGTGTACACATATAAAACAATCATGTCTTCTCAAGCGATCTCTTTTAGATCGAAGACGACGATTGACGTCTCTTCCTCCTTGAGAAAGAGTAGCCGCAGAAATATCAGAATGATGACGACGACAACGACGAAAGCGCAGCAAGAACAGCAACGACAAAGACGAATCGTCATCGGCTCAAACAATATCTCATCGATGAGAGTGACGTCTTCACACGCGTTGAGATATCGAGTTGTCGGTAAATCATCGACCGACGAGGATGGATTCTCCGGAGCGGTTGTTTTAGATGTCGATGAGGTACCGGACGAGTGCGATGTTACGAATCCGGACCCGAAAAAGTGCGAACCGGTACGATTGAGGATCGATGACGTGTGGTACGACGCCAGAGGGTGGGCGAAAGCGCATCCAGGCGGTGAAAGATGGATCCACTTCTTTGACGGTAGAGATGCCACGGATGCGTTCTATGCTTTGCATTCGTATGGCCCGAACGGTGCCGATTTAGCCCTTCGAAGACTTAAGAAATTACCAAAGTGCGACCCGCCGGCAGATACTTCCAAACTCCCGAACGAGCGGCAATACGAAATCTCCATGGGTTTCAGAGAATTTAGAAAGAAAATCGAGGCTGATGGGTTTTTTAAGAGAAATGCGTTTAAGGAAATATGGGCATTATCCCAGGTTATTGCTTTATACGGCGTTGGGACGGCGGTCGCGTACTCGCACCCGATTATTGCCACTGTGCTCTTGGCGCTCGGCGCGGTTCAAGCCGGTTGGCTCGGACACGATTACGTCCACGGTAGAGGTAAATTATGCGATTCCATGAGATATATGCCGACTTTGTTAAACGGTCACTCCGTTGAGTGGTGGACGCAAAAGCACTCCATGCACCACACGTTTACGAACGAAGAGGACATGGACGGGGATGTCATGATGGAGCCATTTTTCTATCTCAGACATCCAAAAGAATCCGGACGACCAGACTCTCCCATGCGCAAATGGCAACACATCTACGGTTACCCGTTGTTGTCCATCATGTACTGGCTCTGGAGATCGCACTCTATCAAGGTTGCGTTTAGAGAAAGGAAATGGAAGGAAATTATTCTCATTGGTTTGAACTACGTCTGGTTGGCGACGTGCATGCCGTGGCAAGTCGCTCTCGGTTCTGTCACGTTGGGCGGTTTCATTGTTGGCTCTTTGGTCAGCGCCACGCACCAATCTGAAGAGATTATGGACGCCTCTAGCGCGGGTGAATACGTCGATGGTCAGTTCAGATCTACTAGAGACGCTGAAACCGTCTTTGGTCCGCTCGAAACATGGATTTGGGGTGGAATGGACACCCAGCTCGAGCACCACCTCTTCCCAAGTATGCCGAGATACAATTATCACAAATTGCGACCTATTTTGAAAGCATGGGCGAAAGCTCAAGGTATTTTGTACCGATCGAGCCCGTCGACGACTATTATTGCGGATAACTGGAAGACTCTCGATAGAATCGCTCATCAAGCGTAAGAAAGAAACGCGCCTCCGGAATTATTCTACGAGAGAGAAGTGCGCAAAATTTACGAGTGTAAATGATAATACTACTAATAATTTTAAACTATGATTTTAGGAATCGGAATCGAATACGTTATGGAAGAGATGACAAAGGCAAAAGGGAGGATTCGTTATTTCGATGAATTGTGCGAGCGCGTGTTGAGTGTGTGTCAGAGAGAAGGCGTGTGTGTATGTGCGGTGTAAGAAATAATTCTTATTCGTAAAAACAAAATTCAAACACAAATCAAAACAAATGACAAACAATTTTTCGTTCTTTTTTTCTGTGCACCGCACGCACGCTTTTTTTTGCCGAACGGCCGACTGCGAAAAAATGCTCCTCTTTCATCTTTCTTTTTTTTTTGCTGCAGACGTGTCACCGTTGTGTGGTGAGTTCAACTCCTACCCGTTTTTTGGCAAAATTCTGCATTATATTGAAAAGCGCGCTTTCTTTGAAAGCGAAACCATGTTCGCGACGCAATCTTTAACCAAACAATTCAGCGCGACGGCGACGTGTTCGTTCACGCGCAAGCAACAAAAGCAATCCCGACGACGAGACGGGAACCAAATCGCGCGCGCGTCGTCTACTAATGTTGAAAAGCCAAAAGATTCTCCTTCACCAACTTCTTCATCTTCATCATCATCATCATCATCGGCGTCTTCCGCCGCAGCCCCGCCGACCCCACCGAAAAAAGAAGATCGCAAAATTGTCAACGGTCAGGACGTGCCATCTTTCGAGGATATTTCCACCGCGCACTTCCGAATCAGTTCAGGTACTTTCTCTCTCTCTCTTTGTTTTAGGATATAAGGAAATCGTCGTCTTTTGAGCAAGGGGTGCCACTAATCTCTCTTCACGAAAGGGGAGAAAAAACGCAGCTTCTTCTTTTCTTCTCCCGAAAGGACGCCCCCGGAAAGGGAATGTTTTTAGGGAGGTGCCCAAAAAAGAAAAAATACGAATGAAAACAAAAACACTAACTATTCGCTCTTGTGTATATATATCCAAATCAAAATAAACAGGTGTGGTCAGAACGAGATGCGTCGAGTCTCACGCCATGTCCAAGGCCACGGGAAGCAGAATTTTCTTCAAGCACGAGTGGGAGCAACGCACCGGGAGTTTCAAGGAAAGAGGCGCGAGAAACGCTTTGATGTCTTTGTCAGATGCTCAGAAGAAAAAAGGCGTCGTCGCCGCATCCGCTGGTAACCACGCGTTGGCGTTAGCCTACCACGGCTCTAATCTTGGCATTCCAGTTACGGTTATTATGCCTTCGATTGCCCCGTTGACGAAAATTACCAAGTGCAGAGACTTAAACGCGAGAGTTATCCTCCACGGCGCGACGATTGCAGACGCCGCAAAGTACGGTAAAGAAGAGTACGAAAAGAAAGAGGGTTTGAAATACATTAACGGCTTCGACGATTTTGAAATTATCGCTGGTGCTGGTTCAATGGCGCTTGAAATTTTGGAAGACGTCAAAGACGTGGACGCCATCGTCATCCCGGTTGGAGGCGCCGGTTTGATCGCCGGTTGCGCCTTGGCCATTAAAACGCTAAAGCCAGATTGTTTAGTCGTAGGCGTTGAAGCCGATCGATGCCAATCCATGAGTGCTGCGTTAAAGGCTGGGAAACCAACGCTAGTTCCTTCTGGAGCTACTTTAGCGGACGGTTTGGCAGTACCAACCGTGGGACCGAGATCCTTCGAGACGTGTAAAGATTTGATCGATATCATGGTGACGGTTTCAGAGAGAGATATCGCGACTGCTCTTTTGCGATTAGTAGAGTTGGAAAAACTCGTCCAAGAAGGTGCGGGTGCCTCGGGCTTAGCTGGTATTTTGGCGAACAAGATACCGCAATTGAAAGGTAAAACTGTTGCGGTTGCGTTGTGCGGAGGTAATATCGATACGAGCACACTAGGATACTGCATCGAGCGCGGCTTGGTCGCCGACGGGAGACTCATTAAATTTGAAGCCGTCGTGAGCGATCGTCCAGGGGGTATTTCGGGGTTATGCGCGGTCATCGCCGAGGCAGGAGCGAGTATTAAGCACATTAACCACGACCGCGCGCGTCTCGGCGAAGAAAGCCACTCTGTGTTGGTCACAGTGGAGTGCGAGTGCACCGGTCCGGATATGGCAAAGGACTTGATCCAGCGCTTGGACAAGAACTATAAAATCGTCAGTGCAAGCATGTTGTAAAACAAGAATTCAAGGGAGAAGGAGACGAGGAAAAGTCCACGTATCAATAATGTTCTTGTTGTTGTAATCTTAATATAAACGGGGAAATCATCATTTTATCAAAAATTACTGAAGTATCGTCAATATCATACACGTATAAAACGACCTTTGATGATTTTGAGGAGGAAAGCATCGTATTAGAATACAAATGTAAGTAAGGTTTTGTCTAGAACTCTAAAGAAGCCAAAAAACCTGTTTTTAAAAAGTGCCTTTCGATCGAGAATGCGCTGCTAAACAAAGCATAAACTCGATCCCGATTTATCTATAGTCTTAACTACACGCCAAAAATCGGAAAAAAGTGCGTCATTATAAAAGATATACTGTTACTTTTATGAGCTGCTTTTCACAGTCAGCCAGACGTCTGGATGATCAAGCGGATAATACGCCTCGTGAGACTTTAACGCATCGTTAACATTACCACCGTGCACGTGACCCCCGAATGCGTGGAAAACGCCATTTTTGAAAGCGGCCCCGAATCGAAATCTCGCAGTGGGGATAAGTTGACGAACCTCCCACGCGTCGTGAGCGACAAAGTATTCCTCCACGTGGTGCGTGGCGATCTCGGTATCGCTGTTGTCAGTAGTGTTCGTTTCGCCCCCGATTGCAAGTAACGAGTTTGAATATGGATTGGCGACGAGTTGAAAATCGCCTCTGCTGTTTTTCATTTCCGCGTGCGCCGACGTCCAAACGTCAGTCAACACATCGAGCGAAAAGAGCGCCGACTGACTCACAAACTCGTATAGGCCGCTGGGATCGTGCCAGCCTCCTGCGAGATAAATGTTGTTTCCCAAAGCAGCGCACGTCACATCACCTCTTGGATCTGGGAGGTCCGAAGTTTTGATCCAGGCTGTAGATAACGGTCCGTCTAACTTATACGTCGATTTCAATATGGCATAGTCTGCTCCGTAACAGCCGA
>Ga0163180_10001029_pt1 | contig 15909 bp, 16 predicted proteins | sample AtlANTMetagenome_2_FD_109647 | JGI IMG/M metagenome (GOLD analysis project Ga0163180, IMG submission 109647) | Marine eukaryotic phytoplankton communities from the Atlantic Ocean - Atlantic ANT 4 Metagenome | ecosystem: Environmental > Aquatic > Marine > Oceanic | place: North Atlantic Ocean...
ACGAAAATGAAGGTCCTTATGCGATCAAATTTTATTAGCTCATTTGCAATGCGAGGAAAATATTGAACCGCGTTGTTACCGCCACTAATTAAGTTAGTTCTTGGTAACATCATTTGACATTTTCCATTTCCGTCGTCTCCAGGAGTAAATGTGCAATATTCTTTGCTATTACAACGATCGCCTATCATATTCAGACAAATTTCAATCTCGTTCATTTTGGCAAGGGCGGATTCCCCAAATTCCGTAAATATGATGTGCGGCGACATAATGGTTTTTAACTGCGTTTCTACCTCTTTTAGTTTATCATAATACGGAATTATTGGCGAGGTGATTGTATCTAAGATATGGTTTTTAATATCCTTATTCTCATAGTAAGCAAGTACAATGCGTATCATATTTCTGAAAATGTTATAAAAATGGCTTTCTAATTTAATATTTCTCACCTTTCTTACACGATCATCATCAACTGTCGCATTGATGAGAAGATTATTATCCAGTTCAAGATAATTGAATGGGTCTGGAGAGATTTTTTTAGAAATAACAGATATTCCATCCGCCTCAACACCATCGGCTGGAACTTGATAAGCCTCCGGAATTACTGGTACCATCTGATTTGTTTCGGTTACAACTCCGATAATTACAGAATCATTTACTAATTTAAATTTGGGTGCACAAGGCAAACGATTCTTTGTCGTCGTCTTGAGATATTTCAGTCTGTCTACCGTATCGCTATAATTATTCAATGGGACCGCTGCACCTGAATTTATAAATACTGTCGGAATGCTGTCATTTAATGGTGATGGTAAACATGGTAAAAATATTGTATCATCGTCACTTTCCCCTTTTTGAAGTAGTAAACCCACTACTCTTGAACTATAGTTCGCCACCTGTGCTTTAAACGTATATACTGATTTGGATGATCTTAGAATTTCAAGAATAGAATTAAAATTCAGATTCTCCCTGAAATCAAATTTTTGATTATACTCGGCAGGCATGCTTGGTAAAGGTTTGCATTTAACAGTAAGATCCGTCCAAATATGTTTGATAATAGAGCCAACATTCGGCAACTCTCTCATAATATTACGCATATTGAATAGTTTTTGAACATTGTAAAAATGTCGTTTTACCTTTGTGTATTTGTAAACCGGTTCAAAATAACCATTTCTAGTATAGAGGATCAAAGTAGGTTTATTTATATCGTATACCTGACCCGAGTAAAAATTAGTAGGGCAAATCAATTCAATCTTTGATGTTACATCATCTTCGGGGCTTTTCAAAATAATCATATTTATTCCATTACGGAATAGTCCACTACCATCTTCAGACATAGGAAGGGTAATAAAATCCCAAATATATTTGTAATCAATGACTATATTGTCATCGGATAAATATCTACCAAAGTTGAGAAAGGCTGCGATCACTTTCTTAAAATATAAATCACTTGTAGCGGTCTTATTTAATGATTTATATAATTTACTTTTTTTGTAAGGTGTGATATCCACTTCATCATAATTCTCTGGAGCAAATATAGAAACGAGATCACCGTTTTGTAGTTGAATAAATCTATCAAGTGTTAACTGCCTGGTTATAATTTCTTTTAATGCGCGAATTGTCATCGGGGGACGTGAAGACAAAGTACGGACCTTTGATTCAATCTCTGGATTTGTTGCATCATTATAGATATCGGCAATACAAGCGAGAAAAGACTGCTTGTCACTTTTTTCCATACCCTTATGTAATAGACAGGGTTGTCCCGTTTTAAGATTATTATCCATTAAAGATTCTTGACATATCTTTCTACAGTTATAACCAAGAAATTTTTGTAATGCCAAAGGAATATAGCCAATTTGTCCGGGATTTAAAGGCCATGCCTCCAATAAAGGAGCATCATCTACCTTGGCAGTTTTTGCTTTTACAGATAATTTTTTCTTATTCACTGATTGATTACATTCATTAAATGCCTGTTTTCTAGAATTAGCCGGCGCATCTCTAGTTTCTTTTACTCCTCTAATTGTATCCATTTTAATATTCCCATCCGCATCCAGTTCAAAAGCGGGTCCAGGTCCTCCCGGTCCTTCACCAATAGGTTTATACATATCATCGTATTCTATGGTTGGATATTTGCTTTGTTTCGTCTTTGTTTCGGTATTATAATATTCTTCTTTGCCTTTTGCATTTGTCCTAATAATCCAATTACTTTTTTTTGGATCAAACGTTGTGGGGCGTGTAAAACAACATGGGATACATAACCCATCTGGATGTTTACTTTTATCCATAAAACTTGGAAACATAGGTTTATATACCAGTAAGTTGTCTGTTTTTGTTTTAGATTTATGCATTCTTTCGTCAGTAAACTCATAAATTCTTTTTCCATCGGGCACAGTAGATGACCCTTCAGGGATCATGGCATCCCATCCGCCACAGGCGCCTGAATTTATCTCTTCTAGGGAAATAGAACGAGATTTCCCATTCTTATCCGATAAACACCAGAAGCGAGGGCAGATATAATGGTATTTTGTCGGACCAGTGCCATATGTTATATGTTCATCATAGGATTTTGTACCATACGCCGTATCCTTTTCATCTATATAATCCTTTTCGCTTTCTGTTAAAATAATGGGCTGTTTTGAGTATTGTGACGGACAAGCCTTGGAATATGCCTTATAACGTCCGGACTCTTTTTTAAGAAATAAGTCTGGTTGTAATTCTTCCTTCTTCTTCATAAATATATTATTGGTGCCTCTTAGTTGGAGACCCTTAAGATTTACCTCTGCTTGACTAGATATATCACTTTCTGGAGAAATATCGCGCTTTTCTTCTTTTGTTGGAGGCAACGACCCTACTTCACTTAGTTGTCTTATCATAGGAGCAGGCGCCGACGGCAGCTCGTCGTCGAAATCGCCAAAATCAACATCACCAAAGTCAAATTCTGCTTCTACCACTTCTGTTTCGCCTTTTCTCTCCTCGGCAACCGTAAATTGCGCAGAGAGCTCTCCCGGAGATCTGCTACTGCCAATAGAATCTATCTCCCCGAATTCAACACCTCCAAAATCAATATCGCTTCCGTCTTCTTCGTCGGCAGGCGAACCTTCTTCTTCCTGTCCAAACATCTCAAGGAAGGCAGTTGCTTTATTTCTATCTTCTTTAAAACGAATTTTATGGGTAACAATATCCTGTTCTTTATCTGCTTCTACAATAGTTTTTCCTTTGCAAAGAGAGGTAATTTCCGTTGATTTAACATTTGTGCTTTTCTTATTAATTACGAGGCGCAAAAGGGAGTCAATATAAATATATATGTATCTGAGATAACCAATTTCATTAATATCAGTTGTTTTAACTGTTGTCGTAAAATCAACATTATTGCGCGTAATTGTAATTGGGAAACCAGTATTTGTCCTAACGGTAATAGCTTTATTTTCATATAAGTCAGCTTCTACATTTATTTGTGTAGCCCACGCCGAAAACCGCGCCTTTGCTTCAGTATCGTCCATATTGAAATTTTGCGATAATTTTCTAATAATAATAGTTGGATCTTCCTCATTTTTACGCATCTCATTAATAAAAGAGTCAATGCTATCTAATTCATTGTAGTTGGATACGCGCTTATATTTGAGACGGAGCTCTTCTTGTTTTGAAGACAAACTGTCATCCAATAAGGTAAATACACTAGATAGACAGCTAGTATAGGATTTTAATTTTATATTTTTCTTTACTTCCAATATTGACACGAAAGTAATATCTTTAAATTCAATATTATCTTGATCGAAGGATTCAAAAATTTGAAAGGTGTAGCCACTTTGTTCAAGAAATCGCTGCACTTTACGTAATATTAGTGGATTCAATGATTCTGAAATAGCCGTTTCAAGCATATCTTTTTTAACAATGGAAGAGTGTTGTACGGTAACATTGACATTGCCATTTGCTTCAAATTCGCAAGATATAGCAAATTTAACACTGTCTTTAAGATATTCTACATAGTATGATACGCGTTTTTTTCTGGCTAATAATTTACTAAGTTTAATAATTTTCCCCTTTCTGTTATCATTCATAGTGTATAAATATGGGATTCGTTTACCATTAGTAGCCAAATTATTTGCATATAAACGATATATATTTTCCCTATCTCTCCCAGGATTATATTTAACCATTGGAACCGTTGTATTACTATTGATGAGTTTGAATAACATCTCTAACGGCATCTTCATAGGATACCTTGGATGTATTGTAAATTCGGTTTTTAGTACACCTGGTGTATTGTTTTGATATTCTAAGTCATGTTTACGATTGTAAAAAATATCATATAGCAAGTCAACGCGGTCATTATACATTTCAAATTTTTCATTTAAAATGTCCCGTTGTTCGTCATATAATGCAATTTTCTGATCCCTAAGTTCTCTAAGTGTGGTTATTTGATTTTTCTGAAAGAGATTTGGAAAATAAAGTTGTATAAATTCTCTTTCAGTAGTATCTTCCAGGGTTTTAACAAACTCAAGTACTTCTTCTGCGAGACAGAAAAAGATATTATTGCTACAAAGCTTTCCATATTCAAAAAGTAAATTAGAATTTTGTGTTGAAACATTTGTATTAGCCTTGGTTCTAACAATATCATCCATGGCAATACAGTTATAAGGATTTGCTACAAAAGGAAATTGTTTTTTAATTACCAACTTTTGTCCGATGGGGGTCGTGTATGTTATGGGCGCGTCCCAATCCAAGCCCTCTATTGTCATCATATCTTCAAAATCATATACATCGCCCTCTTTTTCTTCTAGAGGACATTCTGCCTGCGCTTGATCACAATTACCCGAGATGATATTAAGTAGAAATTGACAAAGACGTCTACCAGTAAGCTTATAAGTATCACTTTGGGTTAACCTATTATATAATACTGATGGGTTAATAGGCTTTGTATGTACACCAAATAAATATAGTTCTTTAGTTGAAGAACGTAAATTTGTATATTTGATAATTTTATTTTTAATCGTGGCAACAGTGTCATCACCATGAAGGTAACCATCAACAACTTCAATTTCAATAGTATTTTGTTTAATTTTTGCGAGTTCGGATTCTGTGAAAATATTTGTACCGTCGTCTAATTGCCATGAACCGTCGGTAGTAATTCGCCGCTTGCCTGCAAATATAAAGATTTTCTTAATTCTATCTCTTTCTAAATGGTTGACTTTTATAACATCAGACATATCTATATAAATATAGCTTATAATATTTATTATTATAAATATGATAAAGATTATAGTAGCACATGCAAAAAGACGTGGAATTGGTATGAATGGTATATTACCATGGGCAATAAAAGATGATCTTTTGAATTTTAAAAAGAAAACGATCGGACGTGGTAAAAATTCAGTAGTTATGGGGAGGAGGACCTGGGAAAGTTTACCTAAATCGGCTCAGCCTTTAAATGATAGACATAATTTTATTGTCTCGCAGCGGATAGACGAATCAGAAGTAGAAAAATATTCTAATTGTGAGGTCATCAAGACACTTGACGATGCAATGGCAATTCATAAAGAACGAGAATTAGATACTATGTGGATTATCGGTGGATCTGGAATTTATGACGCTGCCCTGCGAACAGGTCAAGTGTATGAAATGCATATAACGCATATAAAGAACGATATACCATGTGATACCTTTTTTCCACATTATACTATGGATTATGCATGCGATTATGCTTCTTTGTGGACTGATGTGGGTGATATAACATATAGGTTTGAAATACACAGGAAGAGAAACACTTTTGCAGTATAGCTAGATTTAATATTATTATATTACATAACAGTAGGTAATATAATGGAGAAGATTGTTAGTATGTTACGGAATGGAAGCAATATAGTATATATAGTGCCTATTCAGGTAAATAGTTATAGAGAGGTGATAGATAGGTGGTTAAGTTACAAGAGATTTGAAGGATTAACATTTACAAAGCAAATGAGTACAATTCGGGATGTATTTCGGTTTCATAGAAGTAATATAGATCATATAATATTATACTATTCTAGATATCATAATGATTGCCTTTTAATGTGTAGAGTTGGAGGTAAATATACGAATATGTTACTTCCAGCATTAAATATAAAAGACCATAATCGCTCTATTATTGCAGTATATACTTAATTATAAATCATAGTAAGGATTATCTGTTATTTTCATACCGCAATATTCAGCTGATTTTTTACCATAATCCACTGGTGTATATAGTTTATTTTTAACTGCTATTTGTAGTAAAAATTTGAAGTTGTTCCAAAATTCGTCGTTATGTCCGATTGATTTACTCATGATATGCGAAAGTTCGTGAATAGCGACAAATGTCAGAGTATTTTCATCAATAAGCGTATTGCCTTCTTTTGTTGTAGTGGCACAGAAAGCCAGCTTTTCTCCCTTATTTTCAGAGTAAGCCGTGTACTTACTTGTAGGGAGAATCTCATTTATTTTTTTTGGATTGAATTTCTTGTAGAGTCGTTGAACATTTTCTCTAGTAGGGTATTCTTTATGGGCGATGACCACTAGTTTTTTAAGTTTATCAGTTACAGTAGCTAATAGATCAGCTGTTTCCTGCAACCGAGCAGTTTCTCTAACGCAATATTTATTACCGTCTACGCCAGATATGATACATCTTAGGTTAAATGCATCAGACTCCAGATATATCTTAAGCATCACGCCGACTACGAATACTGCTAATATATATGCAAAAGCATCCATTTGTTGCGCCATTTATATATTACCAATAAAAATCATATATTAGATTTATTTAATAAATGATTTAATTTATTTTGGACCACAGCCAATCTCGAGAGGGCGGCGATTGAAGTCCGGTCCGATGGTGCTCGTGTTCCATGGACCAACTTGGAGCTGCGGGTTAGCTGGTTCTGAACGGAGCTGGAGGTTGGCATTCCTTAAACTCTGTCCGACGGTATTAATACCGATGTGATATCCTGCCTTAAGAAGACTGACGTTCTTAACACTTCCGGCGCCCAGAGGGTTCATTTTGGAGAACTGACTGTTTGCGTCTCTTGGTAGAAGGTTTTTGGGATTAACAATTGGTTTTTGGGTGCATGAGGGAGGCAAGCCGTGCATATCAGTGGCGACGCCCGCGGCGTGAGCTGGACCTGAGTTTTGTCCTAAAGGATTGGCAGCCTGAGCCGGGGCTCCAGGGGCGCAGCACGAGGCGGCATTACCAACGGCAAGATTTGATTGAGGCTGATTAATAGCGTTACGGGGATTTGCTACACTTCCCATGCCACCCATGTAACCTCCGGCGCCCAGAACACCATCCGGATTATTCTGGTAACCAGATTTGACTAGTCCTTTACTGGCAGAATAAGAGTTAACAAAATATACAAGTACTAAAGCTGCCACGACAGTAAAAATAACCATATGGTTACTGCATAATTTCTTCAACGTTTTAGCTAGCGTCATTCTATAAAATTAGCATATAAAAAATTTTCGTTAATTACTGGACTATTTGTGCACCTGTTTCCAGAGTTTCTAAAATATCGTCATCATCATCTGAATCTTCAACCTCAATTTCATCCAACATATACAGTGACTTTATTCTCTTAACTTCTAAATATGCTTCAATAGCTTTCTTTCTTGCTTCTTTTGCACGCCGTCTTACTTCCTTATAAATTTCCATATATACCTCGTTTGGCTTTCTCAATTTTAATGATTCTTCTTCTTCCGGGACGCTAAGAGTGATCTCATTTAACCCAGGTACTTTTTCTAAAGAATCATCATTAGTTTCTGCTAAACTTTCGGCGATTATCTCTGTCTCATCAAGCATAGGCGCCTCTTTGACCGTCGTAGTTTCAACTGTTGTACCGACTTCTTTATCAGCATGATCTTCCGCGATAACAGCTGGTGTTGGTGACGGAGATAGTAAGTCAAGTTGAGGCTTCTTCTCTACAGCAGGCGGTGCTACGACGGTCGTAGTATCGCTGACTTTAACGGTAAGATTTTCCGAGGAGTCAACAATTTTTGGTGAAGTGTCTGATTCACTGTCTCCAAAACCAGATTGTTCATCATCATCATTCGAAGCATCATTGGCATCATTGGCATCATTAGTGGTAACAGATTTTACAGCACGCGTATCAATTTGAATTCTACATCGCCTGTCAACAACTTTATCTTTTAAAATCATTGCTTGCTCTAAAAAGAATTCTAAAGAAAAGCTCTGACTGGTAAACTTCAAACCGCTTAAATGTAATAATCCCATTAAAGGCGTGCCTTTCTTAACATCATCAATTGTAAGTAAGGATTCATCTTCATCATAGATTTGTATTGAGGGTTGCATACTCACCTTACTTCGGTGTGGTTTTTTGATATTACATCTTAATAAAAATTTTGACCCCTTATATGGTCTCAATATTGATTGCCAATGGTATTCAATTGTGTCCATATCCATATCTGTATGGAACCAATGGTCTTTTTTATCAAAAATGAGATTTTTAATTTTATCACCAATTTGTTCAAAAAAATCTCTAACTTCATCATTATCAGCGTCAAACATTAAATCACAATAAATCTTTTTATCTGTCTTAATAATACCATTTTTTGTAGTGCACCGTGGTGTTTGTAGAACAACTTTTTTACCTAATAACTTTAATTTAGAAATATATGCGCCTCCTTGAAGTCCTTGAGGATTGGCTAAAGATAGTTCATCATGTGGAAAATCACCCGAGCAACATTTATAAATTGTCTCTTCCATTATAGAGTTTAAAGAAAAATTACCAAGTTTTAGTACGCAATGAGATATAAAAATATATATAATGAATAAATGAGTAATTTTAAGGAATCGTTAATTGCAGAATGTGTAAATGTCATTAAACGAGACGATGTAAAAGAGGAAATCAAGGAGTTATTTAAACCTATAATTGATATGATAATGCAAGAAATCTATCCTTATATATTTCTCTCCATGTTATTCGTTATAATCAGTTTTATGTTAATTTTAGGAATATTTATATTATTGTTGCGTAATAATAAACCAATCATAAAAATCCCTGGATTATTAAAATTTTCTTAGTATATAATATAATGCCGAGAAGTAGAAGAAGAGGAAGAACTGGTGGTTCCCGCCGTAAACGTCGTGGTGGTCGCTCAACGACCCGTCGCCGCAGAGGCGGTAATGTTATTGGTGGTGTTGTCTCAGCTTTGAAGACTGCGCTCCCATCTATTGTTCTTTACGAGGCACTGCGTATGCAGGGCAAGCGCGCAGGACGCCGGGGTGCTGGTTCGCGCCGCCGCCGCCGCGGGGGCAGAACTCGCCGTCGCCGCCGTTAGAGAGTTATGATATAAATAAGTTAAATATATTATTATATCATAAAGTAGATGCCCTTCGATGATTTGATTAAAAACTGGGTGAACGTAGATAACGAGATTAAGGAAAGATCCGCAGAGTTAAAAAATCTACGCACCCTTCGCACTGAATACCAAGAGGCTGTATTGGATCACGTAACTACACATAATATGGCGCATAAAACAGTTCATATCTCTGATGGGACATTGCGTTTTCATAATTCAAAAGTAACAACTCCGTTAACTTTTAAATTCATAACACAATGTTTAAATGACTGCATAGAGGATGAAAATCAGGTAAAACAATTGATAAAGTATATCAAACAGCGAAGAGAAATTAGATATGTCCCGGAGGTTAAACGATCATATAAATAATTTAAATAGATTTTAGTTTTATTATTTAAATGAGTGATATTACATTTTCAAATCGGATAGTGAGACCTAAGAAACATAGTTATGACTATTGGTGGAATGCACCAGTAGAATCAACATCGAATAAATGGGAAACGGAGCAATACAGAATCACGCATGGTGATTATGTTAAAGATTTCTACTATAAATTAAAAAATGTTATTCAAAGCAAAGGTTATGATATCATTGATGAAAAAGAATTTAAAAGCGAAATAGCAACATTAATATATAAATTATCCGACGATCATCAATAATGCCAAGAAAGAATAGGGTAAAACACGATCATTACGACGAAGATTATGATTCGGAAGCGGAGGTGCTAGAAAGAATTAAACATTTGGAAGAAAATTATACTTTAGAGGATTTCTTAGATTTCCCAAAAACACGAGAAGTTTTAGAACAACATTTTATTTGGAATTTTGAAAAAGACTGTGATGACCGCCTAGATAGTTTCTACGAATCGGAGGTTGAATTCTGTCAGAGTGATTTTTCTACATTATTTATTAATGAAAGAGAATTTGATCACAAAGGAGATTTTAGAGGTATTATTTTTAAATATATAAAGCCCAAATATGATTTAGATTTGGTATACTACGACGATGCACTATGTAAATCTTTTGAAGATTTTCACGAAGAAAACAAGAAGATGAAAGAGGAAGAGCGCCTTCGAAAGGTGCGAGAGAACTATAGCAAAACTAATAATGCTGGGAAAACTTTTGATTGGGGAACAAAAACCTATAAATAAATCCCATGATAATATATATTATCATGGAAATGGAAAATTTTGTATTCTTAAGAGAAGGGAATAAGGTAATGGCTGGAGGATATGAGATCGATAATAAATTTATGAGAGATGGTATGCCAGCTATATCTAATATAAAAAAAGGTGGTGGTAGTTTGGACACTTTGGCTGTACCTGCTGGATTATTTTTATTACAACAACATGCTACGACTGGACCAAGTCCATTCATCCTCACGCAGGAAGATGCTAGTGTCATTCCTGATAACTTATATGACAAACTGCTATCTTTGATGACGACAGGAGAGAAAAAGAAAAGATTAACACGCCGAAGCAAATCTAAAGGTAAGAGGAAAACCCGCAAAAGGAGATAAGAAATTCAAGTATAAAAACCGGTAATAAATATATCAAGGCATTTAGATTCATGAATGACATTACAAAAGCTATCACTAATGCTCCTGTAATGTACCATTCTGGGATTTTTACAAAATTCCTAATCAAAAGCAAAATTAGTAATGGGATAATGATAATACGACCGAATAAACATATCCGCAGCCCTACTTCATCGCCAATAAGATGTTTAAAGAAATAACCTTCGGGAGACTTAAGTATATTGAAATCCGAACCTGTTTTAAAGAAGTAAAACATATAGGAGAGATAAATAGTCTCTAAGATAGATATTGCTAATTTAAGATTCATTATAATATAATCTTAAATTAATTTGCTGTATTAACGCCGTCTCCGTCTCGTTCTCCGTCTATGGCGAGTCTTCCTGCGTTTTTTATGCGATGATCTGCGTCGTTTTCTATGCTTGGTTTTACGTTTATGTTTGGTTTTGCGCCTTCTGGTCTTTCTTTTACGTTTTCGCCCCCCTTGTAATTTATGTGCTAATGTTTTACCATCCATTACACTACGTGTTCCTAATACATGTCTAGCGAATCCCATTGAGTGGGTATGATGTATTCCTGCTCTTCTCTCGTTATCTGTTATTACTCCTTTTGAAACCATGTCAAGTTCATGGTTTCGTAAGAGCTCGTGGGACTCCCTTGCACGTTTCACGGCGATGGCGTGCGCTCTATCGCCATTATCACCTCTGATTGTAGCAGGGTCGTTTTGTTCTCTTATATCTTGTTGCATATCTTGCTCAATATTCTTGTAAGTGCGCCCGCGCGGATCAGACGCAACAACTTTATCAGTCCAGTGAATCCCCCCTTCGTTTTTTTTCGCCATTATAAAATAAACAAAGAAAATATTATATCTGACTCCATCTTTCATAATTAAATGGCGAAACCAATATATCAGATAATTTATTTTTAAAGTGATTGACTCGTTTTTCAAATCTTAGCTCCCGCTTTGTTACAGGGAACGGATTGCTCTGTTCTAGCATTTTTCTCTCCAAATGTGTCATTTTGGGTTTATAACCATAACAATTTGCTCCAAAACGCACATTTTTATTTGCTATATATCCTCCATTTATACCTGGACGACCACAATCATGTTTATGTCCGGGGATTTTTTGTAATCCATTCCATGTTTCAGTCTGTGTAGGGTATAATGCCATTTGATCTTTAGACCAACCGAAACCACACCACTCGCCACCATCTTGGTACGCTTTTTCTATTTGTTCGTAATTTGCTAAGTCGCCCCCATAAGCTTTACATAATGCTTTGGCATCATTATAGGTGTACACATTATTTGGAACATGGAACACCTGTGGTTCAATTGTTATTTCTGGAACTCCGGCGTCATCTTCTGTGATGTCACCTTCAGTACTCTCTTGATTAGGCGGCGTTATAACTGCAATATCGACCTCTGGAACAGGGGAGAATAGATTTTTAATACCAGTTCTAATATCAACATTAAAGAAATACTGTATACCGTTAATTAAAACTAGGAAAACAAAAACGCCCCACATTAGCACTTCAATGATTGTCATTCCGGGCGAAGCTGGTGCCGCCGCTGCTGCACCTTTACTACCACCCAGTCCTAAATAACTAAATAGAACGTAGTAAATCATTATTACAAATGATAATACAACAAGAACAATCGGGTTGGCTGCTTTTTTTGCCTCCTTTCCAAATTTCCTTGCTGTATTTCCAACAAAATCATACATATGTGGAAATCCTTGTGTTGGGGTAATATCAAGCATATATAATACAGATCTATTTTTTTTTACGATAGAAGAAACAATATGCCTTAGGTGAAATTAATTTGCTTTCATCCTTGATTTCCGTGATGGTAGCATCATTGAAACTATACCATTTTCCATTCGCATTCCTAATGGAAGCGGTATAATGACCACCAAAAACACTTCCGCCGTGATTGCAAATGCCATATAAATCATACACATAACTTTCTTTATCATAACCAACAACATATTTAGACATATCAAGGTCTGCTAAAGGAAAGTTGACAAGGCTTTGATTCTTCTTTACCGAGTTTGAAAAGCGTTTAATAGAAATAATAAGAATTTCAGGAAGGCTCCAAAATAGAATTTGTTTATGCGCAACAACCTTTTCTCCAGAATCTGTCTCATACTTATTATCTCCCTCCAGCACTTCAACTTTTGTATAATTTTCAATACATTCCAATATCGTACACGGTTTATTTTTAGTTTGACTATCAAAGGGTAAAGAGAGATCAAGGGTTAGAAAGGGTTCGGGTGCCGAGGAAAGATATTTATTTTCAGGTGTCGATATTTTTGAAACGTGGATTCCGTAAAATAAACCCAACATTTCAGAGTATTCCTTCTTATACATATTTTTCATCATCGTGAAACAGTTTTTTGCTAATTTATCTGTCTCAGTTATCGTATCTCCAGTAATTTGCATATCCACTTCGCGCGAAATTGCTGTATGAAAACAATCAATAATAAAAGTCAAGAACTCAGTAAAGTCATTTTGCGCAAATCCAGTAAATATCGCCTTATCTTTTATTTTAGCAACCTTTTGAACCGATGAAAGGAATCCTCCCGGACTAATAATACAATTTTCACTCCATATCATCGTTCTCAGCTTATCCCATTCAAGGAGAATTAAAGCTTCTGCTTTTTTATTGAGTCTTTTTTTGTAAGCCCCCGCCTTCAAAAAATTATTCAAATCATACGAATGGGATAAACATTGTAACGCCGAGTTCATAAAACAGGTGTTGCCCAAATTAGCGAGCCCTGTCAAACCTTGATCTACATATACGGAGTAAGGATTTGTGATTGAAGTTGCCATTTAATAGTTACATCGTGCTATTTTTATATCATTTATTTTGAACAAATAAATTATTAATATACTATATGAGTCTGAGAGATCGCGAGTTAATTATAGAATATATACGAATGGTGCGGGACCACCAAATAATGATTGAAAGAATAGCAAAATATATCGATACTGCAAATTCAAGAGCTACTAATGTAGTTACCGCCTACTTAAATGGAAGGGATATTGAGCCGACGCATACTGCTACCTCAAATGATAGATCAAGTTCAACGGGAATAAATAGAGTTATATCAAGAAGAAGTAGTATTTTGACAACAACATCCACTAATTTACCAACCAGACCTACCGTAGTGCCGCCGCCGCCGCCGCCTACGCCGCCCGCGGACCCTCCACCGCCGCCGCCGCCACGAGTACCAGCGCCAATTACTATATCAAGCAGGTCCAGTACAGAAAGCGAAGATGATGCTTTAACAGATACGATTGAGTCACCTTCGGTGACGACAAGTCCTTCACGCACCAGAGCAGACCCAAGCAATAATATCTTACCACGAACTCATATTCTTAGTCCAGACGATCGTACATTGATACGAGTAAGACGCTGGACAAATAATACAATGCCTACTACAACGAGTGTTAATATACCAAATGGGAGAGCAACTATAAGAAGAAGAAGAAATGGTTTACCTGGGAATATCAGATTTCCAACTCGGAGTTTCACCAGACCGCCGTATGCCTTAGATTTCCCTGAAGATGGTGAGACTATGCCGAGAGACATAGGGTCGCCAGTACGAGTTAGACCCAGTGTAACGCAAATCAGAAATAGTACCGAGTTACTGAAATGGGAAGATATTTCGGGAAATTATCAAGAAGTATGTCCAATATCAATGCATGAATTTAAAGAAGGAGATGATATTTTACGAATTAAATCATGTAAGCATATCTTTAGGGAAATGAATTTGCGACAATGGTTTCGCTATAGTTCTCGTTGCCCTATCTGTAGATACGATATTAGAGACTGGGTTGGTTAACAAATAAATGGTTTGTAATTGTTTTGTTATAATTTAGATATAATTGCTGCGTAGGAATTTCACGTTGTCTTAGTTTCCGCAGCATATATGCAGAGAAATCAATATAAAAATGGATGATTTCTAACTCACCTTGAATTAGAAGTAGAGCTAGATATTCTTGCGTAGATTTGTCAATAGTATTTAAAAGGTTGGTTATCTTTTCAATATTAAGTACATATTCTTTTGACAATGATTTCATTAAATCATGCAAAGACGCCAGCATATGGATTTCATTTCCCAAGGACACTGGATTATTATATATATTACGATACGGGGAAGCAGCCAATTCATTATCATTAGCTTCTGATATTCGCAAAAATGTAAACATTTCACGCGTAAATGGATCATTCAAATCTTTTTTTAAATAACCATCAAGTTTTGCAAACATAGACATTTTTTTAAAATCACTGCGCGTTCGTTGCTTTGCATGTTCAATATTAATAGTAAGGGTATTATATTTATTACTAGGTAATGCAAAACCATAAAATAACAACATTTGACTATTGCATTTTTTACCATACGTATCAGTTAATTCAGCAGAGTTTTTAATATGCCGGTTTGCTCTCATTATAAATTGGCATTTACTATTATCATAATACCAACTTATATTTGGATCTGGCGAATGATTTAACATATCACTAAACGGTACCATAGCCACTCGTTTTATACCATCTATTCTAATGCCAAAATTACGACTGCCCACTAACAGTCTTAAAAATAAGAATTCTTTAAAAGAGAACTTATCTTTGAAGGTTGGACAACATCGTGCGATTATATTATAATCGTTTATGAATGATTCTGTTCTCTTTTTAATTTTCTTTAGCATATCGCTTCCTTTTAACAAAGATAAAACATTTTCTCTCCAAAATATTGGAAAGTTTGTTAGTTTGTCGGGTAAAATTTTATAATATGTGAGGAATTCACCTTTTGCATGTATATCCTCTAACATAAAAATTACCACGAGTGCTATTGGTAAATTACTTATATCCGAATGATTGCCTCTGAGTAATTGCTGACCATAACTAGTTGTTTGCCCCATCCCATCATGTATAATCAATTCCTTTGGTATTTTCACTATTTTTTTATTATCTCTAATACGTCCATCGGCGCGAACCCCCCTTTCATTTCCACTCGTATTACAAATTGTGATGTTTGTTAGATATCCCTC
>Ga0163180_10001032_pt1 | contig 15889 bp, 12 predicted proteins | sample AtlANTMetagenome_2_FD_109647 | JGI IMG/M metagenome (GOLD analysis project Ga0163180, IMG submission 109647) | Marine eukaryotic phytoplankton communities from the Atlantic Ocean - Atlantic ANT 4 Metagenome | ecosystem: Environmental > Aquatic > Marine > Oceanic | place: North Atlantic Ocean...
GCGAATGCGACGGTTTTATCGTCAGTTTATGGGTCCGGGAGACCTCTGCTTTGACGTGGGAGCACACGTGGGCAATCGGGTCCGGGCGTGGTCTGCACTGGGCGCTGAGGTCGTCGCCATAGAGCCTCAGCCACAGATGCTGAGCGTTCTGGAGCGCCTGTACGGCAAGAAGGCCAACATCCAGATTTTACCGATCGGGGTCGCCGATCAGTCCGGCAGCCTGGAACTCTTGATCAATACGCGCAATCCCACCTTGACCACATTCTCTGCAGATTGGGTGGATCAGTTCTCCTCGAATCCAGACCTATCCGCGGCGCCATTTGATGATGTGGTCACCGTTCCTGTGGAGACCCTGGATGAGATCATACGCCGTCATGGTGTGCCTGTATTCTGCAAGATTGATGTGGAGGGCTTCGAGGACCGGGTGTTGGGCGGTCTCAGTACCGCGATACCTGCGCTCTCCTTTGAGGCATTCCCACTTCAAGTGGAGCGCTCCGTCGCGTGTGTAAAGACCCTGATGAAGCTGGGTGACTACCGCTTCCGGACGGTGCGAGCTGAGGAATTTCGATGGGTCGAGGATGACTGGATCGATGGTGAGGCCATGCTGGCTCGACTGAGCGAGTGGAGCCTAGATGAGGGCTCGGGAGACATCTACGCTCAACTTCACTCGATGTAGCCCAAGGCCCTGAGGGCTTCTTCTTGCTCTTGAGTTCGCTCGGATATGGGTCTATTGGCTTCGTCCAACTCCGACTGCCATGAGGTCAAGATCGGCTTCAACTTGGCGGCGACCTCTGGCTGTTGGTCGAGGAGGTTCTTCAGAAGACCGGGGTCGCTCGTGTGGTCATACAGTGCCAGAGCGTAGTCACCGGAGACCTGCGGTGTGGCGATGAGCATGTGGGTTGAGGTTCGAATGAGTCGCTGACGGGTACGCTCGATAGGCCAGGGCTTCCATGCGTCTCGAAGTCGCTGGCCGATGGCAGTGAGCTTGCTGTCTTCTGGGGTATCCGTCGTCTTTGGGAAGATGTTCCGCTTGAGGTCTGGATCTTGGTTGCGGTTGAAGAGTTGATTCTTTCGCTTGGGGCTGTCACAGAGGGAATATTGAGGCCCGTGAATGCAGTGGAGGCGGTGCTTTCGGCCTGCGACGAGGTAGTCGGACAGTCGTGCGTGTAGGGCGCTGCCAGACTCGGCCCGAATCCATTCAGGAGCCGGCCCGTTCCGGTCCAGCAGCGAACGTCCGTCGAAATTCATCTCGTCAGGAGGAGTAACTCCAGCCAACTGAAGCACCGTCGGAGCGACATCTTCTAGCGTCGCTGGCGTGCTGTAGGACGCGGGAGCGACCCCAGGTCCGGCGATCACCAAGGGAATTCTGAGGCTCGCGTCGTGACCGTTGGGTCCATGCTCAAAGAACAAGCCCCACTCGCCGAGATTTTCGCCGTGGTCTGAGGTGAAGACGATGATGGGCTGTTCTCGGCCCTGCGCCGCGAGTCCAGACAAGAGCTGTCCGACGCCATGGTCTGCGTATGCGATCTCTGCATCGTAGAGTGCCGAGCAGTCCTCGAGGATGGGTTCAGAGCGACCATTGCGATTCGCGTAGTACTTGTAGCGAGCCATCTTGCCTTTGCTGGCTTTCTCGACGACTGGCCGGCACTTTGGTGCGACGGGCTGGTCTGACCACGACTTGGGCGGCAGATAGGGAAAGTGAGGGTCTGCAAAGTGGGTCCACAAAAACAGAGGGCAGTTTTCGGGTACCGCTGCTGCCTGCTCCAGGGCGACACGGGTCAGGTCTTCGGACCGTGCGTCGGCGTGCACCTCAAAGAAGTCGAAGCCGCGGTCCATGTCTTGGTCCGGTCCAGCCACCGGCATGGCGGAGATTCCGACGGTTCTCCAGCCACTCTCTGCCAGCAGCGTAGACAACCGTTGCGGTGCCAAGACCATCTCACCCACCTCCCGTGCTCCGTGATGATGTGGAGAGAGGCCGGTCATCAAGCTCGCCAGTGCCGGGGTGGTTCGCGGCACTGGCGTGGTGGCTTGGCTGAAGACGGCCCCGGACTGAGCGAGCGCATCCAAGTGGGGGGTGCGGGCAGCGGTATAGCCGGCGTAGCCCAGCCGATCGGCGCGGAGGGTGTCGATCGATACAATGACCACATCCGGACGGCTCTTCGGGCCGCTGCACGCGCGCCTTTGCGGTGAACTGGTTTCAGTCACCACGGCCTTGTCAGAAGATGCTTCCGCAGAGGGCTTTTCAGGACTGCAGGCCAGTCCAAGTAGCAATAGGGTCAGCATGGTATGGATCGCATAGGATGAGTGATTAGCCAGCTCAGGTCTACCGCGAACAGCAAGACGAAGCTCGCCAATTCAATCCAAATGCGGGGGGGCACGGGGGGCATGAAGGGTGACTGGGTAAGGGTGGATAGCGAAGGGGTTTAGTCCATATATCCCAAGGCTTTCAGATCTTCGTTGACTTCGCCGGTGAAGACCACACCATTGGTTTCTGTAGGAAGGGCCTGCCAGCTCATATCCACAACGAAGCCCATTTTTCTATCGCCTACCTTGAGCAAGTTTGTGCGCGATTTTTTATCCATTTCGGCCGACACTGTGCCACTGATGGTGTCGTTTTTGGTGCTGCGCGTCACGGTCAGGCCGATCGGGGATGTGCCTTTTGGCAAGAGAATGAAGATTTCGTTGGGTGTTCTTTTTCCGTCGACCAAAGGAATGATGACGCGATTGTCTTCGATCACAGTCTGCGGATAGTAGTCGCGCGGGTCATTGCCTATCCAAGCGTTGGATATTCCGGCTGGATGGTGGACTTCTAAACGCGAACTCTCGCCCGGCATGGAACGCCGGCTGCCTGATCCCGAAATACGAATCACCTGTTGGACGGGCCGTCTGAGGGCTGCGCTGAGATGTTTGGGGTAGGCATCCATTTGGCTGCCGGACCGTCTGGCGATGTTGGTCCGTTCATTCGGGTCTTTGGTTAAGTTGAACAGTTGCTGTTTTGGGCCGGTGCTGACCCATTTGTGGCCGTTCAGGTACACGCCCCAGTGGTTGCTGGAGAGGAGTGTGCGACCCAGGGCGAGCGGTCGTTCGATAAACGGTTTTTCTGCATTCGGTTCCCGCTTGGCAAGGGGGGTCAGATCCGATCCGATAGCGCCTTTTGACGGTGGGGTGAGAGCAGGTTCCCCGAGTAGGCTCAACAGGGTGGGGACGATGTCCATGAGGGTCACCGGTGCTGCCACCCTGGAGGCTTCAAGTCCGGGGGCACGGACGATCAACGGGACGTGTAAGGATTCGTCATACAAGTTGCGACCGTGTTCATATTTTCCGTGTTCGAAGAACTCCTCCCCGTGGTCTGACGTCAGTAAAACAATGGCATTGGGTCCGACGTGTTTCAAGACTCGACTGAATGCAGCATCGACGGCCAGAATGTTTTGGTCGTATCGATCGACCACGTATTGGATGAGTGTGTCCTTTTCCGCTTGATTGGCCGCCTTTTTGACGGCTCGTTTGACGACCTTCTGTCCGATCGAACGGTTGACGAAAGGTGTGGGGGTGTCCTGTTCGAAACGGTTCCGGAATCGGCTCGGTTCGACATACGGCGTATGAGGGTCAATCATATGCAGGAACAGCAGAACATTTCGATCTGGATACCGATGGATACATGCGGTTCCTTTTTTGGCTTGATTGGAGGCTTGCGCTACCCGTCTTGCGCGGTGGCTTGACCATCCAGCGCCCAAATCTCCCGAACCCAAAAGCCAGCCATTGCTGATGACCGCACAGGTCGCCCACCCTTTCTGGCCAAGAATTTCGCCCAGATGCAGTTCGCCACTCACGTGTTCTGGCGTGCGTCCATATAAGGCGGCCAAGGATGAAGGAAGAGTCCATGGCGCTGGGGCCCGGGCCTGTTCAAACACCACAGCTTGTTCTGCGAATTGATCGATATTTGGGCTGGTTTTTCTTGGATAGCCGTAAGTCCCTAGATGATCAGCTCGAAGTGTGTCGACCAACGTGAATACCACCCTTTTCGGGTCCTGCTTGGGTGTGTACACCACGGGGTCTTGGAGGAAGACGAAGTCGTATATCTTGTTGTCCTTGACTCCCGTTTGGACTGCCAATTTCACGCTTTTTCCGGCCCACTTCGAGAGGTCCAGTCGAATCGTTGCTTTTTCGCCTGCACTCAAGGTGGATGCGTTCAGCTCTGTAGTCTCTTCTCCGTGAGTGACAGAGACTGTCAGATGGGCACCGTCCGATAGCGCCTTTTGTTTGATGGCGGGTTGCACCAAATGCGCTGTGGTTTGAAAATGCCCGTTGGCTGGAACCTCCAAACGGAATTGAATTGTGGCCGGTGCGGGCAAAAAGAGACCGTGACCCATTTCCCGTTCAAGTTTCATGGTGCGGAAAACGAAGTCTTTCTTGTCGAGACCCGAGGTGTCTAAGTGCCGACTCACCGCTTCGGCCGTCGCGCCTGGGTAGCGGATCCAAAGATCATCAGGGGGTGTGTGGCCGATGGGCAGCCTCAGCACCATTTTTTTGCCCTTGATCCCCCAGGTCTGGGGTTTACCGGGCTTGCGTTTCCGTTGCTTCTTGAACGTGAACGTTCCAAGAGACTCAGACTCGATGACCATGCTTTTGGGTTTATTGCCTCGATTGGACCCGTAGCGGAGCAATGTGTAGGGCTTGGCCGTGGTGTATTCGACGCTGTCGTTGTCTGCTCGAAGCTCTGTCCATGCGTGAGGGACTCGCCATCGTTCGGGCGGGGCATCTAGGGTGGGGCGATTGTGCTCGGGTAAGTCGAGAGAGACCACGAGGTCGGGGCGAAAACCGAGTCCCAAATCTTTGTTGTCTTGACTCGCTTCCGTCTGTATGACTTTGGCTGTCGTGGGCGTTTCTTTCGTGCATCCCAGATTGAGCACAATGAAGAGGAAACTGAACATCATGGTAGCGGTTCCGATTTTCGTTGTATGAGCCAAGAGGCATCTATGGCGAATGATATGAACAAAGCGCTTGTAGCTACGACTGATAGCCCGCTATTGAGGAAGGGCCAGGGCCAGGGCGCCAAGGCCAAAGCAAGAGAACCCACGCCGACGACACAAGCGGTTTTTCGACGAAAAGAGGGTGGCAGCGGCCGATTGAACCAAGAAATGAGGTGTGAGATGACCAACCAGCCATATCGGGCCAAACCACAAAAGAGCACCCATGGTCCGGCATGGCCCCACACAAAAACGAGTATGGCGAGGACCAGCATAAAGATGGAGTCGAGTTCCATATCCAGTTGAGCGCCGTACTCAGAAGTACTGTGGGTTCGCCTTGCTACCCAACCGTCCAAGCCATCCAAGATGAGAGCGATGATCGCCACCGCAGCAGCCAGGGTCGCTATTTTTGGTCCGGGTGCTGAATTTGTCAGACAGACAAAGCCCGATACGATGACTGCGCGCACCAATGTGATTCGGTTGGCATGTCCGAACTTTTGAGGTTTTTCCCGTCGGCGAATGGGCTCTGAGGCCATGATGGGGGTGAGGACGACAACCGCTGCCCAAAAGGGAGCCATCGGCGGGGTGCTTAAATTTTGGCTGAGGACTAAAGCTAAGATTGCGGAAGCCAAAACAGCAGTGATGGCGTGGGCGGTCACGACGAGCCCAAGATGATACGCAGACTGAGAAGGTTCAACCATGGCTACTACTAATTCGTCAGCATCCCTCCTGACTAAGTCCGCAGTGTGGTCGTTATTGTGCGACATCGCTCATGACGGATCGCGTGAGGGCGAGCCGTTGACGGGTTGCGCTCCAGCGAGTTCCCTCGCGGACCTGGATAGCGATGCGAAGGCGTTGATGGAACTTTTCGCTCCCTTACTGGGCCCCTTGCCTGAAGGTCGCCCCCTCGTGGTCGGTCATTTGGCGCAGAGCTTGGATGGTTGCATTGCTCAGGCTGATGGAGAGTCTCACTGGATTTCGGGTGAAGCGGACCTTGATCATACGCACCGATTGCGGGCCATTTGCGATGTCGTTTTGGTGGGTGCTGAAACGGTAGAAAGAGACGATTGTCAACTGTCGGTCCGCCGGGTTCAGGGGCCTCATCCGATTCGGGTGGTCCTGGACCCTCGGGCACGTTTGGCGGCGGATAAGAAAATATTTCAGTCTGAAGGTGGGTCTACGCTTTGGGTGGTGGGGTCGGATCATCCGACACCGAACAAACCCCATGAACAGGTTCAGGTGGTTCATTTAAAGGAGTCTGGCGGTCAACTGGATCTCGATTCACTGTTGGGTACGCTCCACGAACAGGGTGTTCGGAGGCTCTTTGTGGAGGGCGGTGGCGTCACGATCTCTCATTTTCTCCAGTCGGGCTTGTTGGATCGATTGCATGTGGCCGTTGCTCCGGTCTTGATTGGCGGTGGTCGGCCCACGATAGGGCGAGCTCTTGGAGAGAACCTGGCTGACTGTCCTCGTCCGTCCGTTCAAATTCACGCCCTGGGAAGTGACTGGCTGTTTGATTGTGACTTTCGTTCGCCTTGCTCATGAATGTTCAGTCCTTTTGGGTAGAGGCTCCTGGGCGAGGGGCAATTCGAGCCACTGAGATTCCCCAAGCTCGAGCGGATGAGGTGCTTGTAGCCACGCTCTATAGTGGGGTGTCTCGGGGTACGGAGTCTTTGGTTTTTGGTGGCCGAGTTCCGTCCAGTCAATATGATTCCATGCGGTGTCCACATCAGGATGGAACGTTCTCTTTACCGGTTAAATATGGCTACATCTCGGTTGGCGAAGTGATGTCAGAAGGCCCACTTCTCGGTAAAAGAGTCTTTTGTCTTCATCCCCACCAAACCCATTTTGTGGTTCCTATTTCTGATGTGATTCCTTTGCCGGAGTCTTTAGATCCATCGATTGCTGTGTTGGCCGCCAACCTGGAGACTGCGGTCAATGGTGTATGGGACGCCCAGATTCAATCCGAAGATCAGGTCACCGTGATTGGTGCTGGAGTGGTCGGCATGTTGGTGGCTTGGAGAATTCTTCAGGAGCACGGAAAACATGTGGAGTTGCTGGATTTGAATCCGGAGCGAGCGGTGACAGCGGCGGCTTTGGGGCTGCGATTGCTGCATCCGGATGATGCTTCTGAACAGCGGCATGTGATTATTCATGCCAGTGGGTCAGAGGCGGGACTCCGGAAAGGGTTGGAATTGGCAGCGGATGAAGGTCGCATCATTGAAATGAGTTGGTTTGGCTCCTCAGACATCTCGCTGCCGCTCGGTGAGGCTTTTCACTCGAAGCGATTGAGTATACGGTCAAGCCAGGTGGGTGGAATCCCTCCGCATTTGCGGACGGAATGGACACATCGTTCGCGTATGGAGATGGTGTTGTCACTGCTGGAAGCCCATCCTGATCTGGCTTGCTTGGTGAGTGGAGAGAGCTATTTTTTGGACCTGCCTGAAACCATGGTCCGCCTCTGTGAGGAACCTCAAACGGTGCTGTGTCACCGAATTAATTATCAGGAGAGAGAGAAATGTATCGACTGACCGTTCGAGATCGCGTCATGATTGCGCACAGTTTTCGAGGTGATGTCTTTGGACCTGCCCAGGGTGTGCATGGTGCGACCTATGTGGTGGAGACGGAGTTTCAGTCTCAAACGCTCGATGAGCACAACCTTGTGGTGGACATTGGTCTGGCTCATGAGGCGCTTCATCGCGTATTGGCGGTGATCAACTATAAGCAGCTGGATGACTTGGAGGTGTTCGAGGGACAGAACACGACGACAGAGTTTCTGGCTGCGTGGATTTGGCAGCAAATGGTCGAGGAAATCAATGCGGGGAAGCTGGGGTCGCATACTTTGTGCGGCCTGAGCGTCAATCTTCGGGAGTCGGATGTCGCTTGGGCAAGCTACGAAGCCCCGCTGGGGTAGTTGGCTAAAGACGAGCCTATCGATAGGGGTCTCCGTCGGGCTTCTGTATCTTGTCTTTGGATCGATCGATACGGATCGGTTGACTGCGCTGTACAAAGGCAGTCGACCCATCTGGTTCGTGCTGGCTGCGTTACTCGTGCCTCTTCAGATCGTATTGGGTGCATTGCGGTGGCGACGGGTGTCCCGTGATTTGCAAATGGAACTGTCGGGTCTTCGGGCGGTCGAGGAGTATGGGTTGAGCGTGTTGCTCAATCAAGTCTTGCCCGGCGGAATGGCGGGTGATGCCGCCCGTGTATGGCGACACAAGCAAGGCCACGGATCATTCGCAGCACCTCTCCGGGCTGCCGTGGTGGATCGGGTCATTGGCCATTGGGCCCACTTGCTGGTGACGGCCGTGGGATTGCTCGCTTGGCTCCCGGTTCATGGTGTGCCATCACCGGAAGGCAGCGTGACCCTGATTGCGGTGATCATGATTGGCTTTGCGGTGTTGTGGATTTGGCCCGTCCCCGGGTTGCGAAGCGTGGTGGCCGACACGCGAAAGGCGTTGGGATCTGTTCATCGGGTGCTGTACCACGCAGGCATGTCCATCGGTCTCGTGGCCACATTGCTGCTGTCCTTTTGGTGCTGTTCTCAAGGTTTGGGTCTGTCTTTGGGGTGGGCGGCCATCACTGCGGTACCCCTGCTCATGTTGGTCATGGTGGTTCCTCTGAGTCTCGGTGGGTGGGGTTTGAGAGAAGTGTCTGCGGCGGTGGTTCTGTCTTTCCTCGGTTGGACGACTGAAGAAGCCTTTGCGCTCTCGGCAGCGTATGGTTTGGTGAACCTATTGGGTGCACTTCCCGCATTGGGTGTGCTGTTTCGGCCGAGCCCATCGAAGGTGGCAGCGTGAAAACGGTATTGACTCTCATGGCCTATTTTCTGATTTTGCTGGGTTTGAATCAGATGATTTCTCTCCCACGCCTGTACAGCGACAAAATTTCACTCGCCTACAGTCGAGATCTGGTCATTCTCTTTGTTGTGTTGGTGGCGTTGCCGAAGGGCCGTCTGAGTCGTTTTTGGCTACCTTTTTCCGTGCTTTCATGGCTCATCGTGGTTCTTTTTGAATGGACGAGAGGCGTGGGAGTGGTGGCTATGAAGCAGTCTCCACTGCTTTACGATGCCTATTTCCTAGCCGGTCATCTCTACATTTTGTTGAGAGACCTGATGGGATCCAAAGCCACGATGCTGTTTTCGGCTGTGGGTTTGGTATTCGTGCTCATAGGGCTGCTCTCTTACTTCCTTTTCCGGTGGGTGCGCTCGAGCAGCGAGCGCTTGGGGTATCGAGCGAAAGGCGCCGTGATTATCGGGGTTTTTGGCTTGGTGTATATGGCCGAAAAAGACCCGAACATCAGGGCCAGAAACAGTCTGGTGGATGCGGTAGAGAATGTGGGCCGATCCGTTCGTGTGTACAACGACATCAAGCTGGGTGTTGACCAGGAGGTTTACGAGGATCTCGATGCGGTGGAGTTGGCTGAGCGTCCTAGAGTGCATGTGTACATTGTCGAAAGCTACGGTCGAGCCGTTCTGTCTAAGAAAATCAAGGCCGACTTTCTCAAATATCGCAATGGAATGGCGGAGCGATGGGACTTGGCGGGGTGGCATGTGGCCACGGGTCTCAGTGAGGCTCCGGTCATGGGCGGGCGGTCATGGTTGGCGGATGCGACTTTGTTGAGCGGCCGTACGGTCAAATACGAGTCGGTCTACCGGCATTTTGTACCGAAGTTGAGCGTCATCAATTCGATTCCCAAGTTTTTCAAGGATCGCGGATATCGGACGGTGTTGATGCGCCCCAAAGACAAGGCTCGGCCTGGGGTGGAGTTGGTCAATCACTTTGAATTCAGCGATACCGTCTTCCATAAGGATTTGGATTACCAGGGGCGAAACTTTGGTTGGGTGGAGATTCCCGACCAATATGCTTTGGGCCATATTCGGGATGTGGTCATGCCCACTCTCGGAACAGAGCCAGAGTTCGTTTTTGCGCACTTGGGTTCTTCCCACATCCCCTGGGATCAAATTCCGCCCATCCTAAGCGATTGGCGGAAACTGAATGAAACAGGAAATCGGAGAGTAAAGACGGAGGAAGCGCTCAGTAAAAAAGAGATTGAGTTTCAGCTCAAACGGTTCAAGCGTCAAGACGCGGTTCGACTCCGTCGGCTGCGGCCAACCGCCGAAAATATCCGAGACTATTTTCAAGCCATTCGCTACAGCCTAGAAGTGGTGACCCGGCACATTCTTGCCATGTCCGATCCGCCTGACTTGATCGTAATTATGGGTGACCATCAACCTCCACTCTACAAGAAGAGCAACGATTTCAGTGTGCCGGTCCATGTTTTGGCGCGCGACCGAAATCTTCTCAAAGGGTTCGTTGTTCACGGTTTCCGTTCGGGTCCTGGCATTCCTGCGCCCGAGCATCGCATCTACCATGAAGGGTTTTTCTCCTTGTTGGTGGGGGCCTTGGCCCAGTCCCAAGGTCACACGCCTCCTCAATTTCATCGACAGGGTTTTGGGGTCAGTCGGTCCCAGGGATATCAATGAGTTCGGTGGTTTGGTTGAGCCCAGGAGACCCCTCCCAGCGGACAGGTGGCTTTTTGTACAACGCCCGCATGGTCAAGGGTCTTCAGGATTTGGGGGTCGATGTGTCGGTTGTCGATCTCGCTGGGGAGTGGCCTTGGCCTGCTGAACCCCAAACTCATGAACAAACCTTGGCTCAAATTGCGGACCACAGTGTGGTGGTGGCGGATGGCTTACTCTGGCCGGGTTTAGATCCATCCATACGACGCGAACTGTGTCGGCGCTGTTCGGTCTGGGTCGTGGTGCATTCACTCGTCGACAAAGAGCAGGTGCATGGTGATGTGCAGACTATGGCTCAACGGGAGGTCGATGCCTTGAAAGGTGTCCATGGTTGGTTTGCGACCAGTCAGCGGACTGCAGATCTTCTTGGAGAGCGGTTGGGCACAGCACATCGTATGGTCGTGGTGCCGGGTACCGATCGCGTGCATGGCCGGGCTCGAGGTGAGCCTCGAAGTCTGTTGTCTGTGGGGCACCTGATTCCCAGAAAAGGCCACGATGCACTTCTCCGGGTGTTGAGTGAGTTGAAAGAGCTTCCGTGGACGCTTCGGATTGTGGGCTCTCCTCATCGCGATTCCGATTATGCGACCGCTTTGTTCACCCTCCGTGATGAGTTGGGCCTGAACGGTCGGGTTGAGTTTGTGGGTGAGTGTGATTCAGTGGCTTTGGAAGAGGAATATCGTCGCGCGGAGGTACTGGTTCATGCGGCTCATTTTGAAGCCTACGGAATGGTGCTGACGGAAGCCTTGGCCCGGGGACTTCCGGTCATCAGCTCCGAAGCGGGAGCCCTCGATAATCTGAACTCTGATGCGGTCTGGCTGGTTCGCCACGAGGGGTTGAGCCCGGCGCTGCGGACTTGGCTGTGCGATGAGTCCGCTCGGGAGCGGGCGATGAACGCCGCTCGGGATCTGGTTTTTCCGACGTGGTCGGAGCAGGTGGTGTCGCTGCGTGCAGTGTTGGGTTTGGCTGACCATGGCTTTTCTACGGACTGGTTGCGGATGAGAGAGCCTTTTGATCACGCTGCTCGCTCGGTCGAACTGGTCGAGGCTTTTGGGTCGGCGATCCAAGACCGCCAACCCCGAATACTGGAATTGGCGACGGGCCTTGGATCTGGAACGCGATTTGTAGCTCAACATCTCGATCGGCCGTGTATATGGCGGTTGTTGGATCATGATGATGATCTGCTGGAAGCGCTGACGGCCGAAATGGGTGAGCGCGGTCCTCACGTCCGGTTTGACACGATTCGCCATGATCTCGAAGATGTGGAGGGCTTACCCACGGATGTGGATGGCGTCACCACTCAGGCACTTTTGGATTTGGTATCGACGGACTGGTTGAGGCGCTTTGCGGGCTGGTTGGTGGACCACAATTTACCCTTGCTGGCTGCCATTTCCGTGGACGGCCGAATGGATTGGACGATTCCAGATGAGTCGGATGAGTTGGTAAAAACCGCGTTCCGAACTCATCAAACGTGGGATCGGGGTTTTGGTCCATCGCCCGGTGTGGAGGCGGTTTCGGTGTTGAGTACACAGCTCGAGGCGGCGGGCTATTCGATCGTTCAGACAGACTCCGACTGGGTCATTCCACCCGAGTCTGTCTCGATGATGACGGCCATGATCGAAGGCATTGCCCATGCGGCGATGGAGGCGGCGCCAGCCGTGAGTTTGGATGTCACCGTCGTGAGCCGCTGGAAAGAGCGTCGTTTACAGCAACTGGGAAGCGTCGGGATGCGGGTGGGTCACATCGATGTGTTGGCGATCCCGCCTTTGATTTAAGCGCGGAGCGTGACGCCTTGCTCACCCAGGGCTGTCTGGACGGCCTGGATGAGGTGTTCAGATGTCTGGTTGACGGCATCGGCTGAACGGTCGCCTTCATGGTTGCTGTAGCAGAGTGCAAAGGTCACAGCCCTCATGGGTACACCGGCTTCTTCGTGGGCAAACAGATCGACGATATCGATGCGTTCGAGCCAATCGGGGGCCGCGGCTTTCATCACATCGATGACTTCCGCTGCCGTCAATCCAGGAGGAAGCGAAAAGGCGAGCGACCGTAGGATGGGCTGGTGGATAGAGCGCTCTTGATACCGGCTGCGGTTGGCTTCTGACAGAAGGGCGCTTTTCTCGATTTCCAAGTAAACCGGGCGAGAACGCTTCAGCTTCAAGGCGTTTGCAATGCGGGGATGGACTTCACCGAGGATGCCGACAGGGGTTCCGTTGAGTTGGATGCTGGCTTGGCGTCCGGGGTGAAGGCAGTCGCTCAGAGGGTAATTCTTATCGGGCGCTGTGACGGTCAACGGGATTTGCAGTGTGGTGGCCATCTCTTCGATGATGCCTTTGAATAACCAAGGAGAGGCGTCACGTGCCTTGTCTGACCAACGGTCGATTTCGATGGCTCCGTCGGCAATGGCCCACAAGATGTGTCGCTCATCGCAAACGCCATTGGCGGCGTCTGTGTTGGGGTGGAATGTTCGCGTCCACTCGTACATTTGAATGGGTCGGGTCCCGACCCTCAGGTTGCCTGCGACGGCTTCAACCGCTTGGATGAGACCGTTATTCTTGACGAGACCGTATCCGCGGTCGAGCGCATTGGTGGTTTCGACATGGTTCCAGAGCACATGGTTCTGGTCGATACCCAGCTTGTCTCGCAGAGCGGTGGAATGGAACCCGTTGGTAAAGACTTCATAAAAGCCTGCGCCCAAAAGGACTTCCTCGACAGCCGCTTTCGTCGAATCCGTTTTCGAAGGAAGCGCTCCCATATCGACGGGAGGGAGGTTTGTGGCGGTGTTGTTGTATCCGATGGATTTGGCGAGCTCTTCGTACAGATCTGCTGGAAATTCGACATCCCAGACCCGGTGAGGTGGGACGGTGACTTGCAGGTGGCTGCCATTTTTTTCGATCGAAAACCCATACCGACCCAGGCGATCGATGACGTCTTCATCGGTCAACAGGTGGTCGATAAAGGTGCTGGCCGCTGGCGTGGACAATTCGATCTGGCGTTGCTCATCGACCCAGTTTCCGACGATGCCTGAGGCTCCCTGTCGTGACCATCCATGCGCTTCGAGCAGGTGAACGACCCGACCGGCTCCGATGAGCACCTGACTTGGATCGGAGCCCCGTTCAAAACGAGCGGAAGAGTCGGTATGGATCCCAAGGGCGCGGCTTGCTTTTCGAACGGCCACTGGATCGAAGGCTGCACTTTCGAGAACGATTCGATTCGTCGATTCTGTTGCCTTGGATTCTTCGCAACCGATCACGCCAGCGATGGCCAGAATCTTCTCGTCGTCGGCGATGACGATGGTGCCCTCAGGGACATCCACACGCGCTTCGGCAAAGAGCGGCCATGCTTTCTCGCCGGCTTTTGAGAGGCGAATGGTGATGGGCCCTTTGATGGTGTCGGCATCAAAGCAGTGGGTGGGCTGACCGAGCTCAAGGTTGGCCAAATTGGTGGCGTCGACTGCCGGTGAGACCGAGTGAATTTCAGCGGCCACCAGCGGAGCCAGCTCGCTGTTGGACAGCTCGGTAGCCTCTCCGGTTCGGGTCAGTATCGTGGCGCTATACAAAGTACAGAGATCGGTTTGAAGATCCAGTGCGAGGCTGCACTCACCGGTGTCCAAACGCGCAAACTCCGGTCGGCAGGTGCCGTCTCCAGTGCGACCCGAAATTTCTCGGGCGAGACCGACATAGCAGTGGTGATCGCCGCGGTTGGCTAACAATTCCAGGGTGAATTTGTCGGTTTCCGGGTCGTGCCGTTTGACTTCGATGCCGATGTCATCGAGCAGTTCTCGAATGGCTCGTCCGGATTCGGGAAGCTTAATGAACCGTTTCAGAATCTCTGCACTGATCTTCATTGGGCACCCCCAACGGATGGTCGGTGAAGGTCGTGGAGCACCGCGAGGTCTTGGTCGTACAGGCTTTTGACCTTGGATACGCCCGCCCATTGTGCTGCCATCCTGGTGGTGCCCAGTCCGAAAGCAATACCGGAGACTTCTGCCGGATCGTACCCAAATTCCATAAAGACTTTGGGATGGACCATGCCTGCACCCAGAATGGTCACCCATCCTGCGCCATGACAGGCATCGCATCCTTCGCCATCGCAGATCGCACACGCGAGGTCCACACCCACCGAAGGCTCGGTATAGGGATAAAATTTCGGTTTGAAACGAATTCGCCCTTCGCCGTAAAGCGATTTGGCAATGAACCCGAGGAGACCTTTGAGGTGAGCAAAGGTCAGTCCTTTGTCGATCCACAGGCCTTCAAATTGATGGAACATGGCTAAGTGGGTCGCATCCACGGCTTCGTTCCGGTACACACGGCCTGTCGAGGCGATGCGAATGGGAAGAGGCGGTTGGCTTTCGAGGACTCGCGCTTGAACCGTTGTGGTGTGGGAGCGGAGGAGAAGACCGCCGGTGACCCAGAAGGTGTCCTGCATGTCTCGGGCGGGATGGTGCTCGGGAATGTTGAGTGCGTCAAAGTTGTAATAGGCTTTGTCGATCTCGGGACCATCGACCAACTCGAACCCCAGACGCCTCAGCACGTCCATGCATCGGTTTTCGACTTCGGTCAGGGGGTGCCGCATGCCGCGTCGGGTCACTTGTCCTGGCATGCTGAGGTCTTGCCACTCTGCGTTGAGTTGCTCAGCTAAGGCTTGTGCTGCAATCGTATTGCTGGCCACTTCGAGTTCTTCTGCGATGGTGGCCTGGGCAGCGTTTAGGGCTGCGGCTACGTTGGCGCGTTCCTCGGCTGGAACATTCCGAAGTTCTTTAAACGCTGCTTTTATGGGGCTTTTCTTTCCGGTGTGTATACGACGAACCTCATCGATGGCCCCTGGACTTTGGGCAGCCTCGAGGTCGGTGCGAAATTGGCGGATGAGATCGTCGATATTCATAGGGGTTGGCTCTATCTCAATCTTGGCTATTCGTCCTTGATCCACTCCAAGGACACACATCTTGATGGTTCATGCTGTCTGCTTTGAACCGAGAGTTTATCGATGTGAAGATGTGGACGTCCATTTTTCAACGACGCGGAATCCAATGGTTTGCGGTATGGTGTATCCCGTCCCCATACTGAAGATGGGAAAGGAGATAGGAAATGCGGAGCATGTGGCTGTTGGTTCTGGCGGTGTCTATAGGGTGCAGTGATAAATCACCGGACTCGAGCGAAGAAGGTACGATTGGCGAAGGCGGAGTGTATGACTCCGATGCGGATGCGGATGCGGATGCGGATGCGGATGCGGATGCCGATGCCGACGCTGATGCGGATGCCGACGCCGATGCGGACGCGGATGCGGATGCGGATGCTGAGGGCGACGCCGACGCCGACGCCGATGCTGACGCCGATGCGGATGCGGATGCGGATGCGGATGCCGATGCGGATGCCCACGCCGATGCGGATGCCGACGCTGATGCGGA
>Ga0163180_10001034_pt1 | contig 15864 bp, 14 predicted proteins | sample AtlANTMetagenome_2_FD_109647 | JGI IMG/M metagenome (GOLD analysis project Ga0163180, IMG submission 109647) | Marine eukaryotic phytoplankton communities from the Atlantic Ocean - Atlantic ANT 4 Metagenome | ecosystem: Environmental > Aquatic > Marine > Oceanic | place: North Atlantic Ocean...
AGAGATTATGAAATTATTTCAGGCTTAGAAGTAGATGAGACAATTGTTACAGGTAGTTTTATTGCTATTAGTCGAGAATTATATGATGGAGCTGTTGTTAAAGTAAAAGAAAATTCTAGACCAAGTCGTAAACGTGGCTAAGTCCAAAAAAGAAATTATATCTATTCAGTCTGTATCTAAGATTTATAACTTAGGTGAAACTGTTGTTAAGGCTTTAGATAATGTATCATTAAGCATATATGATAATGACTACATTTCTATCATGGGACCTTCAGGTTCTGGAAAATCAACATTAATGAATATCATTGGATGTTTGGATGTTCCTACAAAAGGAAAGTATAAATTTAAAAATGAGTTGATTTCTGAGATGGATGATAACCAGCTTGCCAATATTAGAAATGAAAAAATTGGTTTTGTTTTTCAGACTTTTAACCTCCTTCCAAAACTTAATGCTATGCAAAATGTTGAGGTTCCTTTGATTTATTCTTCGCTTGGAAGAAAAGAAAGGATAGAGCGCGCTGAAGAGGCATTACATATTGTAGGATTACAAGATAGAATGACTCACAAGCCAAATGAATTATCTGGAGGACAAAGACAAAGAGTTGCTATTGCAAGAGCATTAGTGAATAAGCCTTCGATTATTTTGGCTGATGAGCCCACAGGTAATTTAGATTCAAAAAGTGGTAATGAAATCTTGAAGTTTTTTGCAAAACTGCATAAGGATGGAAATACAATTATTATGGTTACCCATGAAGAGTCTGTAGCAAAGCTTTCTAAACGACGAATTGATATTTTTGACGGAAAAATTGCCAGAGATGAATAATTTTTTTAAAAATATTATCATTGGCTTATTTTCTGTTAGATCAAATCTCACTCGAGTTATTTTAACTGCTTCAGGGTTAACAATTGGTATTTTCACTGTAAGTATAGTTTCTGCAGCAGTCTCAAGTATTGATAAAGAGTTTGCTAAATCAATGGATTATTATGGCAATGATAAGGTATATGTTGGAACGTGGCCATGGTCTTTTGATTTTGATTGGTGGAAGTATAGAAATCGTCCAAAAATTGAAGAATCTTCGTTAGAGTATATTACCCAATACAGTGAATACATTACAGATGTAAGTATCAAAAAAAATACTTGGACTAGAGCAACTTATGGAAATAAAGCCTCATGGGTACAATTGAACGGAGTATACCCAAGTTATCAAGATATGTTAAGTGGCACAAAAATTGAGAACGGAAGATTTTTCTCTCAAAATGAATGGGATCTTCAAAGAAGAGTTATCATTGTTGGGGGCACTGTAAGAGACGGATTTTTTCAAGGAAAAGATCCTATTGGTAAAAAAATAAGATTAAATAATGTTACTTTTGAAATTATTGGTGAATTGAAAAAACAAGGTATAGGAATGGTTCCAGGTGGAACATTGGATAACCTAGTGATTATGCCTTCAACAACATTTGAAAGAATACTTACAAGATGGGGTTTTGATGAACTGGTTTTACAAACCAGTCCTGAAGATATTCCGTTAGCAAAAGAAGAAGTTGGAATGATTATGCGTGTTGCTAGAAAAATTCCTCCAGGTGATGATGATAATTTTGCTGTTAATTCAGCTGATGCATATATGGAACAATTTAATACAATGAAAAATGCAATAGCGGGAATGGGATTTTTAGTAACAGGAATTTCTTTGGTAGTCTCTGCAATTGGTATTATGAACGTAATGTTTGTTTCAGTCAGAGAAAGAACAAGAGAAATTGGCCTTAGAAAAGCAATGGGAGCAACCAATTTCAATATATTAACTCAATTTTTGAGTGAGGCGGTAGCTATAGCAATCATTGGGGGATCAGTTGGAATCGCACTCATTCGATTAACCGTTTTTGGACTCGCTTCTTTTCCTATACCAAACTTTAATGGCGCAACATTACCAATAAGTTTTGACTTATTGCTTGTATTTTACACCTTTACTGTTTGCGTTTTCATTGGTGTTTTAGCAGGCTTGATTCCAGCCAGAACAGCAGCAAATCTAAATCCTATTGATGCCTTAAGAGATGAATAGAATAATAAATTATTTATTCGATGCTATCGGTGGAGTACTTTTTTATTTTGGTCAAACGAAATTAAGAACTGCGTTAACTCTGATGGGTATTACTGTGGGAGTTTCTTCTATCATTGCAATTATGACAGTTTTAGAAACTTTTGAACAGTCAACTGAATCGTTAGTTGCAGATATGAAAACCAACATATTTTACATTACTAAAGATAATCCCGTCCAAGTACAATTTGGTAATGATGCAGGATGGGGTAAAAGAAAAATACCAAGAATTACATGGGATGAATATGAGCAATTAAAACGAAATCTTACTCTAGTGACTAACATGGCTGCTACAACCACGGAAGAACCAAGCGATAGAACAATCTCTGTTGGAAAAGAAGAATTGAAAAGTAGACTTGCAAGTTTTTGGGGTTCTGATGGCGATGTATTATCCGTTTCAAAATATGATCTCCTTGATGGAAGAAATATCCAAGATGTTGATATAGAAAATGCTAGTAGGGTTGCTATCGTAGGATATTATATTAAAGAGCAACTTTTTCCATATTCAAATCCAGTGGGACAAAATATAGAAATTGACAATATCCCTTTTGAAATAATCGCTTTAACTGAACCTAAAGGTGAATTGTTAGGTCAAAATATGGATAGTATGATTGGTATTCCTATCAGCACATATTTAAAATACTATGGAGGAAAAGGATGGAGAGGAAGACCTGATCTTCAACTTATTTTAGAAGCAGAATCCATGGATACTTTGGAAGATGCAACTGATGAAGCTATTGGAGTATTTAGAGCTATAAGAAAAATTCCACCAGGTGAACCAAATAACTTTTACATTGCAACCAATGATCAATTAATGGACACTTTTGGCAGCTTTACATCATCTATAAAAATTTTTGTTGGTCTTGTAGCAGGTATTTCTTTAATCGTCGCTGGGATTGGAATTGCTAATATTATGCTAGTTTCTTTAACAGAAAGAATTAAAGAGATTGGTATTAGAAAAGCTTTAGGCGCAAGAAGAGTAGATATCTTTTTACAATTCTTAATTGAAGCAATTTTAATCTCTATCCTTGGTGGAATTGTTGGGATTATTTTGGGCTTATCTTTCGGTAATGTAGTAGCTACCTTTCTTGAACAAAATCCTGTAATTCCATATGAATGGGTGTTCTATAGTCTTCAAATTTGTGCTTCTATGGGTATAATATTTGGCCTGTACCCAGCAATTAAAGCATCAAAGTTGAATCCAATTGATTCAATGAGATATGACTAAGTCTTATGGCCTTTTTCTTGATGAAGTCTTTCTAATCATCTAAATTGTCAAAAATAATTTATGTCTAAAAAAAATAAAATCTCAGAACAGGAAGTAAAGAAGATTGCTGAATTATCAAGATTATCTTTAACAAGTAAAGAACTAAAAAAACGCACTGAGGATATGAATAATATTCTTAATTATATGGATACATTAAACGAAATTGATACTGAAAACGTTGAAGAGTTGTATAATGTTCATGATATGAATAACTCTTTAAGAGAGGATAATTATGAATCTTCATTGGATAAAAAAGATGTATTAGCAAACAGTCCAAGTTCTAATTCTGATTATGTTGAAGTTCCTTTAACTGTAAAAAAGGAAAGCCAGTGATTCTTGGCGTTATTCCTGCAAGATTAAATTCCACTCGATTCCCTAGTAAAGTCATCTTCAATTTAAAAGGTAAACCAATTATCGAGCATGTTTATGATAAAGCTATTCAGTCAAACCTATTAAATAAAGTAATTGTTGCTGTCGATTCTGAAGAAACTAAAAATGCTATTAATTGTCCAAATGTAATAATGACATCAGACAAGCATCAATCTGGCACTGATCGTGTAGCTGAGGTTGCTAATAAATTTGATTGTGATGTTATTGTTAATATTCAAGGTGATGAACCTGGAATAGATCCCTTGTTGATTGATCAACTTATTACATTATTTGAAGACCCTAGCGTAGAAATGGCTTCAATTGCATCCACTGACTTACAGGAAGATGATTTAAGTAATGATAATGTAGTGAAAGTTAATTTGGATAAAGAAAATAATGCCATATCGTTCATTAGAAATAATTTGAATCCTGACTTAACTTATTACAGACACATTGGTATTTATGCATATAGAAAAAATACTTTAAATTTATTTACTTCTCTTACTCAATCTGATAATGAAAAAAATCATAGATTAGAACAATTAAGAGCATTAGATAATAATATTGCAATTAAACTATTAATTAGTGATTTTAGCCATAGAAGTATCGACGTAAAAGAAGACTTAAAAAATTATGAAAACTAAATTCATATTTGTTCTTGGGGGTGTAATGTCCGGTTTAGGAAAAGGGATTTCTGCCTCTTCTATTGGTTATCTTTTAAAAAGCGCAGGACTAAAAGTTAATATTCTAAAACTTGATCCCTATTTAAATGTAGACCCTGGCACTATGAATCCATATCAACACGGTGAAGTATTTGTTTTGGATGATGGCTCTGAGACAGATTTAGATTTAGGTCATTATGAAAGATTTATTGATGAGAATATGTCTAGTAAGAATAATGCAACTGCTGGACAAATCTATAGTACAGTTTTAGATAAGGAGCGTTCAGGAAGTTATTTAGGAGAGACTGTACAAGTAATCCCTCATATAACTGATGAAATCAAAAATAGGATGAACGCATTATCTGATTCTAAAAAATATGATATTATAATTTGTGAGGTAGGAGGAACAGTTGGCGATATAGAAAGTTTACCATTTCTAGAGGCTATTCGTCAACTTTCTCTAGAAGTTGGTTATCATAATTCCTTAATCATTCATTTAACATTATTGCCATTTATTGATGCTAGCGGCGAACTTAAAACAAAGCCTACTCAACATTCTGTAATGAAGTTAAGAGAGATTGGTCTCTCGCCAGACTTCATCTTTTGTAGAACTCAAAATGAGATAAGCCAAGAAATAAGAGAGAAATTAGCTTTATTTTGCAATGTAAAGCCTGAACACGTTATTGAAAATAAAGACGTATCTAGTATTTATGAGGTCCCATTGCTTCTTGAAAATCAAAGTATTACTAAAATGATTTGTGACCGTTTGGGATTAAAAAATAAGCCATCGATCAAAAAGCTCCAAAGTTTTATCAAGACTTATAAAAATCCAGATAGTGAAATTAAAATTGCTATGTGCGGTAAATATACCGAATTACATGATGCTTATAAAAGCATTACAGAATCATTCATTCATGCTGGCGTAGAAAACAATACAAAGGTCAAAGTTGTGTGGGTTAATACTGAAAAAATCAAAAATGATAAAGATGCAGCAAAATCTTTTAAAGATATTGACGGTATTTTACTGCCTGGAGGGTTTGGATCTAGGGGCGCAGAAGGAAAAATTTTAACTTCAAAATTTGCAAGAGAAAATAATATTCCTTTTCTTGGTATATGCTTAGGATTGCAATGTGCAGTTATTGATTATGCGCGAAATGTCTGTAAAATAAATGATGCTAACAGTTCTGAGTTTAAACCCAGATCCAAAAATAAGGTTATTGATCTCATGGAATCCCAAAGGGCAATTAAGTTGAAGGGAGGAACAATGAGATTAGGTTCTTATGATTGTGAGATTTCAACTGGTACTAAAGCATATTCTATTTATCGTAAAAAGACTATCAGTGAAAGACATAGACATAGATTTGAAGTAAATAATAAATATGTCTCCAAAATGGAGAAAAATGGGTTAATTTTCTCTGGTATGAATAAAAAATTAGGAGTGGTAGAAATAATTGAATTAAAAAATCATCCATGGTTTGTTGGATGTCAATTTCATCCAGAATTAAAAAGTAGGGTAGATAAAGCTCATCCTCTTTTTAGAGAATTTGTTAAAGCTTCTCTTAAAAATAGTAAAATATAAAAATGAATAAAGTCATATTAGATAAGATTATATTTGGCGATAGTTATATACCGTTGATTGGTGGTCCATGTGTTATTGAAAGTAGAGACCATTGCTTGGGTATGGCTGAAAAAATTATAGAAATTACTACTAAATTAAATACGCCATTTATTTTCAAAAGCTCATTTGATAAAGCAAATAGAACATCTATATCCTCTTTTAGAGGTAATGGTTTAGATGATGGACTTAAAATCTTAGAAGAGATTAAAAAAACATTTAACGTTCCAATAACGACAGATATTCATCTTCCTGAACATGCACAGGCAGTTAGTGAAGTTGTTGATATTATTCAAATACCAGCTTTTCTTTGCAGACAAACTGATTTATTGATTGCAGCTGCAAAAACTGGTAAAGTAGTCAATGTTAAAAAAGGGCAGTTTTTATCTCCATATAAAGTAGAAAATATTATTAAGAAATTAGAAGAAAATGGGAACAAGAATATTTTAATTACAGAGAGAGGTAATACTTTTGGCTTTGATAGTTTAGTGACTGATTTAAGATCTATCCCAATTATGAAAAAATTTGGTTATCCAGTTGTATTTGATGCAACACATAGCGCTCAAATTCCTGGGAATCATGACAATACTACTGGTGGAAATAGAGAGTATATCCCATCACAAACTTTTGCAGCAGTGTCAGCTGGAGCAGATGGAATTTTTATGGAAGTGCACGATGATGTTGATAATGCATTAAGTGATGCGAGCACTCAATGGCCTATAGATAAATTAGAAAATATTCTTCAGTCTATTATTGCTTTTAGACAAACGTATATGAATCATGGATAAAAAACTAAAAAAACAACTTTCTGACATTAAGCTTTTGATATGCGATATTGATGGAGTTTTAACTGATGGTTCTTTTATTAAAAGCACTTCAGGTGATGAACTTAGATCTTTCAATGCTCTTGATGGCGTGGGGTTTGTAATGCTAAGACTGTTAAATCTAAATATTAAAACTGCGTGGATAACTGGTAGAGAATCATTAACAACAACTCAAAGAGCTGAAGAGCTACAAATTGATGATGTTTATAACGGAGTTATTAGAAAAATTGATGCATATGATGAATTGAAGAAAAAATATAATATATCTGATCATGAAGTATGTTTTATTGGAGATGACATTATTGATATTCCAATTTTAGAAAAAGTAGGATTTGCTGTATCAGTACCAAACGCTCCAAAGTATATATCTAATTATTCGCATTACACTACTTCACTTGAAGGGGGTAAGGGAGCAGTAAGAGAAGTCATTGATTTATTGATTGAATCAAGAGGAGATTTTACTTCAAAATTAGATGAACTACTTAATGAACTTAGATGATAATCAACTTCAATAAAATATTTCTTATTTATTCAATTGTAATTTTACTTTCATGCTCAAAAAGTGAATTAACTGATAATCTTATAGAAGATGTACATGATCAGTTATCAACAAATGTGGAAATAACACTTACAAAAAAAGGGAATATTACTGCAAAAATTAAATCAGAAATTTTAAAGAAAAATAATCAATCTCTTCAACTTGAATTGTATAACAATGTTAACGTCAATTTGTTTGATGAAAATTTTCAGCAAAAATCTTTAATTAAATCTGAATCAGCAATGGTTAATGAGAAAGAAAATAGAATTAAAGCCTATGGTAATGTTGAGGTTATTTCAAATGATGGAAAAGTTTTAAAAACAGATTCTTTATCTTGGGATAATAACTCCGATAAAATTTATACTAATTCAAATCTAGAGTTTATTACTTCAAATACTGATACTTTGTATGGCACTGGTTTTGAATCAAATGTTGATTTAACTGATTGGAATATTTTAAAACCTAAAGGTAGTATTAAAAATGACTAAAGTTCTACAAGCTAAAAATCTCGTCAAGAGATATGGAGATTTTTATGCGGTCAATGATATTGATTTAAATTTGCATAAAGGTGAAGTAGTCGGGCTTTTGGGGCCAAATGGTGCTGGAAAAACAACAACATTTTATATGATAACTGGTATGATAAGACCTTCATCCGGTAAAATAATTTTTGGCGAGCAAGATATAACAAAATCTCCAATGTATAAAAGAGCTCGTATGGGTATTGGATATTTAGCTCAAGAACCATCAATTTTTGGAAAATTAAGTGTTGAAGATAATCTAAAAATTGTTCTTGAAACAATTATTCCTGACAAAGAAGAGCAGAATGAATTAATTGATAAGTTATTAAGTGAATTTAATATTTCTCATATAAGAGATAATCTTGGAGCTGGCTTATCAGGCGGTGAAAGAAGAAGAGTTGAAATTTGTCGTACATTAGCATTAAAACCTGACTTTGTTTTGCTGGATGAACCATTTGCAGGCGTAGATCCTATTGCAGTTGAAGATATCCAACAAATGATTATTTCGCTTAAAAAGCAAAAAATAGGAGTTTTAATTACAGACCACAATGTAAGAGAAACTCTATCAATAACAGATAGATCATACTTATTATATGGAGGTAAGATTTTAAAATCTGGGAATGCTCAGACTCTTGCCAACGATGAAGAAGTAAGAAGAATATATCTGGGTAAAAATTTTAAATTAGATGAATGAGTAAGTTTTCTACAAAATTAAAACAAAAACAATCTATAGTTCCTCAGCAAATTATTAAATCTAGACTGCTTGAGTTGTCAATAGATGAGTTGGAGAAAGATTTAGAAAATGAAATTCAGATTAATCCTGTTTTAGAAGAAAGAAATATAGAAGAATCAAAATCAGGAACTCACACAGACCCATTTCCTGATCAAAGTAGTTATGAATTATTTCTAGCTAATATACCTGCAAGCATAGATATCAGCGATGAACTAACATCTCAAATTGATACATCAGATTTGGATGATAAATCAAAAGCAGTAGCAAAAGAGATTATTTACAATTTAGATAAAAATGGATTTTTAGATATTGAGCTTGAGTTGATTGCAGATAATCATGGATTAGATATTAAAGATATAGATAAAGTAAGAAATAAGGTAATGCAACTTGTTCCTTCCGGAGTAGGAAGCAAAGATCTGCAAGAATATCTTATTTATCAAATTGGAGATATAAATACTTTAGCTAAGGAAATAGTACAAGATTATTTTGATGAATTCTTAAATCAAGAAACCAATACTATAAAAGAAAAAATTAATTGTAGTAATGAAGAGTTAGAAAATGCTCTATCATTAATCTCAGATCAAAATTTCTCTCCTATTTTAGATAATGATTTGGGGAATGAAAATGTTATGCCTGATGCAATAGTCAAACAAAAAGATGATCAATGGTTAATTTTGATAAATGATAGATTCTTAAATAAATATCAGATTTCTCAAGATTATTTTGAGGCAGCAATGAATTCTAAATCATCCAAAGAAGAAAAATTATTTTTAAAAAATCATATTAGTAATGCACAAAATATTTTAGATACATTAGACTACAGATCAAATGTTCTTAAAAATGTTATAGAGAAAATTTTATTAATACAAGGGGACTATTTAAGCGGTAAGTCAGAATTTTTAAATCCACTTAAATTAGAGGATATTGCAATAAGTATTGAGAAAGATATTTCTAGCGTTAGCAGAATTATTAAAAATAAATTTATTGATTCTCCTCTTGGATTAATAAGCTTAAAGAGTTTATTTTCAAATGCTTTAATTAAGAAATCTGGAGAAGTTGCTTCGTCAAATGAGCTTAAAAAAATCATAAGTAATTTGATTGATGTGGAAGATAAAAAAAATCCAATTTCAGATTCTGATTTAGTTGAAAAATTAAAAGAAAATGACTTTCTAGTTGCTCGAAGAACAGTTGCAAAATATAGAAAATTATTAAACATTAAAAATGTAAATCAAAGGAAAGAAAAATGAGTGTTAGACATTGTATAAAAGTTGATGATTTCAGTTCTAATGAAATTTTAGACTTATTTCAGCTTGCAGCAGAATTAAAATCAAAATATCGCAATAAAGAAAGTTATCAACCCTTTAAAGATCACTCAATGGCAATGATATTTGCTAAACCATCTGCAAGAACTAGAGTTTCTTTTGAAACGGGCTTTGCTTGGATGGGTGGTCATGCAATCTATTTAGCACCTCAAGATATTGGTTTAGGTACTCGCGAAAGCGCTTCAGATTTAGCTCAACTTTTTAGTAGATATAATGATATGATTATGGCAAGAGTTTTTAGTCATAGTGATATGTTAGATTTTGAAGAGCATGCAAGTGTTCCAGTTATTAATGGATTGACCGATTATAATCATCCCTGTCAAATTCTTACTGACATGTTTTCAATCTGGGAACAAAAAAAGGATAATTTCCAAAATTTAAAAATTGTTTATGTCGGAGACGGAAATAATATTGTTAACTCTTGGATTCGTTTAGCATCTATTATTCCATTTGAATTTACTTGTGTTTGTCCTGAAGGTTATGAACCTGATGCACAAACAATTAAATATGCAAATTCTAAAAATATTTCAACAATTAATATTTCTCATGATCCTATTGAAGGTGTAAAAGATGCTGACGTAGTTTATACTGATGTTTGGGCATCTATGGGGCAAAAAGAAGAAATTGACGAAAGAATTAAAATATTTTCACCATTACAGGTTAATGAAGAGTTAATAAAGCATGCAAAGAAGGATTATATGTTTATGCATTGCTTGCCTGCCGAGCGTGGAAGAGAGGTTACTGATCAAGTAATTGATTCTTCAAATTCAATTGTTTTTGAACAAGCAGAAAATAGATTACATACTCAAAATGCCATAATGGTAACGCTTGCTGAAAAAGCTTAGTTATAAGCTTTCAATAGAGATTGATTCTCCATCATATTTAGCAAAATTAAATTTCTCTTCTGAACAGTCATCAAGCACAATTAAATGTTTATCATTTTCTGAAAAATTAAATGAATGATGATAATGCCCCATGATAACTATATCATGACCTAATTCCCATTTTGATTTAGCAAATTTAATTAATTCGGTATGGATTTTATTTAATAATTTTTCATTTACCTGATGAGAATCTTTTCTTTCATAAGAAATTTTCTTTGCAATATTTAATGCTATATTAATCGGCAATAAAGAATAAAATAAACGAAATATTCTACTTCTGAGAATAAATTTTAATGCCCTGTATCCTCTATCCCAAGAAAGAATTCCATCACCGTGAGTAATATATATTTTTTTCTTTCCAAGCGATAAAGACTGATCATGTAAATATGATTTAGTTGTAAGTGATCGAAATTTATCACCTATCCAATAATCATGATTGCCAGCAATAAAATAAATATCAATCCCTGAATTTTTAATACTCTTAAGCAAATCAAAAATATCTATGTAGTAGTCAGGATTATTTTTTTGATATTCAAAATAATAATCAAAAAAATCTCCCATAATAAATACACTCCCTCTGGAAGTCTTTATTGATTCAAAAAACTCCTGCATTTTTTCCAATTTTCTATCATTGGATAATGATTCTACTGGAGAAAAATGATTATCTCCAAAAAAATAAACTGGTAATTGCATTGAAAAACTTAATCTTTTATCAAAAATGCATCAATGAATTATTATTTTATACTTTTTACACATATTTATTCATTCTTTGATAGTAAAAATTGCTTTCAATAATTAAATTATTTGAAACTTTATCAATTTTTTAACTTATAAAATCATATGAAAGCTTTACTAATATCGTTATTACTTCTGAACTTGTTATTTCCTCAAAGTTTTGGACAGAATAAAGTACAGTACGATACTTTTGATTGGGAATATATTGTCAGCCCAAATACAAACGTATATTATTATGGTGATAATTATGATTTGGCTATTTTTACTTCAAAAGTTGCAGAAGAATCTCTTGATCAAATAGGTAAGCATTTAAGATGGAGAAGCAATAAGCCAATTAAAATTATTGTTTACACCTCTCATAATGATTTTCAGCAAACAAATGTAGTTAATGTTTATATGTCAGAGGGAGTTGGTGGAGTTACAGAATTATATAAAAATAGAATTGTTATTCCTTTTGAAGGTTCATATGAACAATTTGAGCATGTCATTCATCATGAGTTAGTTCATGCTGCAATAAATGAGTTAGTCTATGGCGGTAATGCTCAAGGGTTAATAAGTGGTAGAATACTTGTTCAAGTTCCTTTATGGGCAAATGAAGGGTTAGCTGAATTCTTATCAGTGGATTGGGATACTAATTCTGATATGGTTTTAAGAGATTTGGCCTTAGAAGAAAGGCTTCCTTCAATCAATGAATTAAATTATTCTATATTAGCATATAAAGGCGGACAATCAGTTTGGCAATATATTACTCAAAAATATGGTAGAGAAAAAGTTGGTGAAATTTTTCAACAGATGAAAAGATCTCAAAATGATGAAAAAGGATTTGAAAGCGCTTTAGGTGTTGATTATGAAAAACTTACTGAAGATTGGCACGATTTCTTAAAGAGAGAATATTGGCCAGATCTTGTTAACAGAGAAAATTTTGATGATTTTTCCACAAAGATTACTGATCGATCAAAAACAAAAAATTTTTATAATGTAAGTCCATCATTTTCTCCAGATGGGAATATGATTGCATATTTCACTGATCAAGATGGTTATATGGATTTAATATTATATGAGGTTGATTCCGAAAAACAGAAGACACGTTTAATTCGTGGTAACACCAGCCCTGATTTTGAAGAACTTAAATGGTTGCAACCTGGAATTTCATGGTCTCCTGATGGTAAATCTATATCTTTTGCTTCAAAAAGTGGTGAACAAGATTCAATTATTATTGTAGATGTCAAATCAGGAAAATATAAAAAGATTCCAATCGATTTAGATGGAGTATTTACTACTTCATGGCATCCATTTGAAGATAAAATCGCATTTATGGGTCACAAAGATGATGCCAGTGATATTTATGTTATAGACTTAATATCTAATTCCATTACAAATATTACGAATGATATATTTTCTGAATCTTCTCCTAGTTGGTCTTTAAATGGCAATACAATTTATTTCACTTCTGATAGAGGTAATAATTCAAAAGTAGATAGTATGTTTGATATAGATTTTTCACAAACTGACATTTTTCAATACAATTTTGATACAAATGAAGTTTCACAAATTACAGATACTCAATTTAATGAGAACTATCCGGTGTCAAGTAAAGATGGACATTTATTTTATACATCAGATTACAATGGTATCACAAATATTTTTAAACATAATCTATCGAATAATGAAGCTTTTCCAATAACAAATGTAGCAACGGGTGTTCAACAAATTGATATAGATAGCAATAATAACTTAGTTTTTTCTGGATTTAAAGAGCGTGGTTGGGATTTGTATGTAATGAATAATCTTGATGGTGCATCAAGAAAAGAAATTAAGCCAACAAAGTTTTTTGCTAGCAAAGACAAAAGTAATGATTTTGAAGATTTAAGATCATTCACTGCATCTAAAAAAACTCAAACACAGGAAGATTATTCAAAATATATTTTTGCAAGAAATTATCAAAATAGAAATAGCAAGAAAGAGGCAGATGAAGAAGTTGAGATAGATTCATTGCGCTTCCAAGATGATTATATTGCAAGGAAATATCAAACTGATTTTTCTGTTGATTATATAGCAACCTCTGCGACAATTGATAATCTCTTTGGAACCCGTGGTGTTGCAAATTTGTCATGGAGCGATGTTATGGGAGATCATCGAATCAATATTGGGACTAATCTTGTTCTAGATTTAAATAATAGTGACTTAGTAGTGCAATATGCTTATTTGAAAAATCGTACTAACTATTATACTACTCTTTTTCAGCAAGCAAATACTTTTGGCTTGGGATATAACATGACCTATGATTTTATTGGTCAATTAAGAGATTACGGGTTAGGCTTCTTTGGACAATATCCATTTTCAAAATTTACTAGACTTGATTTTGGTGCTACAATTAGAAATGTAGATTATGAAATAAAGCAATTTGATATTTTTACTTATCAAACTACAACTAACTATAAAGAAAATCTAAAAGCTATTGTTCCGATGACAAGTTTTGTTTTTGATAATTCAACAAATGGTTACACAGGACCTGTTGATGGATTTAAGCAATATTTAACATTTCAATTTAGTCCAGATATTGGAACCAATTCTATACCATTTCAAACTTTAAAGTTTGATATGAGAAAATATTATAAAATTAGTCGAAATTATAGTTTAGCAGCTAGATTGATGCTGGGTAAAAGCGTTGGAGATAAACCGCAGAAGTTCTTTTTAGGAGGAAATTCTCAAATGATGATTTTCTCTGATACTCAGACTGAAGGTAGAGATGATTCAGGATTTTATGCTCAAAGGGTTTTAGATTATGACAATACTAGTATTCTTGAAGATGTATACTTCAGTGAATATGTTTTTCCACTCAGAGGAGCAAGATATAGAGAAAGAGTTGGAGAAAATGTTGCTGTAGCCAATTTTGAATTTAGATTTCCATTTGTAAACTATGTTGATGTTAGTTTTCCAGCTAGGATAAGATTTGGTAATATCTTTGGTCATTTATTTTTAGATGTTGGTGCTGCTTGGGATTCTTCAGATGAATTTGATAATAGTGAATTAGTTAGAAATAAATATGGACTTACTGATCCTAAAGCTTCTCCAATTTTAACTACTTTTGGTATTGGAACAAAAATTTTTACTCCATTTGCACTTATAAGAATTGATACTGCTTGGGATAAATATCCAAGCGGGGGATACTCTAAACCTCAATACATAGTATCTTTCGGATATGACTGGTAAAACATTTTGAAATTTTCTGTTTTATCTGAAGATAATCACTCTTTAGCTAGGACTGGCTTAATTGTAACCGAACATTCAAAAATTGAAACCCCTGTATTTATGCCAGTTGGTACTCATGGAGTAGTTAAGACATTATCTCCTGATGATTTGAATAATTTGAATGTGAATATAATGCTTTCAAATACATATCACCTTTATTTAAGACCTGGCACTGAGATTATTCATAAAAATAATGGTCTTCATAAATTTTTGAATTGGAATAAAAGTATTTTAACTGATAGTGGTGGTTATCAAGTATTTTCATTGAGCAATATGAATGAAATTACTGATGATGGGGTAAACTTTAGATCTCACTTAGATGGAAGTGAACATTTATTCACTCCTGAAAAATCAATGGAAGTTCAGAGACAATTGGGGTCTGATATTATTATGGCATTTGATTATTGTCCACCAGCTGATTGTTCATCAAGAGAATTAAAGAGAGCATCTTTTTTGACAGAAAAATGGACAAGACTAGCTTATGAGTACCTATCTGATAAAGAAGGTATATATGGCCACGAACAAACTCTTTTCCCAATTATTCAGGGAGGTATTAATCCAGATGAAAGGATAAAATGCTTAGAGCAAATGCTTCCTTTTGCTGAATGTGGTATTGCTATCGGGGGCCTTTCTGTTGGAGAGAAAAAAGAGCCAATGCTTGATATTGTTGAATTGCTTGGAAGTAAAATGCCTAAAGATCAACCCAGATATTTGATGGGTGTTGGTAAGCCAACAGATTTAGTTAAGGCAATTTTACGTGGGGTAGATATGTTTGATTGTGTTTTACCAGCTAGAAATGCTAGAAACGGACAAATCTTTACACATGAAGGTGTTATTAATATTATGAATAGTAATTATACAAATGATACCTCACCTATTGATAAATATAGTTCAATAGAATTTGCTCAGATTTTTTCAAAATCTTACTTAAGACATCTTTTTAAAGTTAATGAAATGTTTGGGCTAAGAATTGCAACCTTAACAAACATAGCATATTACTTAGATTTAATTGATGAAATAAAAAATGAAATTAATAATAATACTTTTGTAAA
>Ga0163180_10001035_pt1 | contig 15863 bp, 13 predicted proteins | sample AtlANTMetagenome_2_FD_109647 | JGI IMG/M metagenome (GOLD analysis project Ga0163180, IMG submission 109647) | Marine eukaryotic phytoplankton communities from the Atlantic Ocean - Atlantic ANT 4 Metagenome | ecosystem: Environmental > Aquatic > Marine > Oceanic | place: North Atlantic Ocean...
ACAGGCTGAGGCGCTCCTTGCGCTGGCCGATGAGCTTGAGTCCTCCGGTGGTTCCTCTGAGGAGCTGGCCGAGCTGATGGCCCAAGAGAAAGAGCTGGGCGAGAAGGTGTCGGATCCGGTTGTGAACCGTCAGCCCAAGGTGCTCAAGACGCTCACTGCGCGGCTGAATGCCGTCAAGGCGCAGCTCGATAAGAAGGACCCTGTGCGGCTTCGTGAGCACGCCAACTTTCTGTTGGGCGATATTGAGAACAAGGTGGTTCGTGATGAGGACCAGCTCAACGCAGACTGTCGTGACCAGAGCGTGAAGACCTGCGCGATGACCTGCTTTGAGCCACCTGAGGATTGTGCAGAAGAGGGCGACGAAGACGGCGATGGAGATGCCGACTGCGACGATCAAGACTGCGCCTCGATGCCTCAGTGCAAGGAGTTGGCTGCCAGCTCAGGTGCCTGAGCCGATCAGCGCTTGATGGCGTGAAGGCCGTCGCTCCAGGGTTGGCCAACGGCCGGCTGGGGGCCGAATCGGAGGATGGGCACATCCAGAGCTGCGGTGAGGTCTTGGTGGTTCCACTCCGCCAGATCCGGACTGCTTGAGAAGTGATCGTTGAGGATGACTGCGGAAACCTCAAGCCCATCGGCCAAGATGGCTTCGACCGTCAGGATGCTGTGATTGAGGACGCCGAGCTTGTTTGCGGCGACCACAATCACCGGCAAGCCTAGGGCGGCGGCGAGATCGGATACCCGATGCTGCTGCGTCAGTGGCACCGTCCATCCTCCGACGCCCTCCACCAGGGTCGGGCTTCCCTGGTGCTGCGTTGTCCAGTGGACCAAGGCCTCGAAGTCAATCTGCGTCCGTGCCAGTGCAGCCGCTCGATGAGGGGCTGCGGGGATTGGTAGGCAGGTGTGGACCAAGGGTGTGTGCCCGGCTGCCTCAGCGATTTGAGTCGCGTCCTCCCCGGGAGGTGCCGAGCCGGTTGCAAGAGGCTTGATCGCCCTGACAGCGTGGCCCTCCTTGCGCAAGGCCGCAGCCAGTCCAGCGGTCACGACGGTCTTGCCGACCTCGGTGTCTGTGCCTGTGATGAACCAGCCGTTCATTCGACCACCGTGAAGCGTTCGCCGTCGAGTTGGACCTCCCCTTGTGCGAGGAGCCACTGAAGGTGGCAGAGGATCTGGCGCGCCGCGATGGGGTGAAAGGTTTTCGGTACATCCGCGTAGATGACGGGGACCAAGTCCGATGGCTTCGCCGCGGGTCGCTTGCGCAGCGTCTCCCGGACCTGCTCGGTTCGCATGTGGCGATGCGCGATGTACTGCTCAAGGCACCCAACAGCATCTTCGATCGGTGGGCCGTGGGCGGGCAAGAGGACTTTGGGCCCAAGTGCCTTTAGCTGGGCCAGGCTGTTGAGGTAGAGGCCTAGGTTGCCCTCGGGGGGGTCCAACAGGATGGTCCCCACACCGGCCACCATGTCGCCGGCTACCATGCATCCCAGCCCGGGGTTCTGCAGGCAGATGTGGCCTGTGGCGTGGCCCGGTGTGTGGATGGCTTTCCAGAAGCCTGCGTCCGTGGCGAGGATGTCCCCATCCTCAATGAGCTCGTCGACCTCAAAGCCCACGCGTTCAGCGGTGAGCGCATGCGCTGCGATGGGGGCGCCGGTGCGCTGACGAAGATCTTCCGCACCGCCGACGTGGTCGAGGTGGTGGTGAGTGAGCACGATCTTCTCCACCATGTACATCTCCATGGCTTCATCCAGGCGATGCTGCTCTTCGGGGTATGGGCTGGCTGGATCGACCACGATCACGTGGTGATCGCCCAGGACCCAGACGTTCGTGTGGGTCGCTGGCGGTAGGGTGGGAGTCCTGACCGGAAAGACGCCGACGCCATTGGCAACCGTGAGGACTTCATCCGACATCAGTCAGAGCACCTTCAGGCAGTACCAGATTGCCAGGCCAAGCATCGCGATGCCGCCCACCATGCCGGCGATCTCAGAGGGGAGGAAGGCGGCTGTCGGCTCTGGGCCTCGGTTGGGAGGGAGCACCGGGGCGGTGGGCTCCAGCTCCGGATCGAGCGCACTGTCCTCTGAAAATGTGGGCCCAGGCGCTGCCTTTGTCTCGGGCTCGGGAGAGGGGAGCTCCGGATGGAAGTCGTCATCGGGAGCGGAGATCGGGATGTCGACCACGGAGGCGGGCTCGTCCAAATCTGGGCCAGCGGGCATCGGTGGTAGCTCTGCTGGCGGTGGGGTGTCTTGGGACATCTCGGGGACCTCTGGCTCTTGGGGGACCGTAGTGGGGCTGTGCCCAGGTTGAACCTCTGGCAGCTGGGTGCCACGATCATTGGGGAGTGGGAGTACGGGCGGCCGCGAGGGTCGCATTGCGTGAAGCTTATCTGCGTGGATGCTGACCTGTGCGACCAAGTGTCGTCTGTGGACTGTGCCGCCCATCCTGCGGCTCGCCTCAAGGAGTGCCTTGAGCATCTCTGGCTCGCTTCGAAAGCGGGCGTCTGCGGAGCATGCGAGCATCTTCCTCAGCACGGGTGCGATCTGGGCATGGCTTCGCTCCACACGGCTCAGCCAGGGATGGACATCCCCAGCCCGTGCGGCTTCCTCTTGTGAGCTTCGGCCGGTGTACAGGCGCTCTCCGAGGAGCATCTCCACAAGGGTCGCGCCCAGTGACCACTGGTCGGACTCTCGAAGCGGCATCCCGCCTCGTGCGATCTCGGGTGCGGTGTACGCCGGATGGCGGCCGCGTGATGCCGCTCCCAGTCCAACCACCACCACATTTCCGGTGGGCTCCAAGCGGATTCGTTGTGGTCCGAGGTGCCCATGAACGATTCGGCTGCCCGCGCCAAAGCGAACCGAGTGGGCGTGACGCAGGGCGTGGGCGACCTCGATGACGATGTCGAGGCTGGTGGCAGGCTCAAGCGCGACCCAGTCCTTGGTGGAGGCATGGATGATGTCCGCCAGTGTGACCCCGTCGACAAAGCCCATCGCCATAGCTGCCGCTTCTGGGTAGTGTCCGTAGACGCGGGGCACCCGTGGATCGTCGAGCACCCGAAGGACCTCGTACTCTCGCTGGACACGTGCAGCAGCGGTCGAGTCGGCGGGGTCCAGAGCCGCACGAATGGCCACCTGCCGGGGAGGGCGGGTGCCATCGACCCGGATGGCCCGGTACATACCTGTACGCTTGCCTTCACCGATCACTTCGGCGAGGGCAAATGGGCCGACTCGGCGCTCAGCAGTCACAGATTTCTTCTGTACTCTCCACCCACCGCGTACAGCGCCTGGGTGATTTGTCCAAGGCTGGCAACGCGCACAGCATCCATCAGTGCGCCGAAGATGTTTCCTCCTTCGGTCGCGACCCGCTTGAGCTGCGCCAGCGCCTGCGGTGCCTCCGCCTCGTGGCGCTTCTGGAAGTCTCTTAGGCGATCGATCTGAGCGTGCTTCTCTGCGGGGCTGGCGCGTCTCAGTTCGATCTCTGGCGGCTCCCAGTCCTCGTCTACCGTCGCCGGATCGATGAAGGTGTTGATGCCGACAATTGGGAGTGCGCCGGAGTGCTTCTGGTGCTCGTAGTGCAGGCTCTCTTCTTGGATCTTGCCGCGCTGGTATTGGGTCTCCATTGCGCCGAGCACTCCGCCGCGTTGGTCGATTCGCTCAAACTCCTCGAGCACCGCTTCTTCGACCAATTCGGTCAGGGTGTCGATGAGGTGGGACCCCTGAAGTGCGTTCTCGTTTTGCAGCAGTCCAAACTCTTGGTTCACGATCTTCTGGATGGCCATTGCGCGACGGACGCTGTCCTCGGTCGGAGTTGTGACCGCCTCATCGTAGGCATTGGTGTGAAGGCTATTGCACTGATCTTGGATCGCCAGGAGGGCCTGGAGCGTCGTTCGGATGTCGTTGAACTGAATCTCTCGGGCGTGCAGGGAGCGACCGGATGTCTGGATGTGGTACTTCAGCCGCTGGGAGCGACCGTCGGCATTGTACAGCCGTGCCATTGCAATGGCCCAGATCCGGCGAGCGACGCGTCCGATCACCGAGTACTCGGCATCCATTCCGTTGCTGAAGAAGAAGCTCAGGTTTGGAGCGAACGCGTTGATGTCCATGCCCCGGGCCCGGTAATATTCGACCAGAGTGAAGCCATTTGCGAGGGTGAATGCCAGCTGGCTGATGGGGTTCGCGCCGGCCTCAGCGATGTGGTACCCGCTGACGCTCACCGAGTAGTAATTCCGGACTTGGTTGTCGATGAACCACTGCTGGATGTCCCCCATCATCTTCAGTGCGAATTCCAGCGAGAAGATGCAGGTGTTTTGTGCCTGGTCCTCTTTGAGGATGTCGGCCTGCACGGTGCCTCTCACCACGCGGAGGGCTTCACTTCGGATGCCTGCCGCCTCTTCATCGGATGGCGCGCGGCCATGTTGCGATGTGAACTTGTCGATCTGCTGATCGATCGCGGTGTTCATGAACATGGCCAGCAGGATTGGTGCTGGCCCATTGATGGTCATGGATACCGAGGTGGTCGGTGCGCAGAGATCGAAGCCTGAGTACAGGACCTTCATGTCGTCGAGGGTGGCGATGGAGACGCCGGACTCCCCGACCTTTCCAAAGATATCCGGGCGCTCGTCGGGATCTTCTCCGTACAGGGTGACCGAGTCGAAGGCGGTGGAGAGTCGGTGTACGGGCTCTCCCTCACACAAGAAGTGAAAGCGTGCATTTGTCTTGGCGGGTCCACCCTCGCCAGCGAACATGCGCTTGGGCTCCTCGCTCTTTCGCTTCAGTGGAAAGGTGCCGGCGGTAAACGGGAAGGCGCCGGGCACATTCTCCTTCATCAGCCACCGAAGCTTGTCGCCATCGGAGCTTGGGTCTGGAATGCTGACGCGGGGGATCTGTAGGTGAGAGAGGCTCTCGACATACATCGGCTGGCGAATCTCTCGCCCCCGGACAGAGTAGACGAGTTCCTCTGCAGCGTACTGCTCTTGGAGTGCTTGCCAGCCCTGAAGTGCCTCGCGGGCTGTGGGGTCGAGGTCGGCCCTCGCTTGTGCTGCCGCGGCCTGGATGGCCTCACCATCCACGCAAGCCGCTGCCGCCATCAGGTGCTGCAGGTGGTCGGCCTTTGATGCTTGCGAGTCGGTCCAGGACTTGTAGTCTCGGACTGTCTGTGCAATCTCGCCCAGGTAGTGAATGCGGCGAGGGGGGACGACGCGTTGCTGGGCTGCGGAGCTCCGTCGCTCGGGGTCGATGATGCTGCTCGGTTGGCTGCTGGCCGTGCGCTTGTCGACCTCGGACATCAAGTGGAGGTAGGCGGAGTTGAGGCCTTGATCGTTGAACTGAGATGAGATGGTGCCGAACACGGGCATATTTTCTGTGGGCGTGTCGAATGCCTTGCGGTTTCGCTGCACTTGCTTGCGGACATCCCGCAGCGCGTCCTCGGCACCCCGGCGGTCAAACTTGTTGACCACGACCATGTCGGCAAAGTCCAGCATGTCGATCTTCTCGAGCTGGCTCGCGGCACCGAACTCGGGTGTCATCACATATAGGTGGAGGTCGGAGACCTCGGTGATGGCGGAGCTTCCTTGCCCGATGCCGGATGTCTCGACGATGATCATCTTGTACCCGGCTGATTTGCACAGGGCGATGGCGGGCTGGATGGCCTGTGAGAGTTCTGCGCCCCCGTCCCTGGTGGCCAGTGAGCGGACAAAGACTTGGTCGTAGCGAGCGCTGTTCATTCGAATGCGATCGCCGAGCAGTGCACCTCCCGTACGCTTTCGGGTCGGATCGACACTCAAGACCGCAATCTTGTCGTTGGGTCGATCGTGGACGAAGCGCCGGACGAGCTCGTCGGTGAAGGAGGACTTCCCGGCGCCGCCGGTTCCGGTGATTCCCACCACGACTCCGCCGGAGGCCCCCTCCACCAGTGCGCGGACGTCCTCGGGCATGCGGTCCGGTTCGGAGATTGCTGCCTCTGCATGACTGATTGCCCGCGCGAGGGTCCGGCGGCAGCCTGCCTGCAGCTGTAGTACCGAGTCATTCCAGGAGGCTGTCAGGTCGGCGTCGGATCGGTCGAGCAGGTCGGTGATCATTCCGACCAGGCCCATCCTGCGGCCGTCTTCGGGGGAGTAGACCCGCTCGACACCGCTGTCGTGCAGGTCTCGAATCTCTTGCGGGATGATCACCCCACCACCGCCACCAAAGACCTTGATGTGGCCAGCTCCCTGAGCCTCTAGCAGCTCCACCATGTACCGGAAGTACTCGTTGTGTCCTCCCTGGTAGGAGCTCACTGCGATGGCGTGGGCATCTTCTTCGATGCCGGCCTTCACTACATCTGCCACCGAGCGGTTGTGTCCCAAGTGGATCACCTCCGCTCCTCCATCCTGCAGGAGCCGGCGCATGATGTTGATGGCCGCGTCGTGGCCATCGAACAGCGAGGCTGCCGTCACGATCCGGGTGCGGCTGGTGTTGGGCTTTGACTCAGACTGTGGTTGGCGGGTGACTTCCATGGCATCGACCTAACCAGTTATGCCGGTGCTCCACACGGAGTAAGACATGGCCGCAGATGCACAGTCCTTTAAGAGTGCCCTTGGACGCTTCGCCTCAGGCGTGACAGCGATCACCGTAGCCGGACCCGACGGGGACCACGGCATGACAGCGAGCGCCTTTTGTTCGCTCTCCATCGATCCGCCGCTGGTGCTGGTCTGCGTGAAGAAGGGAAACACCACCCACGGCTTGTTGGAGGATGCCTCTGGCTTTGGGGTGAACCTCTTGGCTGCGGATCAAATCAGTGTCTCCAATCGGTTTGCCGGATGGGGCTTTCCCGAGGGGCAAGACAAGTGGGAAGACCTCGAGATCACGCGCGGCGCTGTGAGCGATGCACCACTGATCGGTGGGGCAATGGCGCAGCTGGATTGTACGAAGTGGGCCGCTCAGGATGGAGGCGATCACACCATTTTCATTGGAAAGGTGGAGAACGCTGCTTCCTTCGGTGAGCGGGATGAACTTCAGCCGCTTCTTTACTTTGCGGGCAAGTATCGTGGGGCCGGTGAGGTCCTCTGAGCCGTATTTCGTGAAGACTGTGCACACAGGTCGCACGTAAACATGTTAAGTGGGCGGGCCTCGCCCGGGGGAGATGACGCCTCCGGCCGACACTGGAGTCTATGATGGCCAAGGCACCGCATGCGGTAGTTACGGGTGGTGGACGCGGAATCGGCGCTGCCGCTGCACGCAAATTTAAGGATGCTGGCTACCGGGTAACCGTGATGGCTCGCACGAGAAGTGAGATCGAGGGACTCGCGGATGAGATCGGTGCCTACGCCGTTCGCGTCGATGTGGGTGATCCCGCCAGCGTAGAAGCCGCATTTATGGCCGCAGGGCCTGTTGATGTTCTGGTGAACAACGCGGGACTTGTTCGGTCGAGCCGAGTCGTGAAGACGGATGTTCGCGTTTGGGAGGAGCACCTCAAGGTGAACCTCACCGGTGCCTTCCTGTGCGCACTGAAGGTGCTGCCTGGGATGATCTCAAGGGGTCGAGGCCGGATCATCAACGTGTCCTGTGTCTCAGGCCTGAAGGGCTATCCCTACCTGGCGGCCTACTGCGCTTCGAAGCACGGCCTCATCGGCTTCACTCGGGCGCTGGCCTCTGAGGTTGGTGACAAGGGTGTGCGGGTCAACGCGATTTGTCCTGGCTACACCGACACGCCGATGCTTGAGGCCTCTATGGCCCACATCGTTGAGCGCTCCGGCCTCAACGAAGAGCAGACGGCAGCATGGTTTACGGGTCAGAACCAGCAGGATCGACTGCTCGATCCCGATGAGGTGGCCGAGACCATCTTGTTCATGGCTGGAGAGGGCGCCAAGGCCATGAACGGCCAGATTGTCACCTTGGACGGTGGTGAGCTCCTGAGCTAGTGCTCGTCGGCGACCCGGGTTGGTGAACCCGGCTCCGTCGTGCCAGCAGCTCGAACGGCATCTGCGGATGCGATGATGGTGTCCGCGGTGATCCGGGCCGCTGCCAGTGTGGCTGCGTTTCCGATCTTCGTGGACTCTTGTTCGATCAGGCTGGCGAGGAGAGGCAAGTCCTCGTCGCGGCCGGCATCTCCGATGTCTTTGATCGCTTGAAGGACAGCTGGCACCTCCGGCACGCCGCCGGATGGAAACCGGCTGAGGAGCATTGCTGCGTCGTCGGCCGGACCCGCGAGAGCGGGGGCCTGGAGCATTGCAATGATCGCGAAGAGCTGAAACATCCGGTCCTTATTCGGGGGCCGGCGTTCCCAGGTTTGGGTTTGGGCGTAGGGGCTTCTCGGAGCCAGGGTGGCAACGAGGTTCCCCTTGGAAACGCCACGCCCTCTACAGACACCTTCGGCGGAAATTCCAAGACCGTATAGGGAAAACTCCTATTTTTTCGGCCGATTCGTCCGCAGTGTGCCGTTCATGGGCACGCTAGTTTATGTGTGGACTAAACAATCTCAGGCATCGATCCGCGAGAAGGCGGAGACCTGGTTTCGGCCATTTCGTTTGCTGGCGTAGGTGGCCTTGTCGGTCCTGTCGAACCAGTCGGTGACCGTTTCTTCGCGAACGCGCTCGGCAACACCAAACGAGCAAGTGACCCGCAGTCCAGGCGCGGTTCGATCCCAGTCGTGGCCAGCGATCATCCTGCGGATCCGCTCGGCGACCTCGACGGCAAGGCTCTCCTTGGAGCCCGGTAGGATCAGGACGATCTCGTCGCCGCCGTAGCGAATGGCGGGATCGTTATCTCTGACGCCCAGCATCATCAGGCGCGAGATTCCACGAATCACCTCATCACCGATCTTGTGTCCATGTTGATCATTGATCGACTTGAACCGATCGATGTCGACAAACACGCATGAGATGGGCGCCTCCGCTCGATCGCAGCGCTCCATCAGGCCAGGCAAGGTGTCGTTCATGAATGAGCGGGTGAGCAGTCCCGTCATCGGGTCGCGGTTGGCCGATTCCAGTCGGGAGACAACTCTTCGCAGGTGGCCCAGCTCGCTTGATGAGAGCATGTCGACCCGCATCGACACGGCACCGATCTCAAGGTGGTCGCCAGGACGCAGGATGGTGCGCGTGACGGGCTGTCCGTTGACGGCGGTGCCATTGGTGCTGTCCAGATCCGTCAGGACCAAGGTTCCGCCATCGTCATTCTCGACCTTGGCGTGACGCTTCGAGACAGTGATATCGGTCAGGGGCAGTGCGGCCATTTCATCCCGGCCGATCACGATCTCGGTCGCTGTCGGGATGGTCACATAGGAGAGCATATCGGGCCCTGCGACCACCCGAATGGTGGGCACGACCTTCTTCTGGGCCTCGGCAGGACGGGGCACCGAGATTCGCACGGTAATCTCGTGCATGTCCTCGATGTCCAGTAAATCGGGTGCTTTGTCGTCGTCCCGGGGCACGGCGTCGAACTCCAAATCAGGCCATATTCGGCTGGACTATCCTATCACGGGGTGGGCGTGCTGGTGGTGTATATGGTGCGTGCTTTCTGTGCTTGGCGCCGCCTTGCGCCTGCCGGCTGGGTAGCCTACCTTTCAAGTCCCTGAGACCACTGGAGATATGGAATGGCCGGCTATCCTCGATCCTTTTTTGTACTTTCATCCTTGGCAATCATGTCCCTGAGCGGATGTGATGCAGACGTGTCGCTCGCCGACTCTGGCGATGACTTCAACAAGTCCGACTCGGATTCAGATGCGGACACCGATGCGGACGCGGACGCGGACGCGGACGCGGACGCGGACACGGACATGGGTGCGGATGCTGGGGATGACATTGCCGGGTGTCAGCCCATTGCATTCACGGAGGACATGGACTGGGGAGACCCGCTCTACCAAGATGAGATCGGAACCAACGGGGATCGTGACTTCTACTGCATCGATGTCTCTGAGGGTGTTGAGTACATCTTCTCAACGGCTGCTGATCTGGGGGATGAAGAAGGAATGCCGGATACCGTTCTTCGCATGTACAACTCCGATGGCGAGTTTGTATACGAGAACGACGACATGCCGTTTCGTGCCTGGGGCATGGATTCATCCTTCTACTACCAGCCCAAGCAGGATGAGACGATCTACCTTGAGGTGCTCGAGTGGTCGGACTGGGCAGACTACGAGGGAGGCGCCTCAGGTGGCTCTGGCTGGAGCTATGATCTGATTGGTTACCCGTTCTTCATTGAGGATCCCGAGCCCAACAACACCATGGAAGAGGCCGACGCGATCGACGCCTCCGAGGAGGTCTCGGGCTACTACACCAACTGGTTTGCCGACAACATCGGGGACATCTACGGGACCATCGGCGAGGCCGGGGATGTGGACCTCTGGCGCCTCGAGTATGACTGGGGTGAGGAAGGCTCTACAGCAGTCTTCTACACGTGGTCCTTGTGGCCCATCTATGCGCCGGGCTTTGAGCCAGAGTTCACCGTCTACAACGAGGCGGGGGATGTGGTCGCCCACACGCTGGACCCCATCTTCAAGACTGGCGGTACGTGGTTTGATGATCTCGGTATTTTGTTCCGAATGGAGCTTGGAGAGGTCTACTACCTTGAGGTGAAGGACGCGGCCGGTGGGGAGGGCTTTGGGACCTTCTACCCGATCGTTCACACGGGCTACAGCGAAGAGTCTGCGCCGGTTGAGGCCGAGCCCAATGACTTCCCTGGATCTGGGACTGCGACGATGTCGGAGTCTGATTCGACCCCGGATTACTTCAGCACCGATGCATGGGGGGAGATCGAGGCCGACGGCAACGACTGCTACAAGATTGACGGTGACGAGGTCTCCGGTGGTCTTGCAGGCAAGTACATCACCGTTACCATCCAAGCCCAGGACCTCGGCTCCCTGCTCGATGCCAACATCACCATCTACGACGAGGATGGCTCTGAGCTCGCATCCGCCACAGAGGACCTCGAGCGAGGCAGCGCAGATCCAGCGATTCGTGACCTGGCGCTGGACGATGAGCGTTTCGTCACCGTCTGCGTGGGCGCTGAGGACCGCGGCGATGTCGATGAGAGCAACTACTACGTGATGGCGACGCGTACCTACATCGAGCCGCTGTACGAGTAGGCTCTGCCTATTGGATAGAGGGCGGGGCGGGCTGGACGATGTGCAGCACGACCCGCCCTTGTGCATCTGGACCTGTCGCTGATGGCGCATCGCTCGCGCCGTAGCCACGCGCGGTGACTCGTGTTCCCGGTACGCCGTGTCGGACCAGCCAGATCATGGCCGCTTCGGCTCGCTGGAGTGAGAGTGGAGTGGGCTGGCTCTCTCCGGCTGCAGCATGGCCTCTGATCTCGATGCGTCCCAGCCCGGGGTGGGTCTTGAGCACCTGGGCGTATTGCTTGAGCTGTTCGGTCGCGGTGGAGTCGATGGCTGTGCTGTTGGCTGCAAACAGGATGGGCTTGCTCAGTACCTCGTGAGGTTCTGGGGCGGCTTCTTCGGGCGGGGCCGCCTCCGTCGCGGGTGGGGGTTGAGGAGGGAGGGGGGCTGGCTTGGCTTCGGAGGAATGCGCAGCAGGGTGCCAGGTGGCGCCCAACAGTGTCCGAAAGACTGGGGTGCCGACACCTTGGCTCACTCCTTTGCTGCCGCCCAAGCTCAGGGCCAGTCGCTCCGTTGCTTGGTAGCGGGCCGAGAGCAGTCCTTCCATCGGGTGCGCACCTGGTGAGTCCAGCCGGATCACATGGTGTGCACTGTCAATCTCTGCTGCCACAGACCATGTGTGCCCCACCGGGACTGCCACGCCGGCCCGCCAGAGCAGCGCCGTGCCGAGCGTGAGGGAATCAAGATCCGTGCGTGGCCCGATCGCAAACCCCAGGTTTAGTCCCATGTGGATGCGCTCTCCCGTCGAGAGCGCGATGGCTCCCGTGCCGTGGACTCCTGGTGCTCCCAGCCATCCAACACCATTTCCACTCGGAAGGCCCAGCGAGCCGGATGTGGCGACTCCGAGACCACTCGTCTCCCGTTCTATGAGAACGACGCGTGTGGAGAGTCGGGTGTCTCCGAGCCATCGAGGAGAGTCGGTGGGTAGTCCCGCCACGAGTGTGTGGATGGGCAGATTGATCGCTGTGGAGACCCGCCCATGATTGTAGGCAACGCCGAGGTCGTTGGTCCACAGGTGCTCCACGATGGGGGTGCTCGCAGACGGCGTGCGGTACATGAACGGCAGATACGCGTAGTGAGACAGCGCCGAGAGGCGCAGTCCGTGGGGGGCAGCGGCCCCATCTTCGACGACCACGAAGTGGCGGCTGCTGTTGGTGGGCTCGAGTCGCTGAACGTTGAGCTGTTGTGCCTGCACCGGCAGGGCTACCAGTGCACAGGCGGTCGCGGGAGCCCACCGCCGTCGGAACACAATGCTGAGCATGAAGACTGCGGGCAGGAAGGCGGGAGTTCCTGCTCCGGTGGAGCATGCCCCGCCGGTGTACTGGCCGCCTGTGAGCCCGTGGCTTCCACTCTCTGGTCGCAAGGTATCTTCGTCGGATCCAGAGCCCTGGGATGTCTGGTTGTCCAAGAGATCTGGGGTTCCGTCACCATCGCTGTCCGGTCCGCATGGAGCCTGGTCTTGGACCTCCACCCCATCCCAGATGCCGTCGTGATCGGTGTCTGGATTGCACGGGTCGCTTCCGCAGGCCTCTTCGACATCGTCGGGCAGGCCGTCTCCATCGAAGTCATCTGCGGCGAGCCGGGTGCCTTCTGTGCAGATGTCCGACTCCTCCACTGGGCACTCGCTCTCCGCCGCACCTGTGTCCGTTGAGCCGGTGTCTGTTGAGCCGGTGTCCGCTTCACCCGTGTCGGCAAAACCGGTGTCTGCAGCACCTGTGTCCGCTGAACCGGTGTCCACGGCACCCGTGTCGGCAGCGGCCAATGCAATGAGCAGGGGGAACCAGCTGATCACGGACTCTCCAGGTCGACGTAAGGGCATAGCCCGACCTTGCGGGCTGCGTGTGGGTCCGGGTCGGCTTAGAAGGGTCAAATGCAAGCGCTCTCGACATCTTCCGACCGCCTGGAGCAGCTCCGCGAGGTGCTGCGCTCAATGGGCAGCGTCTTGGTCGCCTACTCCGGTGGGGTGGACTCTGCTCTGGTCCTTCGGGTGGCGCATGAGGTCCTTGGCCCGCGGGCGATTGGGCTGACAGCGATGAGCCCAACGTTTCCTCCCGAGGAGCTTGCCGAGGCGCGGCGATTTGCGGCGGAGATTGGTGTTCGCCATTTCGAGGTGAACTCTCAAGAGCTTGAGGACGAGGGGTACGCCAGCAATGCGGGCGATCGCTGCTACTTCTGCAAGTCGGAGTTGTTTGACCTGGCGCGAGACCGGGCCCGCGAATTGGGGGTGGCCTTTGTGGCTGATGGCACCATCGTTGATGATCTCGGTGATCATCGCCCGGGCCTGAAGGCGGCCACGGAGCATGACGTCCGCCACCCGCTCGTCGAGGCGGGCCTCACCAAGGTGGACGTGCGTGACATTGCCCAGTCTCTTGGGATGACCGTGTGGGACAAGCCTTCCTTCGCTTGTCTGGGCAGCCGCTTCCCGGTGGGCACGCGGGTGACAGAGGATCGCGTGGGACGCATTTCCCGCATCGAGTCTCATCTGCGAGTGATTGGCCTCCGGCAGTTCCGGGCGCGATGGCACACCATGGATGACAAAGAGATGGTTCGGATCGAGGTCGACCCGTCGGAGATTGCTGTGGTGGCTGCCTCGGGTATCCGTGAGTCGGTCGTCGATGTGGGCAAGGCCGAGGGCTTTGACTGGGTGACCCTCGATCTCACAGGGTACGGGCAGAAGTGAGTCGCTCCTCGGAGAATGCCACGAAGCAAGAGCGCCGCGTAGTCCTCAAGGAGCTGGCCGTGCTCTCGCTGACTGTGCTCCTGATCATGCGGGTGCTCAGGGAGGCGGTGGATGCCGGAGCTCCAGAGCTGTTGCTGGTGGGGGTACCGCTGCTGTTTATTTATGCGCCGGTGTACCTGTGTCGACGCAGGGGAGTGGATGCAGACAATTACCGTCTGTACATTCCGGCATTTCGAGATCGGGCTTCATGGTGGCGATCGATTCGGATCAATCTGATCTTGTTTGCTGTGATCATCGGACCGTGGCTTGTCGGGTACCACTACTACTACACGCTTGGGTCGCAGTTCCTGCCTCTTCCGACTCCCTCACCGGGTAGTGGCCTTCCCTCGGCGCTTGGCACGTTGATACTGTTTCAGCTGTTTTTTGTCGCGGTGCCTGAGGAGTTCTTCTACCGAGGGTACCTGCAGACGCGTCTAAATGAGGTCTACCCCAGGAAGTGGCTGATTTTTGGCGTTCCGATGGGCTGGGGCTCTGTGATCTCCTGCCTGTTCTTTGCCTTTGGGCACACCGTCGTGCTGTTCCAGTGGTGGCACTTCGCCACATTCTTTCCCGGCATGGTATTCGCCTGGCTTCGTGAGAAGACGGATGGGGTCATCGCCGGTGCATTGTTTCATGCAGGCTGCAATATCGGCATTGTCTGTCTCGACACCTGGTACGGCATCATCTGAGCTTGCCGGCTCAGCCGTCGTAGGGGAACTCGGCCAGTCGACCCCGTCGCCATTGCTGGTAGTGCCGCGCACAGAAGCCCTTTGAGCGGTAGGGCTCATCGCATCCGGCGACTTTGCAGGTCAGTGTCTGTGACTTTGGCGGTGCCTCGATGGTGCTGCCGGTGGCAATGATGGAGTCCAGACGCTTTTCCAGTGCGTCCAGTCGCTGCTCGATGGCATTGAGCTGGGCTGAAGTCGCTTGGCTTCCTTCCGCCAGTCGGCGGACGCCTGTGGTCGCTCCGCTCACCTGGCCGCGCAGGCCATCCACCAAGTCCCGCATGTCCTTGAAGTCCGCGCGAGTCGGAACCGCTCGGTCATCCAGAGTCTCATAGACCACGTCCTCCATGGACCGCTTGAGCAGTGGAAGAATGGCGTCGGCGAGGGCCGATGTCACGAAATCTCTTGAGGTACCCATGTGTAGCCCCCTTGTCGGCTTCGCTATGGGGAAGAAGAATGGTTGTCAACGATTGATTAATCAGGGAACATTACCGATATACCTTAGAGCATGGCCGTTACCCTATGGTCATACATTCCTTCTTTCGCACAACAGGTCTGCATGGCGAAGTGTCCATACTGCAAGGCGCCCATCTCCGAGGAAGTCTCTCGGTTCGGGGGGAATTGTGCTTCCTGCCTGATCGAGATTCCCGGTGAAGAAGCTGCCACAGACCCCGGTGAAGACCGGGGTGTCGTGCAGGTGGAGTCCACCAGTCGCGGGCCGATCATCAGCTCTTTTGTGGCGGCTGTGGTCGTGTTGATCGCAGTGGGTGCTTGGTACAGTCAGCAGTCCGCGAGTGATGCACCGGTAGGCGAGGCCGTCTCCGGATACCGGGCGCCATCCCTGTCGACGCACAAGGACCAAGCGATTCCGGTTGAGGCGGAGGCTCAGGCGACACAGACCAGTTCGGAGCGTCGGCGCGCGGAGCGTCGAGAGAAGCGAAACCGGACGGGAGGGCGGGCCCCCACTGCGGACGCTCGCGTGGCGGAGGGCCGGGTGGTCGCCAAGGCCAACCCGGAACCGGTCAATCCGCTCGACCCATTTGCGCTTGCCGGAGGTCCCTTGGCGACTCGCCAGAAGGGAACGGTGCTCACGGGGTCCGGCGAGATTCGTTCCATGGTTAGTCGTGTGCTTGCCCGCGGCCAGCGCCGTCTGCAGCCCTGCTACGAGCAGATGAAGCAGCCCAACCCCGCCTACAAGGGGGAGTGGAGCATTACGGTCCAGATCAACACGAACGGGAGCGTGGAGGGTGTTCGTGCATCGGCGAGCAGCGGCGCCAACTCCAGGCTGGAGCGCTGCATTCGCTCAACGCGCACGCGCTGGAAGTTTCAGCGCGTGGCCT
>Ga0163180_10001036_pt1 | contig 15853 bp, 9 predicted proteins | sample AtlANTMetagenome_2_FD_109647 | JGI IMG/M metagenome (GOLD analysis project Ga0163180, IMG submission 109647) | Marine eukaryotic phytoplankton communities from the Atlantic Ocean - Atlantic ANT 4 Metagenome | ecosystem: Environmental > Aquatic > Marine > Oceanic | place: North Atlantic Ocean...
ACACATTCCCTGATAAGTATGGAAGTGTGTTTAGTGTTGCTTCTATTGTTGATAGTAAATCATTTACTGCATATGTTGGACCTAATAGATTTGCACACACATATATTGGTGGTGGTAAAGCAGCAATTAATCTTATCAGACCATTTGATGGTAAGGTAGTTTATTTTGATGATTTATATTATAGTATTGGTAATGTAAAAATAACCAATAGTGGTAGTGGATATAATGATACACCAACAGTTACAATATCAGATCCTAGTACTTCTAATGATTGGGGTGTTACTGCTACTGCAACTGCATCTGTTTTTAATGGTCAAGTAGATGAGATTGATTTTGTTTCAACTGGTAGAGGATATACAACTCTTCCTAGTATTACAATTTCTACTCCTGATGTTGGGATAAATACAGCAACGGCTACTGTAGAATTAATTCCAACTTATTATTCTATTAAGAATTCAACTCCAATATCTTCTGGTATTTGTACAATAACTACCAATGAGAATCTTCCACGACCTGTTGGTCTTGGTGTTTCAGTTCCTTTCTTTAGACAAAGTAGAGTATTAGCATCAAGTCATTCATTCCAATATATTGGTAGTGGACTTGACCCAATTGCTTCTCTTCCTTCTCGTGGAGGTGTCACCATCCAGGAAAATGAGGTTGACAATCGTAACGGTGGATTAGTTGTTTATACCAGCACTGACCAAGGTGGAAACTTTAGAATTGGTGAGGGTGTCCAGATAGATCAAATTAGCGGAACTATTACTGGTAATTTTTATTCCAAGAGTTTATTCGCTAATGTCACGCCATTAATTCTAGCACTAGGAGGAGATCAATAAAATGGCTTTACCATTAAACGTATTTAAAACAGTAACATTTGTAGCACCATCTACACCAGTGGGAATTTATACTGCTCCCGTTGGATATAGTGGTGTTGTTTTATTATCACAAACAACGAATGTAGATTCTATTACTCATACTGTATCATTAGATCATGTGAGGGGTGCTACAAAAACAGAAGTTGTAAAGAGTATGGCTATTCAAGGTCATGATACTATGAATTTAACTCAAGGTAAATTGGTTCTTGAGTCTGGAGATTCTTTAGAATTGTCTGCAAGTAATCCTAATCATGTAAAATTTATTGGAAGTATATTAGAAACCCTTAATTAATATCAAGTAATGACAAGGTTCAGAAGCGGTAGAGTATCACATCAACATATCGGTATAGCATCATTTACTGATGATAAAATGGTATTGGGTGTCACTGGACACGCCAATATTTCTGGTATTCTAACTGTTGCTCAAGGAATCGACGCTCCTAGTATTACAGTTACTGGTGCTGGATCATCAATTTCAGCTGATGATATTGACACTAGGAATCTAATTGTAACTGGTATTAGTACATTTCTTGGTAGGATTGGTGCTGGTGATACTCTTGGTAGTCCTGGTCAATATTTAAAATGCACTGAAGATGGTGTTACTTGGGCAAGTTTCGGTGGAGTTAGAAATTCAGAAGTACATGTTGCTACAAATGGTCAAACGCAATTTACTGGAATTCAATATAATCCATTCTTTGCTGACGTTTATGTAAATGGTGTTAAATTAGTTGATACTGAATATAGTGCTCCTGGTGGTAATATATTTACTTTAAATACTGGATGCTTTGCTGGAGATATAGTTGAACTTATTTCTTATAATACAGATTCTCTTACGAATGGACAGGCTGGTGGAAGTACTTTAGGTGTTAGTACAACAGGAACATCTTTATTCAATAATATTTTATCGGTGGGTGTTGTAACATCTACTTACTTTTATGGTGATGGTTCAAATTTAACTGGAATCAACACAACTTCTACTTATGCACAAGTATCTGGAATATCAACACTTTCTGAAGGATTAACTGGATCACCAAATGTTGTTGTAGGTGTTGCAACTGCTACTAAGTATTTTGGTGATGGATCATCTTTAAGTGGAATAATTTCTGGAATTGAATTTCAAGATGAAGCAACTACTGTAGGAACTGCTGGTACTGTTAATTTTGTTGGTAATGGTGTAACAGCAACATATAGTGGTGGAACTGCAACTATTAGTATTGGAGATTATGCAAATGCTGCTGGTATTGCTACGGTTGCAGTAAATGCACAAGGATTAATTGGATCTCCAAGTATAACTGTAGATAATATAATTGCTAATAATGTTTCAGTTGCACAAACTTTAACTTATGAAGATGTAACTAACATAGATTCAGTTGGTCTTGTTACTGCAAGAACTGGTGTTAGGGTTAATAGTGGTGGTATTAATGTTTCTGCTGGAGTTGTAACTTCTGTTAATGGTTTTGAAGGTAATATTACTGGTGCTTGTTATGGTAATGCAGATACTGCTACTAATGCATTAGGTATAATTGGATCTCCTAATGCTACTTTCGGTGGAATAACTGCGGCTGGAGTAAATGTTAGTGGTCTTTGTAGTGCTAGTACTTTTGTTGGTAATTTAGTTGGTAGTGTTCAAGGTGGTAATTGGAACGGTTATGATTCAACCGCTAGTAATAATGTATCTGCTGGTGCATCTATAACTGCAGCAACCTTCTATGGTGATGGATCTAAATTAAGTGGTATTGTAGTTACTGATGATACTGCACCAAGTGATCCTAGTGATGGTTCTTTATGGTGGAAATCTGACGAAGGAAAATTAAAAATATATTATGAGGATATTGATAGTGGTCAGTGGGTTGATGCTTCTCCTGGTGGTGGAGGTGCTGATGGATCTGTTGGATCTAGTGATTTATTAAATGATTCAACACCACAGTTGGGTGGTAATTTGGATCTTAATAATTTTCATATTTCTGGAACTGGTGATATATCTGCTAATGGAGATTTAACAATAACTGGTACAAGTGATATAGCAAATTTATATTCAACTGGTATTGTAACTGCAACTACTTTTTATGGTGATAATATAGGTAATATCACAGGTAATGTTGTTGGTAATATTACAGGAACGGTTAATTCTCAAATTGGTATATCAACTTTCACTACTCTTGATATCAATGGTGATGTTGATATAGATGGACATACTAACCTTGATAATGTAAGTATTGCTGGTGTTGCAACTGCTTTAGAGTTTCATGGTGATGGGCAATACTTAACTAACATATATTCTGCACCTCCACAAGGTATTAGTACTACAGGATTTAGTGGATTTACTAATGTATTTTGTGCTGGAACTCTTGAAGTAGATAAGCAATCAATTCTTGATGATGTTATTGTATCTGCTGCTGCAACATTCCAAGGAGCAGTAAGTGCAAATACAGGACCAATTACTCTTAATAATACAACTGCTAATGGTAATACTGATGTAACTGGTATTTCTACATTTAGAAATGACGTAACTCTTATTGGAACTACTAATCATGTTAAGTGGAATACATCCCTTAATAGAATGGATTTTCCTCTTGCAACAACACTTGCTTTTGGTAATGCTGCAGAATTTAAGATTTATAATGACGGAACTACAAAAGCTGAAGGTAATATATCTTTCCTTGATACTGTAAGTGCAACTACTTTCTCTGGAACTTTTGACGGTGTTAATGTATCTGCTTCTAGTTCTGTAACTGCAGCAAACTTCTATGGTGATGGTTCAAATCTAACTAATGTTACTAATACTGCATTAGCTAATTCAAGTATTAGTCTTGGTGGTTTAAATCTAGTTTTAGGAAGTACGGATGCGACACCTGCTTTTAATCTTGCTGATTCAATAAATTATCCATATAATTCTATTGCAGGTGTAGTTACTCATATTGTGGGAGATACAACTCCACAACTTGGTGGTAATCTTGATGCTAATAATAAGAATATTGAGATTGGAGATTGTACTACTGCTGGTTCTGATAATACATTAAAGGTAGGAACAAGTGGATTAGAGATACATCATAGACCTGCTGCATACGCAACTTATATTCAAAATACTAATAATAATACAAACCTTTGGATTACTGGACAGAATACTTCTGGAACTTGGGGAAATATATTCATAAGACCTTACTTAAATGCATTTAGTGGAGTTGCTTGTTGGTGGGGCGGTTCTACAGAATTGTATTATGGAAATACAGGATCCAAGAAATTGGAGACTAATTCTGGTGGTGTTCAAGTATTTGGAACTTTAAGTAAGAGTGGTGGATCATTTAAGATTCCTCATCCAGTAACTGGGTTATCTACTACCAAGTATTTGGTTCATTCTTTCATTGAAGGACCACAGATGGATCTTATCTATCGTGGTAAGGTTGATTTGGTAGGTGGTACTGCTACAGTTAATATTGATACCAAGGCTGGTATGACCGAAGGAACATTTGTTTTATTAAATAGAGATGTTCAATGTTTTACTACAAACGAAACTGGATGGACGGCAGTCAAAGGTTCTGTAACTGGTAATGAGATTACTATAGTTGCACAAGATAATACTTGTACTGATACTATTTCTTGGATGGTTGTTGGTGAAAGACAAGATGATACTGTTAAGTCATTAGAGATGACTGATAGTGAGGGCAACTTAATTGTTGAACCAGATCAACCAGCACCAGATACAAAACACTCTGATGTTCAAGCACAGTTATAGAGGTAAATAAATGGCTATTAATTTTCCAAACAGTCCTAACGTAAATGATACTCACACCGCAAATGATATAACATGGAAGTGGGATGGAACAACTTGGAAAGTTGGTATAACCACTATTAATGCTGCTACTATTCCAGGTATTAGCACATCAGGAACTTCATACTTTTATGATTTAGATGTTGCCCATAATGTATCTGTAGGTTCTTCTGTAACTGCTTCTACTTTATTTGGTGATGGTGCAGGTATAACAAATATTTCAGGTACTGTAGGTCCAACTGGTCCTTCTGGTGCTCCAGGTCCTGCTGGTGCTGCTGGTCCAATTGGTCCTTCTGGTTCTCCAGGTACTCCAGGTCAAGATGGTCCTGCTGGTGTTGATGGTCCTACTGGTCCTACTGGTCCTACTGGTCCTGCTGGTGGTCCTCCAGGTCCTACAGGTCCTACAGGTCCAGAGGGTGCTCCAGGTCCTCAAGGTGCTATAGGTCCTACAGGTCCTCAAGGTGCTGCACCTTCTAGTAATAAGATTATTCCAGTAGCTTATGCTCATATAAGAAATACTAGTTCTGGTGTTGGAGTCGGAATGACTTACAGTGCTTATGATAATTCTAGTGGTGATCAAAACTTCTATTTTGATAGTACTTTATCAGATAGTGTTTATTATGTACTTTCAGAAAGAGAGCAGTATGATACACATACGGTTAGTATTCTTAGTAAGACTGCTGCAGGATTTACTGCAAGATGGTTAGATAATTCAGGAACAAGTCCATTATCACCTGCTACTTTCCCTGGTGTTCTTATAGTATATGCTTCTGATCCTAGACAAATTATTGGTGGAGACGGACCTCCTGGTCCTCCTGGTCCTGCTGGTGGTCCTACTGGTCCTACTGGTGTAGATGGACCTCCTGGTCCTCCTGGTCCTGCTGGTAATAACGGTGCTCCAGGTCCTGCAGGTCCTCCTGGATCTGGTGGTGGTTCTGGTGGAACAACTGGATCTGGGTCATGGACTGCTGGAGCTGGAACTGCTGAAAATATAGACAGTATCGCAGTATCTAATGTTACTGCTGAATACTTATTATATTTTTATGATTCTGGTACTACTAGTAGGCAGTCACAGAAAGTTATTTTAATGAATGATGGATCTACAGCATATTCTCAGGAGTATGGAGTTGTGTTTGATAGTGATTTAATTGTTAATGTTGGCGTAACAATTAGTGGTGGTAATATGATACTACAAGCAACCCCAGATGGATCTGGGTATAATGGTAATACTATTGAATATAAATGGTTGCGAAATGAACTATCATGATTTCTACATCTATCGATGCTAATACTGGTAGAGTTATTGTTACTACAGGTGACAATGATGTTCAACCATATACTGTTTGTGTAAAGGATCCTTCTGATTGGGTAGAGATACACGATTATATTATTAATGAAAATGAAATAGACAATATACCAAATAGAAGAATAGACTGTACTTCCGAGATGCAGTGTTCTACTAAAAGGAGTGTTTATGAAATATCTCCACTTGAAGCTGATGTTTTAAAAAATCATCCTAAAATAGATTGGGTAGAAAGATCCACTTTGTTTAATGAAGTACCGTTAAAACAAAGGGTTTATGATCAGGAATTTGATAGTCATCTTATGACTAATAGATTTAAGTATAATGCTAATAATAGAAGGTTGTCATCTTATGGTGGTGGTAATCCAGGAACAACTTTAGATTTCACTCAGTGGGGTATTCATCGTCATTCGTCAAGAACAAATAATTTTAATGCTAATACTATAGTATCGTCAGATACTCAATATACTTTAACTGGAAAGAATGTTGATGTTGTTATAATGGATACTGGTTGTCGTTGGGATCATCCAGATTTTTTATTGGGAAAAATAACTCAAGTTCAAAATAATCTTGCTTGTGAAAGTGAAACTAGAGTTAGAGATATATTGATTCATGGTGCATCTGAATATGGTATTAATTGGTCTTCCTATGGATTAGCTGCTGCTGGATCAGGAGCATTGGGTAATTATAAAGTTCAATCTGCATTATTACACGATAAAGGATATACTTCTTATCCATATAATATTAGTTGGCATGGTAGTCACGTTGCTGGAACTGTTGCTGGTAATCAATTTGGTCATGCGTTTGAATCAAACATATGGTCTATCGCTTGTATTGATAGAGGTGATTGTGGGTGGTCAAATCCGTGCGATGGTTTTGATTATATTAGAATTTGGCATAAAAATAAACCAATTAATCCAGAAACTGGAAGAAGAAATCCTACTGTAGTTAATGGTAGTTGGGGATTTAGACAATTCATTGCATCCCAACAATCTTATACTGCAACATATAGAGGTATCGTAGTTGATAATACACAGGTAAGTAATAATGTTGCACCAGCTATAAATTACATGTCAATGTTAAATGAGGGTTATAAACAATTTACTTCTACGCAAATAGCTGGTCAGGAAGAAGCAAATGAAGCTTTCAATGATCCTGATTGTCAAGATATTGTATGGGTTTTCGCTGCAGGTAATTCTGACGATAAGCAAGATTATATGCAAGGTGAGGATTATGAAAATGAATTCTTAACTGGTACTTTTTATTATGCTCAAAATACTTATGATAGTCATTATAATAGATCAGGAACACCTTCTGTAACTAAACAGGGTCAACCTGATGCTGCTATAGTTGTTGGTTCCATAGACTCTGCAAGGCAGTCAGGATCACAAGAAAGAACTTCTAGTTTTAGTTGTAGGGGACCAAATATTGATGTATGGGCTGGAGGTTCGCATATTTGGAGTCCATATAATGGTGGTTATGCTGATCCAAGAAATCCTAATTTTTATAATTTTGCTATAAGTGGGACTAGTATGGCATCTCCACAAGTTGCTGGTGTGATGGCATTGTATATGGAGTCGCAACCAAATGCAACTAGAGTAGATGCTAGAAATTGGTTATTGACTCATGGTTCTGTAGAAGTTGATTCTTCAGAATTTTATGACCCTTATCAAGATAGTACTACTTCAAATTATTGGAGTGATACATATAGTTTGAAGAGTTCTCCAAGAAGAATATTATATAATCCTTTCTGTAATAATGGGAAAGCATCTATGGTTGGTGTAAGTCTTGAGGGGGTTTCTGTATCTAATGGGTAGATTTATAGGATTAGCGAATAAAAGAGATTATTCTGGAAGTATATTCAGTAACGGTGGTGGTGGAAGTGGAGATATATTATCAACTCAAGAGTGGACTAGAAATGCAACTGGAATAACAACAGATAGTAATAATAATGTAACAGAGATAACTCTTGGTGAAAGAACTTATACTTATATTGCATATGATAGTAATGATAGGATTACTTCATTTAATCAAACTATAGGTAATATTGAAACTGGATGGTCTATAAACTATGATTCTGTTGGATTAGTTACTTCTATTTTTGAAAGAGATCCAAGACCACCAGCATCATATTCATTTAATGCAACAAATGCAACAACAATAACTGAAGGAGCAGAGTCTGTAACCTTTAGTGTAGCAACTGTTGGTGTAGATGATGGAATACCTTTATATTGGAGTTTAGTGGGTGTTGCTACTGCTGGTGATTTTAGTGGTTCTATTACAGGTCAAATAACAAATGTTTTAACTGCACCTGAAACTAATTGGCATGGTACAGCATCATTTACTACACCCGTAACAATTGAGGATTATACCTCAGAAGGTGTAGAAGAATTTCAGGCTAAACTTTATACAGACTCTGCTAGGACTAATTTAGTTGCTACAAGTACTGAAGTAGCAATTACTGATACTTCTTATCAAGGTCCACCAGGACAACAGAACTTTACTACTGTTGGAACATATAGTTTTACTGTTCCTGCATTCACAAATAAAATCTCTATTCTTTGTATAGGTGGAGGAGCTGGAGGCGGTGGAGGCGGTGGCGGTGGATATTCTGCAATTGGTGGTGCTGGAGGTGGTGGTGCTTATGCCAATGATGTTACTGTGACAGCTGGTGAAACATTGACTGTTACTGTTGGTAATGGTGGATCTGGTGGAGGTGGTTCCAATCATCCTGTAAATCAAGGTGGAGATGGTGGACCTAGTAAAGTAGAAAGAAGTGGCACTGCTTTATGCCATGCTAGTGCTGGAACTTGGAGTGGTCATAGTAGCTGCAATGCTGGAGATGTTGTAGTTGGTGATGGTGGTGGATTGGGTGGAAGTGATTATAATTATTCTGGACAAGGAGTTAATCAAAGTAATGGTGGATCTGCTGGTGGTGCTACTGGTAATGGTAATAGAAGAGAACATTTAAATGGAAATGGTCACTACTCTGGTGGAGGTGGTGGATATGGTACTGGTGGTGGAGGTGGTGGTGTAGGTCTTGTACAGGATGGTTCATGGGGAGTAACTGATGGATCTTATAATGGTTCTGGTACATATGATGGAAATACTAGTGGTGGTCAAGGAAGATATGGTGGTAATGCTGGTAGTAGTGGATCTGGTAATACTGGTGGAAATGCTGGTGATTTTGGTGGAGGTGGAGGTGCTGGAAGATATGGTTCAAACGGTGGATCTGGTGGACAGGGTGCAGTGAGAATTATATGGTATGGTGGTAGATCATTCCCAAATAACCATCCTGATGTTTAATAAATTTAAAACTGATAAATATATAGAGAACTGGTACTATCTGAATAAAGAAACATGGGACGTTATGTAGGACTTAGTCACAATCGTGGTAAAGGTGGCGGTGGTGGTAGTGGAACCATAATAACAACATCTGCATACGACAGATCTTCTGGTATAACAACTAACGCTCAAAATAATGTAACTAAAGTTACGTTAGGTGAGAATAAGTATGAAGGTATTATGTATAATAATGTTGGATTAATTACTGGATATAATGAGCATATAGGAGATACTATAAAAGGATGGTCACTTGCATATGACTCGAATAATTTATGCACAACAATAACACAAGTTTCCCAGTATCCTACATTTGCTATTTCTGCTTCTGCTAACAATGTTGATGAAGGTTCTACTTTAACATTTACTGTTACTACTGAGAGAATAACAGACGGAACTGTAATGTATTGGGATTTAACAAACTCTGGAGATTTTGCAACAAGTAACGGTTCATTTACAGTAACTAATAATACAGGATCATTTACAGTTACACCTTCTAATGATGTAACAACTGAAGGTGCGGAGACATTTACTGCAAGCATATATCCTACTTCTGCTAGAACAAATAAGGTATCAACAAGTGCTAATATAACAATTAATGATACTTCATTATCACCAGCTCTTGGTGGAGTCATATTCCATTCTGATGCTTGGAATACCCAATCAACATATAGCTGGACTGTTCCTACAGGAGTAGATTATATTTCTGCTATTTGTGTTGGTGGTGGTGGTGCTGGTGAAACCAACCATGATGGTGCTGGTGCTGGTGGAGGTGGATTAGCTTATAAGAATAATATTACTGTAACACCAGGTCAAGTTGTTACTGTTACTGTTGGTGCTGGTGCATTCTCCACATATTGGGGTGAAACTAACCCACCGAATGGGCGAGATAGTTTCATACAGTATGGTGGAACTACATACGCAAGAGCGAATGGTGGTTCTGGTGCTGAAGGTTCATCTGGTAATGGACGTTACGATAATTCCAACAGTTTCCCTAACACCAATAGTGATGGTGGTGGACATGGTGGATGTGGTATTCACTATGGTGGTTGTAGGATGTCAGGTGGTGGAGCTGGTGGATATAATGGAGGTGGACAAAGTAGTAGTGGATACGCTGGTAACAACCCATATTGGGGATCTGGCTCTTCTGGTGGTTCTAATGGTGGTGGAGGCGGTGCAAATTCTACTAATGGATCTTCTAACTACTATTCAAGTGGTGGTGGTGGAACAGGTGTCTATGGAGAAGGTTCTAATGGTGCTTCTGGTAATAATAGTAATGGTAGCCCTAACAGTGAAACTGATTTTACAGGAAAAGGTGGATCAACTGCATATAATACTGGACTAAGAGGGTATAGTGTTAACTCTAGTAATTCTACATATGCTTGTGGTACTGACTTAGGTAATAGTTACAATAGAAATACACAATCCAACTCACACGGTCAGGGAACTTATAGTACTCCTGATGGAGGATTCCCTGGTGGAGGTGCTGGTGGTGCAAATAGTGGACACCCTGCTGGAAGAGGTGGAAATGGTGTTGTGAGAATTGTCTATGGGCAAGTAGGTGGTTCTAATAGAGCATTCCCAAGTACTAATGTAGATAGATCAGACCAGTATTCTGGAGGAGAAACTGAAACTACAGAAGGAACTCAAAAAATGTATTGATGATTGTTGTCAATTTGATTTCCAAACGTAATTTCTTAACTTTTTTATTTTACAATAACATTGACTGTGGAATAGGTGACGTTCGTCACCTATTTTTGTCTGATGATAATATTCTTTTTGAATACAAATAATAAATACATAAAAAAATACAATGGCAGATAAAGGTTTTGGTGTAAAGGAAATTAATTTGATTGGAGCTTCTGGTGTTCCAACAATTGAAAGTCCTAATAATTTAAATTTAAATGCCGTAAATGTTGCAATTAGTACTGATGTATCAATAGGTGCAACCTGTACTGCTAGTAAGTTTGTTGGTGCTTTGGGTGGATGGATATTAGGTAATGATGCATCAAACCATTATACATTTACTGGTCCTGGATTAACTGGCACAGTAAATGACCCAGATATAAATCTTGTTCGAGGGCAGAAATATATTTTTCATAATAGATCTTCAGGTCATCCTTTTAGAATTCAAAGTACTGTTAATGGTAATGCAGGTACGCAGTATAATACTGGTGTAACTAATAATGATGGTGCAGCACCAACAGACATTATATTTGAGGTTCCCCAAGACGCACCTAGTGTTCTTTACTATCAATGTACAGCACACCCTAACATGGGTGGAAGGTTTATTATTGAAGATATAGAGCATAATTCTTCAAATTCTATTGGTCAAATATACAATATAACAGTTACTGCTTCTAATACCAGTGATTATACTCTTAATGGAACAGATAGAAATGGAATTGTTTCGGGTAATGATCCTACTGTTACTTTGAGTTTAGGTGATACTGTTAATTTTAATATACAAAGTGGTAGTTCTCATCCATTTTATGTTAGAACTGGCAATCAAGGTTCTGGTGTAGTTACACCACCAGTAACAGGAACTCAGGGTGCAACATCTGGAACAGTTGGATGGAAACCAACTCAGGTGGGAACTAATTTTGTATATCAGTGTGGCAATCATACTTCAATGGTTGGTTCTATTCATGTTACTGTTACAAACTACACTTTAACGGCTAGTGATATTGGAAAGATTTTAATTGTTAGTTCTGGTACTGTAAGTATTCCAAATAATACTTTTGAAATTGGACAGGAGGTTACGATTATTAATGATGCAATAGATTCTGGTAATGTAACTAGTATTAGTAGAAGTGCTGCTAATGCATTATATGTTTCTGGTAGTATGACAAATTATAATGCTAGAGAATTGAAACAAGCAGGACGTGTTACTTTGACTTGTATAGGAGATGATAGATTCGTACTTTCTCCTGAAACTGAACTAATTTAGCCATGAATAAATATCTAATAAAGTAATCATATAATGGCATTTAATAGAGAGTTATCACAATTTGGTCATTATCTAGTAGTTGATGACACTACTGGTAAGATTGCTATTACTAGTACTACAACTCCAAATGTTGGTATTGGAACTATAGATCCTCAATACAAATTGGATGTTGCAGGTGATGTTAGAGTTAGTGGTGATCTAAATGTTGCTGGTGACTTAGTATATGATGAAGTAACTGGTAGAAATATTAATATTAGTGGATTCTCTACTTTTATTGGTGTATCAACTTTTAAAAATAATGTATCTATTGATGGAGATTTAGATTTCACTGGAGATCTATTTAAAAACGGTAGATTATTTGTTACTGGTGTTGGTATTGGATCAACATCGGTCAACCCAGTATCAGGTATTATTGGCACAAAAATTGGTGCTGGATATACTGATATTAATTTTGTTGGTACTGGTTTAACTGTTACTGGATATGGTAGTACTGTAGTTATTGACTTCAATAACCTTTCTGTTAGAGCAGATGCTACAATTCCTCCATTAACTGTTATATCTACAGAGACTGTATTGCAATCTAACATTGGATATATTGCAAATACTGTAGGTGCAGGATTTACTGTTACTCTTCCTGCTAATAAAAACCCTGGAGATTTTGTTGAGTTGCATGATACCGAAGTAAGTTGGGGCATAAATAATCTTATGGTTGCAACCCAAAATAATGAGCAGTTTAAAAACTATTCAGGCGTGATTGATTCTCCTTTAGCATGTGATGTCGATGGTGCTACTGTTAAGTTAGTTTGGAATAATACTTATTGGAGGGTATTTGCATGACAATGTTCCTAAGTGGAAGTATGCTATCTGGCACAGGTGGTGCTGGTGGTAGTCTTCAAATTGGTCAACAGGATACTTTTACTGTTCATGCATTGAGAAGAGATGATGATGGTATGCTTAGATATACTAAAGTAAAAACCACTGATGAAACTGTAACAGATGTATCTCATAGACTTGATGGGACACCCTATCCAGAGTTCTTAGAAGGATTGGATTATGTGGATGAAACCACAGAAGAAAAAACTTATAGGAACAATGAGTTCGATAAATACCAACAGTTCAGGTTTGATTTTAGGAGAACATCCTATTATATTGATGATGATGGATATTTAACTGTATCTTTTAGTGATCATGATTATACCGCAGGACCAAAATAGGATTTAACAAAAAACAATGGCTGAATTTAGACTTGGCAGATTAAAATTTAATTGGCGTGGCGATTGGCAAACTACGACTGCCTATGTCATTGATGACATCATAAAATATGGTGCTAATACTTACGTTTGTAAAAAGAATCACACATCTGCTGGTTCTGAAACTTCTTTTTATTCTCAAGATATAACTGATAATTGGACTTTACATACTGAGGGTCTTGCTCAAAAAGGTAATTGGACTGGAACACAATGGTATAAGGTAAATGATGTATACAAATATGGTAATACATTATATCGTGTAATACAAGGTCATACTTCATCTGCAGCATTTACTGAGAGTGATACTACTGGTAATGTAGTAGAATATTTACAATCATTTAATTATGAGGATACTTGGGATGCAGCAACACAGTATCAAGATGGAGATGTTGTAACTTATGGTGGTTACACATATGTTTCAAAGAGTGTTAATGTTAATAAACCACCTTCATATAATCTAACGAATGATTGGGATATTATAACTACAGGATTTAATGTAGTTGGTGATTGGAGTGCGTCAACAGATTATAAGCAAGGTGATGTTGTTCTAGATGGTGGATATTCATATGTTGCTATTAGTACTAGTATTGGTGCTACACCTGCAACAAATACTTCTAATTGGAGTTTAGTTACTAAAGGTTTTAATTGGAAAGGAAATTGGGACGCTAGTACACAATATAAAATTGGTGATGCGGTAAAAAGATTAAGTAATAGTTATGTTGGTGTTGCTACTGCTGGTAGTTTAAATCAAGATCCTTCAACAGATACAAACAGTACTTATTGGAGTATGTTGGCTGAGGGTGCAGCAAACAATGTGATGACCACCCAAGGTGACCTTGTTTATTATACAACAGGTGCTGCAAGATTACCTGTAGGAACTAATGGTCAAACATTAACAGTCAGTTCAAATGGTGTTCCTGGATGGGAAAATAATAGTGTAACACATCCAGTTTATTATGTAACAGAAGAAGGAAGTGATGATAATGATGGTTCAAACATCAGTAGAGCATTTCATTCTGTTAGACATGCTTGTTCTGTTGCAGAAGGTCCAGCATCAATTTATGTAAAGGCTGGAAATTATGCTGAACAACTTCCAATTATAGTTCCAGAGACTGTTTCTATAGTTGGTGACAACTTAAGAACATCTAAGATTAAGCCTGCTGTTCATTACACACATACTTTTATATCTGCTGCTACTGATTCAGTTACTCCTGATGTTGGTAGTCCAGTTACACCTGTAAGTGGAACAACTTACGATTCTACAACAGGGGATCTTGTATTAGAGATTGGAACTCATAGTTTAACTACTTCTAATACAATTGCAATTGGAAATGCTACATTAACATTTACTTGTTCTCAAGATAATCATTCTACTCAGCACAAGTATCCAAGACCAAAAGATCCAGTTTATGGTAAGAATATTGCAATTACTGCTGTAACTGGTACAACAATTACAGTTAATGTTGGTAAAGGTAATGCATCTAGACATCAAGATATAACATTAGCATCTGCTCCCACAACAGTTTCATATGGTTCTTCAATCTTTAATGGATCAGCAACTAAGTGTGCTGTTATTTTAGATTCGGATTATGCTGAGAAGAAAATTCAGATCCGTAATCTTTCTGGTGGAGAATGGACGACATCAGATACTTGGGAAAATGGTGGAACGGATATAACAATTACTGCAGTTGAGACTAGACCTAACGAACATTCAACAATGTTCCAGTTAAGCAACGCAACGATGCTTAAGGATATTTTAATGGAAGGTATGAGTGGTTTCACTCCAGCAGGTACAGTCGCAACTAAAACTTGTAGTATTAGTGGATCAATAGTTACTGGTACAGATTTATTCCCAGATTTGGTTGGTACAACAGTAACTGGTGCTGGTGTTTCAACTGGAACAAAGGTTAGTGGATTTATTAGTGGTACTCAGATAGAGGTTGATAAGCAACAAACTCTTGGTGCAACTGCATTAACATTTACTGCAAATCAATATGATCCTAATAACGCACACGTTAAAGGTATATTTGTTACTCTAAACCCAGAAAGTAGAGTTGTTAAATCTCCATATGTATCAAACTGTTCTGCAAAATCAGTTAAAGGTATTGGTGCAATCGTAGATGGTGGAGTTCATAGACAATTTGTAGATGGATCTGCAACACCTTCTAACAAATCTATCGTGTTTGACTCATTCACAAACATTCATGATGAAGGAATGGCATTCTGGATTACAGATGGTGGTGTGGCAGAAACAGTTTCTTGTTTCACATACTATAACCATATAAGTTATGCTGCTACTCGTGGTGGTAGACTTAGATCTCTTGTTGGAAACAGTTCATGGGGTAAGTATGGTGTTGTAAGTTC